>ENA-OQDW01000094-OQDW01000094.1-human-gut-metagenome-genome-assembly--contig:-NODE-94-length-34320-cov-2.757962_pt1 | contig 34320 bp, 40 predicted proteins | sample MGYA00242784_ERZ504613 | MGnify/ENA primary metagenome ERZ504613 (study PRJEB26092, sample SAMD00036330) | human gut metagenome | host: Homo sapiens | study: EMG produced TPA metagenomics assembly of...
GGGGTATCGTTCAGATCGAGTACTGCATGACCCATCTTTGCGGATGCGTACAGAAACGGACAGTCAAGCTGTTCGTCAGATGCATCGAGGTCCATCAGAAGCTCGAGCACTTCGTCGATAACTTCATCCGGGCGTGCTTCCGGGCGGTCGATCTTGTTGATGCAGACGATAACGGACAGATCCAGCTCGAGTGCTTTTTTCAGCACGAATTTGGTCTGCGGCATAGCGCCCTCGAATGCGTCTACAACCAGAATAACGCCGTCTACCATTTTCAGAACTCGCTCAACCTCGCCGCCGAAGTCCGCATGGCCTGGGGTGTCGATGATGTTGATTTTCGTTCCTTTGTAGTAAACTGCTGTATTTTTGGAAAGAATGGTGATTCCACGCTCACGCTCGATATCGTTCGAGTCCATGACACGTTCCTGAACCTCCTGATTGGCACGGAAAACGCCGCTCTGTTTCAGAAGCTCGTCTACCAGTGTAGTTTTACCATGATCGACATGGGCGATGATGGCAACGTTTCTTACATCTTCTCTCGTTGTTTTCATTTCTTCATTCCTCTTCCTATGGGTTGACCCTGCCGGTTCAATTTTTCAAAATTTCAAGCCGGCCGGGAATGTTTATCACAGCACAAAGGCAGGTGCCTTGCCGTTTTGTCTCTGCTGGATGCCTGCCTATCTGAACTATTATAGCACAGAACAGAGAAAAAAAACAGGGAAGATGTGACATTTTTTGTATTGCAATGGTAGAAAATACGAAGCATGTGGTGCGGTTTTTACAGAAACATATACAAAAAATTGGGCAGAATGCTGATTTGAATAGAAATAAAAAAATCTGGAAAAAAGTGGTTCTGAAAAAGAAATGTGGTTCATACATTAGGATTATAGATCAGCAAAGTACCGATCAGAAATCAATATTCAGAAAGAAAAGACAAAGGAAGGGGATTTTCATTATGGCAGACAAGATGATTGAAAACAATCAGGTGGTTATCATGGGAGAGATTGTCTCCCCGTTTACATTCAGCCATCAGGTATTCGGAGAGGGCTTTTACCTCGTCGATGTGATGGTCAAGCGGTTGAGTGAATCGCAGGACATCATTCCGGTGATGGTCTCCGAGCGGCTGGTGGACGTATCACAGGATTACCAGGGTGAGTGGATCTGCATCAGCGGTCAGTTCCGGTCCTACAACCGCCACGAGGAGAAGAAGAACCGTCTGGTACTCTCCGTATTTGCGCGGGAATTAAGCTTCGTGGAGGAAGAGGACGATTCCGTCAAATCCAACCAGATTTACCTCGATGGATACATATGTAAACCGCCGGTCTACCGGAAAACACCTCTGGGAAGAGAGATCGCCGACCTTCTGATCGCGGTCAACCGTCCGTATGGAAAATCAGATTATATCCCGTGCATCTGCTGGGGACGGAATGCGCGGTATGCCTCTGCGTTTGCCGTGGGCGGCCACGTTCTCATCTGGGGACGGATCCAGAGCCGGGAATATATGAAGCGGCTGAGCGAGACGGAAATGGAAAAGCGGACCGCGTATGAGGTTTCGGTGAGCAAGCTGGAATATAGTGAGAGTTAAAGCGCGATCCGCTGTTGACAAGAAAATTTAATGATGCTATAGTAAAAGCAGAACTGAAGTGGATAGAGGTCGCATTACTTCAAGAGTACCTTTTCGGATGCCTCAGCAGCAAAAGAAGAAGAGGAAAAGGGAAGAATGCCGAAGGACATCCGGCGCTGAACCGGTATGCTCCTGGGCGCAGGTTGAAAAAATCTGCGACTGTCATCGAGAGATGGAGAGCTATCTGATCATAGATACTGCGTATGTGTGAATTTGGAGGCGATCTTATCTGGGATGAGGCGCCTCTTTTTTAAACGGAAAGTGAAATTTTCCGTGGGAGATAAGCTCCGGCGACTGATTTCTTATGGTTTTATCTGACACAACATACAGGAGGAAAAGAGAATGTCTATTTTTAAAGGTGCAGCTGTTGCAATTATCACACCGATGACCGAAACACAGGAAGTGAATTACGAAAAACTCGGAGAACTGATTGAGGAGCAGATCGCCGGCGGAACCGACGCCATCGTTATCTGCGGAACCACCGGTGAGGCTTCGACCCTGTCCCATGAGGAGCATCTGGATGCCATCAAATATACCGTGGAAAAAGTAAATCACAGAATCCCGGTAATTGCAGGAACCGGCTCCAACAGCACGGAGACAGCAATTTATCTGTCTCAGGAAGCAGAAAAATACGGCGTGGACGGACTTCTTCTCGTTTCTCCGTATTACAATAAAGCAACACAGAAGGGCCTGATTGCACACTTTACCGCAATCGCAGACAGCGTCAAAGTGCCGGTCATCCTTTACAACATTCAGGGCAGAACCGGCGTAAACATTGCACCGGAAACGATCGTCTATCTGTTCAACAACGTTGAGAATATCGTTGCAGTCAAAGAGGCTTCCGGAAACATTTCCCAGGTCGCAAAAATTATGCAGCTGACCGATGGAAAGATCGATCTGTACTCCGGAAACGACGATCAGGTTGTGCCGATCCTTTCCCTTGGCGGAAGCGGTGTAATCTCCGTTCTTTCCAACGTAGCACCGCGTGAGACCCACGACATGGTACAGAAATTCCTCGACGGCGATGTGGCCGGATCCAGAGAAATCCAGCTGAGAGCACTGCCGCTCATCGATGCGCTGTTCTGCGAAGTAAACCCGATTCCGGTAAAAGCAGCGCTGAACCTGATGGGCAAAGAGGTTGGACCGCTTCGTCTGCCGCTGACCGAGATGGAGCCGCAGAACCAGGAGCGCCTGGCAAAGGCTATGAAAGATTTTGGAATCAAACTGGCTTAAGTTAAGAATACACGAAGTAAAGAAGGAAAAAGACAATGGTTAAAATTATTATGCATGGCTGCAACGGCCATATGGGACAGGTCATCACCGGCCTGGTAAAAGAAGATGCAAATGCAGAAATCATAGCCGGAATCGATATGAACGACAACGGCCAGAACGATTATCCGGTATTCAAAAGCCTGGCAGAATGCGATGTTCCGGCAGACGTAGTCGTTGACTTTTCTTCCTACAAGGCAGCCGACGCACTGCTCGATGCCTGCAAGGAGAAAAAACTTCCACTCGTCCTCTGCACCACAGGCCTCACCGAGGATCAGCTCAAAAAAGTGCAGGAGACCAGCAAAGAAATCCCGGTTCTCCGCTCTGCAAATATGTCCCTTGGTGTGAATACGCTGATGAAACTGGTACAGGCAGCTGCAAAAGTGCTTGCCGAAGCAGGCTTTGATATGGAGATCGTGGAGAAACACCACAAACTGAAATGCGACGCTCCAAGCGGAACCGCCATCGCCCTGGCAGACAGCCTGAACGCGGCAATGGACAACCAGTACCACTACGTATACGACAGAAGCCAGCGCCACGAGCAGCGTGACCCGAAAGAAATCGGAATCTCTGCTGTACGCGGCGGCACCATCGTCGGCGACCACGACGTCATCTTCGCAGGCCCGGACGAGGTTGTTACCCTGTCCCACAGAGCATATTCCAAAGGAGTTTTCGGAAAAGGAGCTGTAGAGGCTGCAAAATTCCTGGCTGGAAAACCGGCTGGCATGTATGACATGCAGGATGTCATTGCTGCGAAATAAGGCAGAAACAGGGAAAAAGTGAATAGAAACCAGAAAGTGCGCAACGAAAATGCGAAACGTTGCGCACTTTTTCTTTTCTTACAACGGGATTTTCGGAATTGAGGAAGTTATTTTGCAGAATATTTGGCAGAATACACAAGAAAAAATACGGAATATCAAAAGAGAACGTGAAAATCGCAAACGGTAATGGAAAAATCAATGCGCAACAAGGTAAAACGCTAAAGTTGCGCATTTTGCACAAAAAATAGTAAAACAGTATATTTCGACAAGAAATATCTTATAAAAACTGCGAATTGTAAACAATATGCCGAAATGATATGATAATGGCACAAAGAAAAATAAAGAGTTGAGCAACAAAAAAGTTGCGCAAACAAGAAAGGGAATGAGAAGATGAAAAAGAATGGTTGGAAAGGGTTTTGCAAAAAGCTCTACAAGTACCGGGTATTTCTTCTGATGCTTGCACCGGCAGTAATTTATACCCTGATTTTTTCCTACTACCCGATGACAGGAATTGTAATGGCATTCAAAAAATACTCCTACGCAGGAGGTATCTGGGGAAGCCCGTGGAACGGATTTGATAACTTCAAGTTCTTCTTTAAATCAGGACAGGCCGGACTCGTTACCAGAAATACCGTGCTGTATAATCTGGCATTTATTGCGATCAACACGACGATGCAGATTGCCGTTGCCGTGCTTCTGACCGAGATCCGCAACAAACATTACCGTAAGATCACACAGTCGCTGATGTTTCTGCCGTATTTCATTTCCTGGGTTATCGTAGGAGTTATGGCATTCAATATTTTCAGTTCCGACTACGGTTTTTTAAACCGACTGATTGAAACCTTCGGTGGAACACCAATCAAGTTTTACACGACACCAAAGGCATGGCCGTTTATCCTTGTCTTCTTTAATGTATGGAAGGGAATCGGATACGGTTCTGTTATGTACCTGGCAGCGATTATGGGAATTGACACTTCGATTTATGAAGCAGCCCGCATCGACGGAGCAAACGTGTTCCAGCGAATTTTCAAAGTAACAATCCCGATGATCATGCCGACCACAATCATCCTGCTTCTGCTATCCGTCGGAGGCATCTTCAAAGGAAACTTTGATATGTTCTACAACCTGGTTGGAAGTAACGGTCTTCTGTACAACTACACCGATGTAATTGATACCCTGACGTTCCGTGCCTTAATCAGCAGCAACGACTTCGGAATGTCCGCAGCTGTTGGTCTGTATCAGTCGGTACTGTGCTTTATCACTGTCGTAATCGTAAACAAACTGGTTGGTCTTTATGATAAAGACTACACCTTATTCTAGGAGGGATGAAAAGTGGGATCTTCCAGTCATACAAGTAAAATCAAAAGAGGAAAAGATGCGGTTGCACTTGATATCATCGCGTACGGATTCTGCGGAATCATCGCGCTGGTCTGCCTCGTTCCTTTCATCATGATCGTATCCGGCTCGTTTTCTTCGGAATCGGCCATTATCCAGAACGGTTTCAGCCTTCTGCCGCAGGATTTCAGCCTGGAGGCATACAAAACCGTATTTAAAGATCCTATGGTTGTCTTCCGCGCATACGGCACGACCATCGGTCTGACCATCGTCGGAACGGTACTTGGTCTGCTGCTGCAGACTATGACAGCTTATGTACTGTCACGTAAGGAGTTTGAGTGGAGAAATCAGTTTTCGTTTTTCTTCTACTTTACCACTTTGTTTTCCGGCGGTCTTGTTCCGTACTACGTACTGATGACACAGACCCTGAATCTGCGGGACAGCTACCTTGCACTGCTCCTTCCGCTGCTGTTCAGCGTATACAACCTTCTGATCATGAAGAGTTACATCGTGGGACTTCCGGATTCTCTGATTGAAGCGGCCAAGATTGATGGCTGCGGCGAGTTCCGTATTCTGTTCCGGATTGTAATGCCGCTGATCAAACCGGCACTTGCTACCGTGGGCCTCTTCATTGCACTGGCTTATTGGAATGACTGGTACAATGCGATGCTGTATATCAAAGACACGAACAAGTATCCGCTGCAGTATTTCCTGTATCAGCAGGTTAATGATATTGAGGCATATAAAAAGCTTCTTGCAAACAACGCCGCAGGCTCTGCCGTCAGCGCAATCTCATTGCCGACCCAGTCCCTGAAAATGGCACTTACCATTGTAGTAACCGGCCCGATCGTTCTGGCATATCCGCTGGTACAGAAATACTTTGTACAGGGTATCACAATCGGAGCAGTCAAAGGCTGATACAAATCATGTTAATTTAACTGAATCAAGTAAGTCCCCTGTTTCCATTGCGAAAAGCAATAAGCAGGCGGGTGGGGACTTGCTTGTATCAGGAGGAGTGCAAGCTCCTTCTGATAAACTGCGGAGCAGTTATTCGGTTATGAGCAAGTAGCAAAGCGGATTGCGAATATCCGCTTGAATTACACATTATATTTATGAAGGAGGTTCTTTATGAAAAAGAGCACAAAAAAACTGGTATCTGTATTACTTGCATCCGCAATGGCAGCCGGTATGCTGGCAGGATGCGGTTCCGGCAACGGAAAGGGAAGCACGGGCGACAGCAAAAGCAGCTCCGCAGCTTCCGGCACATCGGGAGACAACCTGAGTGCAGACACTTCGGAGCATGTCGATCTGACGATGTATCTGATCGGCGACCGTACCCCGGATTTTGATGAGGTTTACGCCAAAATCAATGAGATTCTGGAAGAGAAGCTGAACTGCTCTCTGAACGTAGAATTCCTTTCCTGGGGCGAGCATGACACGAAATATTCCCTGCTGTTCTCCTCACAGGAAGATTTTGACCTGATCTTTACCGCATCGAGCTGGTGCCATTACGAGCAGACCGTTTCCCTCGGCGGATTTGCACCGCTTTCTGAGGACTTTATCAAAACGTATGCACCGGATATCTGGGAGGTTGTTCCGGAAATGGCATGGGAGCAGGCAAAGATTGACGGACAAATCTACATGGTTCCGAGCTATGCCAACGAGTTTGGTCAGGAAGTTCTGGCAGTGCGCGGTGACCTGATGGAAAAATACGGTATGGATGATATTACATCCTGGGATGACCTGATGAAGTTCTACAAAGCATGTGCAGCAGACGGTATCTATGCAAGTCAGGGCGGACCGTGGTATCCATTCTTCCAGTCCCAGGGCTATTCCACAACGGGCGGAGCACCGAAGGGCGGCGAGCTGATTCTGTATCATACCCAGGATCCGAAAGATCTTGAATTCCAGTACATCGGTGAATGGGATGCGTTCCGTGAGTACTGCCAGGAGATGAAAGACCTGGTAGACGCCGGAGCATGGTCCAGCGACGTATTAAACAGCAGCGATGAGAGACAGACCGGACTTCTGACCGGAAGAACAGCAAGCATGAGCTGGAATCTCGGAACCTGTCTTACCTACGGAAAACAGGCAAATGAGGAACATCCGGATTGGAATGTAACGATGGTAGACCCGAACAAAAACCTGTCGAAAAAAGTAAACTCTTACATCAACAACGGTGTTGCCATCAACGCAAACAGTAAAAACAAAGAGAGAGCCATGATGGTATTAAATGAATTCTACACCAACCCGGATGTTTACGATCTGGCTATGCTCGGTATCGAAGGAAAGCACTGGGAAGCAGTCGGTGATGATCAGTACAAAGTTATTGATGAGAGCGGCTATGGTGTAGCAAGTAACTGCAACTGGGGATGGAACAACTGCACCATCCAGAGAGAGGAATATCTTGAGAACAGAACGGCTCTGGACGACAAGTATGAAAGCATCAAAGATGCCTTCAACAACAACATCAAAGAAGATCATGTTTACGACGGATTTAACTTTGATTCCAGCAATGTAAGTACACAGTTTGCAGCAGTAGAGGCAGCCATCGACAATTATTATAACCCGCTGATCAACGGTCTCGTTGACGATGTGGACGCTTCCATCGATGCCATGAACGCAGCTATGGACAGCGCCGGAATCCAGGATATTCTGGATGAGATGAACCGTCAGGCAGCAGAGTATGTAGCGGAGAAAGAAGAAAAATAAAACAGTAAAATAAAACAGGGAATGGACGCGCTGGTCTGCCAGAAGCTCCGGCGCGGCCGTTCCTTCTTTTAGAGATCAAGTGATGGTTCAAAAAGCTTTGAGGGATGACTTGATTTCTAACAGCATTCGTATTAAATATAAAAATATAGGAATTTTTCAAATTTAACAGAAAGTGACAGGGTATTTTTATGACACTGGAGGAAATTGCAAAAGAGATAGGGGTATCAAAAAGTACCGTTTCCCGTGCACTGTCCGGTAAGGGCAGAATCGGAGAGAAGACCAGAAACCGGATTCTCGAGGTGGCAAAACGGGGAGAAGAGCGGGAGGAGATGGCGCGGACCCGAACGGTGACGCACAACATCGGCGTGGTACTGCCTTCAGACGTTTATTATGGAAGCGGTGTTTATTTCCAGAACTGTCTGCTCGGCGTCTGCGAATCGGCATCGATGCTCGGGTACAATGTGCTGATTACGACGAGCAACGCGCATGATATTTCAGAGCTGCAGTCGCTGGTGGAGTCGAACCGGGTGGATGGTATGCTCCTGACACGTGCGCTTGAGGATGACCGTGCGCTGCAGTATTTAAGTCAGGCAAATTTCCCGACAGCACTGACGGGAACATGCCGGTATGACAACATTATCCAGGTGGATACCGACAATGAGGGTGCGGCAGAGAAAATGACAACGCTGCTGATCGGAAAGGGATTCCGCAGATTTGCGTTTCTTGTCAAGGATATGAGCTATAACGTAGACCGCAAGCGTCACGAAGGTTTCTGCCGGGCGCTGATTAAAAATGGAATTTCCGAGAAGGATCAGCTTTTCTACAATGGTTCGATTCCGTATGGAGTTTCTGGATTGCGATCATTGAAAATATTATATCAAAAAAGTGGAATGCATCATCTGTGGCGACGACGAGATTTGTACGATGGTGATGTCCCGGCTCCAGGCGGAAGGCTATCGAATTCCCAAGGACGTCGCGATTGCTTCGCTCTACAACAGCACCAATCTGGACTGCTATTCCCCTGCAGTTACAGCAGTCAGTGTGGCAGCATCCCAGATGGGAGGCACAGCCGTGCGTCAGCTGATCCAGCGGCTCCGAGGGGAAAATTATGAGAAGAAGACGATGCTGGATTACGACATTTTATTCCGAAAATCGACAAACTAACGTAGCAGGGAGGACAGAACAATGGAATTTCAGAAGGGAATGGATCTATCTTTTATACCGGAGCTGGAAGATGCCGGAGTACAGGTGAAGGACTTTGACGGAACTGTTATGGATCCGCTGGATCTCGTTCAGAAATACGGGGTAAATTCCGTACGGCTCCGTATTTGGAATGCGCCGGAGCATGTCAGGGAGTCCGGCGGATACTGCAGCTATGCGCATACACTGGCGATGGCAAAACGGATCCGGCACATGGCATGAGCTTTATGCTGGATTTCCATTATTCTGATTTCTGGGCGGATCCCGGTCAGCAGAGAAAGCCGAAAGATTGGGAAAACTTAAGCTTTAAAGAATTAAAAGAGGCTGTTTTTTCTTATACAAGAGATACGCTGACGGCATTAAAAGAGGAGGACGTTCTGCCGGATATTGTTCAGATCGGAAATGAGATCCGAAGCGGCCTTCTGTTTCCGGACGGAGAGCTGCCGGATTATACAAAAATGGTACAGCTTGTAAATGCCGGAATCCGCGGTGCGCGGGCTGCAGCCGGAAAAGATGAGATGCAGGTTATGATCCATCTCGACCAGGGCGGACGGTATTTCTATCTGAAAGAGTGGTTTGACTGTTCCTTTGAGGCAGGACTCGAGGATTTTGACCTGATCGGACTTTCCTATTATCCATTCTGGCACGGCACTTTCACGGATCTGAAAGAGACAATGACGAAGCTGATCCAGGATTACAAAAAGCCGATTATGGTCGTTGAGACGGCGCATGCATGGAGAAAGAGTGCGCATGGGTTTATCGATGAACAGCAGGAAAAAATCGCAGGATTTCCGGCGACGCCTGCCGGACAGAAGCAGGTGCTGGATCTGGTTGCCAATATCGTTGCTTCGCTGCCGGATGAAATGGGGCAGGGTATCTATTACTGGGAACCGATCTGTGTTCCGAAAGACGGTGAGGGCGGCTGGTCGGAAAATATGGGTCTGCTGGAGGAGAAGGGAACCATCATGGAGGGCATTCGTTCTTTCCTGTTTACACGGAATGATGCCTGTCCGGAAAAACCGGCCAAGATTTACGAGCCGGAGCCAATGACCGTAGTAAAAGACGAAGCATGCGGTCTGCCGGAGATGCTCCCGGTTTTGCTGTATGACGGAATGGTGGAGCAGCGGCGGGTAAACTGGAACGAAGTGCCGGACACACGCGTGACAGGCGAATATGATGTGACAGGAAATGTGGAAGGTGTTCCGTTTGCTGCACATGCGAAGATCTGCGTGGTGGAAGAGCTGCCGGAGGCGGAGAATCTGTTGCTCGATGTCGGCTGGGAAGACGGCCTGGCGCGCTGGAACGTAGAAAAATCCGAGGATGCCGTTGCAGTACAGCTGTTTCCGGAGTTTGTCGATCCGTTCCCAGCTCCGCCGGTGAATGCGGTACGCGTAGAAGCACCGAAAAACTTTACGTTTTCGATCTGCCAGACGGTAAAGGTACAGGAGGCAGGAACGTATACATTATCTGTTGCCTTTCAGGGAACCGATACAACAAATGTGGATGTGCGGCTGTTCCTCAATACGGAAGAGGGAAAAGAAGAGACTGTGATTCATCCGACAGAACATGCATGGACCGGCTACAAAGTGACATGCGAAATCAGAAAACCGCAGGAAGTCACTGCCGGAATCCGAATTTCATCGCCGCCGATGTACGGCATGATGCGGAATTTCTGTCTGCAGACAGTAAAAAGAGAGGGACAATAAGACGATGAGAGCAGAGTACAGCTATTGCAGGGATTATCTGATTAAAAATGGAAAACCGTGGTTTCCGGTGATGGGCGAAATGCATTACAGTCGGTACCGCAAAGAGTGGTGGGAGGAATCACTGCGCAAAATAAAGGCGGGCGGAGTTTCTGTCGTCTCGGCCTATGTGATCTGGATTCACCACGAGGAAGAGGAAAATGTGTTTGATTTTGAAGGATGCCGGGATATCGGAACGTTTGTAAGACTGTGCCGGAAGTCGGACTGTCGGTATTCTTGCGTATCGGACCGTTTGTGCACGGGGAAGTGCGGAACGGCGGATTCCCGGACTGGATCATCGAGAGAGAGAAAGAGGGCATGGCGATCCGCTGTAACAACGAGGAATATCTTGGCTATGTCAGACGGTTCTGGAAAAAGGTTTATGCGCAGGTCGATGGATGCATGGAAAAGGACGGCGGTCCGGTGATCGGTATTCAGATCGAGAATGAGTACGGCCACGTCGGCGGTCTGCAGGGACCGGAGGGCGAGGCGCATATCCGCACATTGACAGCAATGGCAAAGGAAATTGGCTTTGATGTGCCGCTGTACACGGCGACCGGTTGGGGCGGAGCCTGCATCGGCGATCTGCTTCCGGTCATGGGCGGCTACTGTGAAGCACCATGGGATCAGAGAACGTGCGAGATTGAGCCGAACGCAAACTTTGTGTTCAGCCACACAAGGAACGATGCACTGATTGCGTGTGATCATCATGTGGAAAATGCAAACAGTTACAACGAGGAGGATTTTCCGTTTTTGACGGCAGAACTTGGAGGCGGGCTTCAGGTTACCATGCACAGAAGACCGGTGGCGAAGGGATGCGATGTCGGAGCGATGTCTACCGTAAAAATGGGAAGTGGAGCAGGGCTGCTCGGCTACTATATGTACCACGGCGGCAGCAATCCGAAGGGAAAACTGTCCACCCTGCAGGAGAGCCGCGCGACAGGATATCTGAACGACCTGCCGGAGATCAATTACGATTTCAACGCGCCGATCCGGCAGTACGGAACAATCTCGGACAGCTATCGGGAGATCAAGCTGCTGGCGCTGTTTTTGAATGATTTTGGCGAGGATATGGCCTCACTTCGGTCTGAAATTCCAACGATAAGGATTCTGCCGGGAGATATGCACACGGTTCGGACAGCGTGCCGTCACGATGCGGACCATGGATACGTCTTTTTTAACAATTACCAGAGAAGATGGAAGATGGATGATCATCCACAGGTGAAACTGGAGGGACTCCTGGATGGAAAAGCGAGCGTGGGATTTCCGGCATTTGACCTGAAAGAGGGAATGTATGGATTTTTTCCGTACAATATGAAACTAAACGATGCGGTTCTTCACACGGCACTTGCCACACCGCTCTGCGTTTTACATACGAAAAAGGGAGATGCGTTCGTATTTTACGGTGATCTCGACCCGCAGATTCAGTGGGAGGGCGATGCGCGCGCAGAACTCTGCCTGATTTCCCGGCAGGAGGCGCTGAATGCATGGAAGGTGCATCTGGATCAGGATTATCTCGTTCTTTCCGAAAATTATGTCTGGGAAGAAAACGGTGAGCTTGTTGTGACAGGCAGTGGAAAAACCATGATCGCTGTGTATCCGGCAGTGGAAAAAGGCATTGTGGATTTCAAAGAGTGTGGAAAAAGAGGAAACTTTACGCTGTATGAGCGTATTTACAAAGCACAGGAGCCGGAGGCAGAGCTTGTCTGCAAAGAGCAGGATAAAGAGAAAGCAGTATACGAACTGAAGCTTGCTTATCCGGGCGAAAAAAATTATCACGATGCGTTTGCTTTTCTGACCTGGTACGGAAACCGTATGGAAGTGTTTGATGGGGAAGAGAAAATCAACGATTATTTCTATACCGGTCAGGAGGCCCTGTTAAGCCTTGGCTATTTTGAGTTTCCGGAGAAACTGAAACTCGTTGTCTATCCTCTGCATCCGGGTGATCCGATTTTTCTGGAAAAGCAGCCGGATGCAGCGGATGGATGTGCCTGCAAAATTGAGAAGCTGCACGTAGAGACGATATTTCGATGAACAGAGAAAGGAAAACGAACATGAACCAGAGTGGATTTATCTATGGAGGGGATTATAACCCGGAGCAGTGGCTTGCGATGCCGGAAATTCTGGAGCAGGATATCGAATATATGAAGGAGGCGCATATCAACGAGGTGACGCTTGGTGTCTTTTCCTGGTCTGTGCTCGAGCCGGAGGAGGGTGTATACCACCTGGAATGGCTGGAAAAGATCATGGATCAGCTGTATAAGAATGAGATTTCAGTAATTCTCTCGACACCGTCTGGAGCACGCCCGAAGTGGCTTGCAGACAAATACCCGGAGGTACTGCGCGTAAACGCGGACCGCACGAAAAATCTGTTCGGCGGACGCCATAATCACTGTTATACTTCGCCGGTTTACCGGGAAAAGGTGGGGAAAATTGATCGCCTGCTGAGCGAGAAGTTTGGAAAGCACCCGGCGGTAAAAATGTGGCACATTTCGAATGAACTGAGTGGAGAATGCCATTGCCCGCTCTGCCAGAAGGCATTTCAGGGGTGGCTGAAGAAAAAATATGAGACGATTGATGCATTGAATATGTCGTGGAATACAACGTTCTGGAGCCATTCGTATCAGAATTTTGAGCAGATTGAGAGTCCGTCCCCAAAGGGTGAGATGGGGCTTCACGGACTGAATCTTGACTGGAAACGGTTTGTGACAGATCAGACAGCAGACTTTGTTGCCTGGGAAAAAGCAGCGATCCGCGCGGGCGGTTCCGAACTTCCGGTGACAATCAACATGATGTATGATTTCCAGGGACTGAATTATCATAAGTTCAAGGATCTGATTGATGTGGTGTCATGGGATAATTATCGACCTGGCACAAGGAAGCAGAAGAGGTGACTGCGCTTGATGCGGCACTGCAGCACGATTTTATGCGGAGTTTGATGAAAAAACCGTTCCTTCTGATGGAGTCCTGCCCGACAAGCACGAACTGGCAGAGTGTCAGCAAGCTGAAACGGCCTGGGCTTTTAAAGGCGGCATCGCTGCAGGCAGTGGCGCATGGTTCCGACAGTGTCCAGTATTTCCAGATCCGCCAGAGCCGCGGTGCGAGCGAGAAGTTCCACGGGGCGGTCATTGACCACTACGGCGGAAAGGATACGCGCGTGTTCCGTGAGGTGACAGAGACGGGCGAGGCGCTTTTGGATCTGGCGCAGATTGCGGGAAGCACGACGAAGGCACAGGCTGCAATTTTGCATGACTGCGAAAGCCGCTGGGCCATGGAGGATGCGCAGGGACCACGGAATATGGGACTGCATTACATGAATACCGTGAAGAAAGTATATGGCGGTCTTCGGAAACTGGGTGTGAATGTGGATTTCCTTGATATGGAGGAGAGTCTTTCCGGCTACCGGATTGTCTTTGCACCGATGCTGTATCTGTTTCGGGCCGGAATTGAGGAAAAAATCCGGAATTTCGTGGCAGACGGCGGCACCTTTGTGATGACATACTGGTCGGGAGTTGTGGATGAAAACGACCTCTGTTTCCTCGGCGGAACCCCGCACGGACTGATGGATGTATTCGGCCTGCGGAGCACCGAGCTGGACGCATTGTATGATCAGGATGTGAATGCGGGTGTGGGAGAAGGAAAGACATATGAAATCCGAAATTTCTGCGACCTGGTAAAAACGAACGGTGCCGAAACGCTGCTGGCATACCGTGACGATTTCTATGCGGGATATCCGGCACTGACGAAAAATGTATTTGGAGAGGGCGAGGCGTATTATGTCTGCGCAGATTTTGAACAGGCATTTTACGATGACTTCTGCCGGAAATTGGCAGAAGAAAAAGGCCTGGAACGCGCGGCAGCCGAAATCCCGGAAGGGCTCGATGTTGCAACAAGGGAGGATGAGAAATACAAGTATCTGTTTGTACAGAACTACGGAGCTGAACCGGCTGCATTTCCGATGGATACGGAAACATACCAGCGATGACGGGAGAGTATGATGGAGTGGTCAGAAGATTTGAGACGGTTGTGTTTCGAAAAGAAAAATAGAAGTTAGGGAATAGAAACAGACGGCAGGCTGTGTGTGAGTACACAGCCTGCCGTCTTTTGAATGGACGGTTATTTCAGTTCCTGTTCCGCCTTTTTCCAGACCTCTTCGTCCAGATCGGTCAGTGCCAGTGCATCGGCGAGTTCACGCACTCGTTTTACGGTGAGATAAAAATAATTCACGCCGCAGGTCAATGTCCGTTTTAAGGAACGGGCAAGGACACTGCCATGCGTTTCCAGCCCGGCGCGGTCGAATTCGGCGAGGTAGCTTCGAGATCGTAGGGAATCTGAAAACATTCGATCTGCCATGTGCTGTTTTCCAGCGTCAGAATCGCGAAATGGGCATGGCCGCCGACTCCATCAAGCGCAAGCCCAAGGGAACCGGGATTCAGGTATGTTTTTTCGGCATATTCTCTTTGCTCCTGCTTGTGGCTGTGCCCGCCGAGCAGGATTGCGGCATCGAGATTTTTCAGATGGGACAGCAAAAGCTCCGGATGCAGACCGAAATTCCCACGGAGTTCTCCGGGCGCGCCGTGACAGAGACGAAGTGCCGGGAAGAGAGATTCGCGGCAGGTATCCGGTGTGATTTCTTCCTGCGGAACAAAAACAGGAATCAGCCGGCCTGATTCATTTATTTTTCCGACCAGAACACCGTCTGTCGGCAGATGTTCGAAAAATTCCAGATCCTGTCCGGTAAGATTCCGAAACGTATAATCCAAAAGTCCGCTTGTCGAGGAACCTGCCTTCCAGTTCTGCGGATGCCGGATATTTTCCAGCAGATATTCTTCCCTGTTTCCCCGCACCAGATAGCAGGGAAACTCCTCCTGCATTTCGCGAAGCACTCTCATCATCCGTTGCGGAAAAGGCCCGTCTGTTACAAAATCTCCCAGCCCGATGATACCGTCGATCTCCTGACTGCGAAGAAATGCCAGCACCTTTGCGAGCGCATAATAATTCCCGTGAAGATCACTGATTACTGCTAATTTCATGTGTCGTCCTTTCTGTGATATTGAGTCAAAAGGTGTTTTGTCCCAACATCTCTCTATATCAAAATTATAAAATGCGAGATACTGTTTCGATTTTATCAGATGGAGAGAAAGAACGCAATTTAAAAACCTGCTGACAGAAAAAGCATGTTATGATAAGATCAAAGGCAGAGAGTTTCGAATATCTTTACTGTCGGAGGGAATGTATGATTAATCGGGAAGACATGCTGGAGCTGACGAGGAGGATGACGCCGGCGCGGACTTCGTTTGTGCGGATGGCGGGTTGCTATACGGATTCGGGTGGGGAGTATGACGGCAGTTTCAACATTCATTTTCTGAAACTGTCCGGTTCGGAAAAGGCCAGGAATCTGGCGATTGCCAAGAAAATTCCGTTTGCGGAATCGAATGAGAAGCTGCGGGAATACCGTTTTCCGGAAACATCCCAGGGGCCGGGCAGTATCTGGCAGATGCTGATGGCGCTGCGGGAATGCGGACTGAAGAACGATGCGCTGTTGGAAACGTTCTATGATATCCTGATCGAAGGATTGCAGATTCACGGGGCTTATGCCATTTACATGTTTTATGACCGGTATGATATTCCTGCAAAGGCTTCCGATAAAGAGCGCCTGGGGGAATCCGAGGAGATGTTCCCCTATCTGATCTGCGCTGTCTGCCCGCTGGTTGGAGAATACGAGCCGGGAAATCCTATCTGTGGATTCCTGTTCCCTGCCTTTGTGGACCGGAGCGGAGATCTGGAACGGTTGATATTTATGCAGAGCGTGCAGCGTGGGGCGATCAGATGGCCAGCATTCTTGGCGCAAAGGCAGAAAATTCAGATGCGGTCTGTAAAAGAAAAAATCAAAATTGACGGATCAAACCAGGTGCTGATGTGCCTGGCAGTAAAAAACTTCCCGGCGAACCTGCATATATCGTTCGCCAAGGGAAGTTTTTTAGATACGGGAGCAGCAGAAGTGCATATTTACTGTGCCATCCCCGCTCCATTCTGTGTAGTTGCTCCGTTTTCCTGCGGATTCTGCGTCTCATTGTCGCCGCCGCTTACCACATCGTCCACCGCGCGGCCGACATCCTCAACGCCCTCACCGACACCACGGGTCACATCTTCAGCGGCGTCGCCGACATCATCTCCAAGGGTATTTCTATCCCCGGTATTTGTACCGTTCGTACCGTTGGCATTCCCATCGGTGCCCTCCGTCACATCATTTACATTGTCGTTTGACGGCATCTCTGTCGTATGGACATCGTTTCTGTTATCCGTCTGTCCCATGTCGCTCTCCGTGTTGGTATTGCCATTTCCGGTGTCATTCGTGGTGTTGTTTCCACAGGCCGTCATCCCGGCCAGTAATACCGCCAATGCCAGCGTCATATACACTCTTCTGATTTTTCTCATCTTCAAAATCTCCTTTCCCTAACAGTGTCTGGACAGTTGCTAGTATTTGAAAAATGCCGGAAAATATACGGAAAAAAGAGGCTTTTGGAAATCTTGACAAAGGAAGAAAAAAACACTAAAACAAAAAGTACGAAAACGGACTAAAAACGAAAACAGGATATATCGAAATGGAAGTCAATCCGGCAAACCGGCGGGAAAAAATCATCAGTCTGACTGAAACGGGAAAACAGTATGCGAGAGAGCTGGTTCTTCCGCTGTTTCAGTCCGAGGAGGAAGCTGCGGCGCAGTTTACGGAGCAGGAGATGACAGAAGCAATCCGGATGCAGGAAAAATTTGCCGACGCACTGGCAAAGAGTATGGAGGAAAAGGTATCCATAGTTCACAATCTGTCCGCTTCGTGATATGATAACAGCAGAATTCGAAAAGGAGAGAAAGAGAATGAAAGAAGAACTGAAGAAATCCCTTCGCACCTACGGCGCCTGCTGCTGCTCGGTGTGACCGGCGTTCCGCTCGGTGCGGCAGTCGGTCTGATTGAGGCGCTGTTCTGCCGTCTGCTTTTGAAAGTCACGGCTATTCGCGTGGCACATCTTTTCTGGTGTCTGCCGTTTCTCGCTATGGCAGGTCTTGTGATCGTGGCAGTCAATCAGAAATTCGGTGGCAGGGGAAAAGGAGGCATGAGTCTGATTTTTGATGTAGCGTATGAGGAGGAGACAGAGCTTCCGCTTTGCATGATTCCGCTGGCAATGCTCTCAACGGCGTTGACGCATCTGTTCGGTGGAAGTGCCGGCAGGGAGGGTGTTGCCGTTCAGATCGGTGCTGTGTTTTCCTATTTTGCCGGTAAAAATTACCGTTTAAAAACGCGCCCGGTATCTTTCTGGTAACCGGTATGGCTGCCGGCTTTGCGGGCATGTTCGGAACGCCGATTGCAGCTGTGATCTTTGCAGTAGAAGTGCTCGCTGCAGGTGAAATGCGGTACGAGGCACTGCTTCCGGCGTTTACCGCATCTTTCTCTGCGAGCGCTGTAGCTTCCCTGCTTGGAATCCGCAAAGAAAATCTGGCTGTCCACATCAGCGAAAGCCTGACACCGTTCCTGCTGGTGCGTCTGATTACACTTGGTATTATTTTTGGAATCACAGGCGGCCTCTTCGCCTGGTGCTTAAAGCACACGAAAAAATATCTCGGCGAAAAAATCAAAAATCCGCTGGTGCGTGTTTTCTCCATCGGTGTTATCCTTAGCATTCTGTTCCTGCTTCTGTACCGCGGACGGTATTGCGGCTTTGGAACGAATCTGGTGGAAGCGGTATTTCATGGGGAAAAGGTATATGCATATGACTGGGCGCTGAAATTTATCCTGACAATTCTGACGCTGTCCGCCGGGTTTCAGGGCGGCGAGGTAACACCGCTGTTTACCATCGGAGCAACCCTGGGAGCAGTCCTTGGCAATCTGTTCGGTATTCCGGTGGAGCTTTCCGCGGCGCTTGGCTATGCGGCGGTTTTCGGCGGCGGAACCAATACCTTACTGGCGGCTATTTTCATTGGCGGCGAGATTTTTGGCTACGATTATCTGCCATATTTCTTTATTGTCTGCACCGCGGCCTACGTATTCAACCGCAACAGCTCGATCTATTCCCGCCAGAAACTGACGAAATACAGCTGCTGATAACAGAAACGTCACAAAGTTATCACACACCGTTACGTGTTACAGTTCACTGGTGCCCAGCGAACTGTAACATTCGCAACCCTCATTTAAAGTTTTGCTTCGCAAAAGGAGGGTTGCTCACACCTGAAACATGTTCTTACGCAGCGAAACAGCAAGTGTTTCACTGCTGGGTGAACAGTAACGGTTACGTTACGATACGGGTTGACGCGTTTCCGGGAATGAGGTTATACTAGAGGTATCATATACGAAAAAGGAGTAACGAATTATGAAAGGTATCGTACTTGCCGGAGGTTCCGGCACACGTCTTTATCCGTTAACTATGGTAACATCGAAACAGCTTCTCCCGATCTATGACAAGCCGATGATCTATTATCCGCTGTCTGTTCTTATGAATGCAGGCATCCGCGACATCCTGATCATCTCCACCCCGCAGGACACCCCGCGTTTCGAGGCACTGCTCGGAGACGGCCATCAGTTCGGTGTACAGCTTTCCTACAAGGTACAGCCAAGCCCGGACGGACTGGCACAGGCCTTCATCATCGGCGAGGAGTTCATCGGGGATGATTCCGTTGCCATGGTGCTCGGCGACAACATCTTCTTCGGACACGGTCTGAACAAACGCCTGAAAGCAGCAGTAGAAAACGCTGAGACCGGAAAAGGCGCAACCGTATTCGGCTATTATGTAGATGATCCGGAGCGTTTCGGGATCGTAGAATTTGACTCCGAGGGAAAAGCCATCTCCATCGAAGAGAAACCGGAGAAACCGAAATCAAACTATTGTGTTACAGGTCTGTACTTCTATGACAACAAAGTCGTAGAGTATGCAAAGAACCTGAAACCGTCACCGCGCGGAGAACTTGAGATCACCGACCTGAACCGGATCTATCTGGAAGACGGCAGCCTGAACGTTGAGCTTCTCGGACAGGGCTTCACCTGGCTGGATACCGGTACACATGAGAGTCTGGTAGAGGCAACCAACTTCGTAAAAACCATCGAGACCCATCAGCACCGCAAGATTGCGTGCCTCGAGGAGATCGGTTACCTGAACGGCTGGATCGGCAAAGACCAGCTTCTGACCGACATCGAGCCGCTGAAGAAAAACCAGTACGGCCAGTACTTGATGGATGTGATGAACGGAAAATATATCGACAAATAAAAGCGAACAGCGTTGAAGAAAACTGCCCCGGAAGAAAAATCCGGGGCAGTTTTTGAAAAAAGTGCTTGACCATGACATAACGTCATCCTTTATACTCATGGTACAAACAGAAAATCAGACTGAAAAACAAGAGACAGACAAAACATAACGATAACAAAATCAGAAAAAAGGAGAACCATTATGAGAGTATTTGTAACAGGTGTAAAAGGCCAGCTCGGCCATGACGTCATGAATGAACTTGCAAAACGCGGTCATGAAGGAATCGGCGTTGATATTGAAGAAATGGATATCACCGATGCAGAAAGCGTAAGAAAAGTCATTACCGAAGCAAATCCGGATGTCGTAATCCACTGTGCAGCATGGACGCTGTAGACCTTGCTGAGGATGATGACAAAAAAGAAAAAGTACATCAGGTCAATGCAGTCGGAACCGAGAACATCGCAAAAGTCTGCCATGACCTTGACTGCAAAATGATCTACATCTCCACCGACTACGTATTCGACGGCCAGGGTACCCGCCCGTGGGAGCCGGATGATGAGCGTCATCCGCTGAACGTATACGGCCAGACGAAATACGAGGGAGAGCTCGCGGTAGAGAAATGGGTGAAAAAATTCTACATCGTCCGCATCGCATGGGTATTCGGCGTGAACGGAAAGAACTTCATCAAGACCATGCTGAACCTTGGAAAGACACACGATCATCTGACTGTTGTAGATGATCAGGTAGGAAGCCCGACCTACACCTACGACCTGTCCCGCCTGCTTGTTGACATGGCAGAGAAAGAGAACTACGGCCGCTACCATGCAACAAACGAGGGACTCTGCTCCTGGTATGAGTTCGCCTGCGAGATTTTCAAACAGGCCGCTGAGATCGATCCGGCTTACGGAAAAGTAAGTGTATCACCGGTAAGCTCTGACCAGTACCCGGCAAAAGCAAAACGTCCGTCCAACAGCCGCATGAGCAAAGAGAAACTGACCGAGAACGGATTCGAGAAACTGCCGACCTGGCAGGATGCGCTGCACAGATATCTGCGCGAGATCGAATTCTGATAGCAAACCCCGAAAATAACGCAAAAAGCAGTTCTGAATTTTTTTATCCTCTTCCGGCAAGAAGACACGTTCTGCGGTGGGAGATGAATTTATAGCAAGACCAGAAAATAACGCAAAAAATTCAGCACTGCAGAACGTGAATTACTGCGTCACGGATTTTCGTCGTACCCCGGTACGCCTTCAAATCCGTTCCTTGTAATTCGCGCCCTGCCGCACTTGCCTTTTTGCGTTATTTCTGGTCTTGCTATAGTTTCTGAGATTGCTATAAACATTTCCAATATGCGGAGTTCCCGGTAAAACGGGGGCTCCTTTTTCTTATGCCAAACCCATGCATTCAACAGGGAGAATGCCCTTTTTTCTTTTGTGAATATTGACAGAAAATGCCGTTAAAATTCTCACATTGGATCCGGGTATTTCTGTTGACATTTGAACATGCAATTGCCATTATGAAAGCAGAATCTTTACGTATCCGGCAGGGGGCAGGAACGTGAAGATGACAAAAGAAGGCATGGGGGATGAAGCAATGAAAAAGAGTCTGTTTTACCGGGCAAAAAAGATGCCGCCATCTGCGCAGATCATGCTGCTGTTTGCCGTCGAGGGTGTATTTCTGCAATATATCACATCGATTAACGGTTTCGGTCTGAATCTGTATGCGACAAACATGGGTGCAACCGACAGTCAGATCGGCATTATCCAGATGGTGCCGAACATTGTAGCGTGTGCAGCATTGCTGCCGCTTGGAATTCTGGCGGATCATCTGAAGTCGACAAAGACGATACCGCTGCTTACGCTTCTTATGATGTGTGCCGGTTATGCATTTCTTGGCAGTGTACCGGTACTCGGCGAGAGACGTATGGATCTGTTTTTTGTATCGCTGGCATTTACTGCGGGTGCACTTGCCATCTACAATGCGCAGTGGCAGGCGATGTTCGGTGCTGCGGTTTCGCTGCGGCAGCGAAATGATGTCTATGCCTTTCGGAATCAGTTCATGTTTGTGATTGGCATTTTTGCACCGGTGATCTGCGGGATTCTGATGGGAAGATGCCACACGGCCGATGGAAAGCTTCTGGTACTCCGAAGCTTCTTTTATTTGTCTGCTGTCTGTGTTCTGTTGCAGGCCGCTGCAATCAAAAAAATTCCGGTGAAACAGCAGGAGGAGGGCAAAGCTTCGGCAGAAGCGGGAAATGCATCCTCACGTTTTTCTGTTTCTGACCTGCTGGAGGCGATCACAAGTGTGGGAAAAAATAAAGCACTGCGCTGGTTTTTCGTGCCGGTGGTCTTTTTCTATATCACCTGGCAGCTTGACTGGAGCATGTGGTATTTAGGACAGGTCAAATACTGTAAAATGTCGGAGATGACACTTTCCATCTGCAACGGTGTTTTCAATATCGGTCAGCTTGCGGCAGTTGGAATGATCGCGAAGGTTGTCCGGAAAAATCGCCGGATTTTGCACTGATTTTCGCCGGGATCGGTCTTTGCTTCTGCCCGGTTATCATGATTCTGGCTCCTCATCTGCCCTGGCGTACCGCGGGGTTGCTTTTATTGTTTTGATGACGGTTCTGAATGCTCGCAGTGTGCCGTTGCACTTTGTACGATACAGATTCTCTTAAATGCCGCGCCGGAAAAGAACCGTTCGCTTTTGATCAGCCTCTTTACGATGATTACAACGCTGACCAACAGTGTTCTGCCGCTGCTCGGTGTCCGTCTGTATACGGCACTTGGGGCAGACCTTACGGCACTGTACCGGTTCAATCTGATAGATCTTGGGGTTCGCATTTTATCCACACTCGGCTGGTATGGCGTTATCAGAAGGCGAAAAAAGATGGCTTTCTGACAAAGATTTCGGATTGAGACGGGCCGTAAAAGCCGAAAATAACATTTACAACAGGAACGATATCGTGTATGATAAACGTGGTTTTCTTTGCACGTATGGAAAAGAGAAGCGCAAAAAGGAGTTTAAACAATGAAATGGAATAAATTTACATTAAAAACAAGATCGGAAGTGGAAGACATTGTGATCTCCACTCTGGCCGATGTGGGAATCGAAGGCGTGGAAATTCAGGACAAACAGCCTTTGACCGAGAGCGACAAACAGCAGATGTTCGTGGATATCATGCCGGATATTCCGGATGACGACGCATTGCCTATCTGAATTTTTACCTCGATGTGGATGAGGACAAGGAGAAGGTTCTTGCAGATGTCCGCGCGGCACTTGCAGAAATGCAGGAGTTCCTGGACCTTGGAGAGTGCACCATCACAGAGTCTGAGACAGAGGACAAGGACTGGATCAACAACTGGAAACAGTATTTCAAACAGTTCTATGTGGACGACATTCTGATCATCCCGTCCTGGGAGGAAGTAAAGCCGGAAGACCGGGATAAAATGATCATCCATATCGATCCGGGCACAGCCTTTGGAACGGGTATGCATGAGACAACACAGCTTTGCATCCGTCAGTTAAAGAAATATGTGACAAAGGATACCGAGCTGCTTGATGTCGGAACCGGAAGCGGTATTCTTTCGATTATTGCACTGAAGCTTGGTGCGCGTCATGCGGTCGGAACAGACCTCGATCCGTGTGCGGTTCCTGCGGTTGAGGAAAACAAAGAAGTTAATGGAATTCCGGTAGAAGCTTTTGATATGATGATCGGAAATATCATTGATGACAAAGAAGTACAGGACAGAGTCGGATACGAAAAATACGATATCGTTACCGCCAATATTCTTGCAGATGTTCTCGTTCCGCTGACGCCGGTAATCGTACACCAGATGAAGCCGGGCGCTGTTTATATCACATCCGGCATTCTCGATGTGAAAGAGGAAGTTGTCAAAGAGGCAGTCGTTGCAGCGGGACTTGAAGTGGTTGAAGTTACACATCAGGGCGAATGGGTTTCTGTTACAGCAAGAAAACCGATGTAAATTAAGAAAAGCGAAACACCAGAAGAGAAAGAGAACAGATTCATGTACCGTTTTTTGTAGAAGAAAGTCAGATTTATGACGGCACTGTCCACATCACGGGCAGTGACGTTAATCACATCAAAAATGTGCTCCGCATGCGGCCGGGCGAAAAAATACTGGTCAGTACCGGAGGCGAAAAGGAATATCATTGTGCCGTTTCGGATTTCCCGGAAGGTGAGGTTCTTGCCGCAGTAGAAGAAGTCACAGCAGCAGACAGAGAACTCCCGTCCGGAATTGTACTGTTTCAGGGTCTGCCAAAAGGTGACAAAATGGAACTGATCATCCAAAAAGCAGTGGAACTTGGTGCGACGGAAATTGTTCCGGTGGAGATGAAACGCTGCGTTGTGAAGCTGGACCGGAAAAAGGCGGAAAAGAAAGCAGAGCGTTGGCAGACGATCGCGCTTGGTGCGGCAAAGCAGTCCAAACGGATGCAGATTCCGACGGTACACATGCCTGTTACATTTCAGCAGGCGCTTGCAATGATGCAGAATCAGACGTTCGCCTGATGCCGTATGAGAACGCAGAGGGGATGGAAGGAACGAGAAGAATTCTGGAATCCATTGAACCGGGTGAATCTATTGCGATCCTGATCGGACCGGAGGGCGGCATCGACGAAGCGGAAGTGGAAATGGCCATGAAGGAAAAGGTAGAGCCGATTACGCTCGGAAAGCGCATTCTGCGCACGGAAACGGCCGGAATGACCGTGCTTTCCATTCTGGTGTATCTTTTAGAAGGAAGGGAACGAACAAGATAATGGAAGCATATCTGGACAATTCCGCAACCACCTGTGTTTATCAGGAAACCGCAGATCTCGTCTGTGATCTGATGGTAAATCATTATGGAAATCCGTCTGCGATGCATCAAAAAGGGGTAGAAGCAGAACAATATATCAGAACCGCCCAGGAAACGCTGGCAAAGATTCTGAAAGTCAAAGAAAAAGAAATTTTCTTTACCTCCGGTGGCACAGAGTCCGACAACTGGGCGCTCGTCGGAACAGCAATGGCAAATAAGAGAACGGGAAACCACATCATCACAAGCGCGATCGAGCACCCGGCCGTGTCGGCACCGCTGGCATTTCTGGAGGAGCAGGGATTCCGTATTACGCGCCTGCCGGTAAATAAAGAAGGCCTTGTGGATGTGAACGAACTCGAAGAAGCGATCACGCCGGAGACGATTCTCGTTTCGATTATGTATGTCAACAATGAGATCGGTTCTGTTGAGCCAATCGGGGAGATCGGACGCAGAATCAAGGCGAAAAATCCGAAAACGTATTTTCATGTCGATGCGATCCAGGCGTTCGGCAAATACCGGATTTATCCGAAACGGATGGGCATCGACATGCTCTCCGTGAGCGGCCACAAGATCCACGGACCGAAGGGAAGCGGCTTTTTATATATTGATGAGAAAGTAAAAATCCGTCCGCTGATCTTAGGCGGCGGCCAGCAGAACGGCATGCGTTCCGGAACCGACAATGTGCCGGGCATCGCAGGCCTTGCGAAATCCGCTGAGATCGTTTACAGGCATTTTGACGAGCAGACCGCGCAGATGCGTGCCTGTAAACACCGTCTGATCGAAGGCTTGCGGGAGCTGGACGATGTGGTCATCCATGGCATGCCGGAAGAAGAGGGTGCGCCGCAGATTGTCAATGCATCGTTCTTAAATGTGCGTAGTGAAGTGCTGCTGCACACGATGGAGGACCGCCAGATCTACGTTTCCGCCGGAAGCGCCTGCTCATCACACAAGAGAGCCGGAAGTCCGACGCTGACTGCCATCGGCGCATCGAAAGCCGAGATGGAGTCTGCCGTGCGGTTCAGCTTCAGCGAATTTACGACACTGGAACAGATTGAGTACACCCTGGATACGCTGCGCGAGGTACTGCCGAGCTGCGCAGATTTACCAGGAAATAATAGAAAGAGGAAAATTATGATTACAATACAGCCGGAAATTGAAATCCTGAGCACCGAATCCTACGAGGATATGCTGCGCCGGATCGAGAAAATCGGAAGAGTCTGCTACAAGAGCGAGGAGCGCATTGGAGAAGGCACTGCAGAGAAATTCATCGCAGGCATCATCAAACGCGGCCATGAATCCGTCATTGAGCACGGCTCCATCACCGTAAAAGTAACGTGCGACCGCGGCGTGACCCATGAGATCGTCCGCCACCGTATCGCAAGCTACAGCCAGGAGAGCACCCGCTACTGCAACTATTCGAAAGATAAATTTGGAAACCAGATCACCTGTATCGACCTGGCAACCGGATTTTCCTATGATCTGAACGACGAGAACGACCGTAAAAAATACGAGGTATGGCAGAAAGCAATGGAAGCTGCAGAGCAGTATTACTTCCAGATGCTCGAACTCGGAGCAAAGCCGGAGGAGGCAAGAAGCATTCTTCCGAACTCCCTGAAAACCGAGATCGTCATGACCATGAATTTAAGAGAGTGGCGCCACTTTATCCGGCTTCGAAGCGCCAACGCCGCACATCCGCAGATGCGTCAGGTATCTGACTGATCCTGAAGAAATTTTCTGAGGAATATCCTCTGTTCTTCCGCGATCTGGCTGAGAAAAAAGGAGAATAAAAAACGATGATGTACAAAGCATTTCTGGTAAAATATGCCGAGATCGGCATTAAAGGAAAGAACCGTCATCTGTTCGAGAAAGCGCTCTGCATACAGATGGAGCACGCGCTTGCCCCGGTAGACGGAAATTTCCAGGTCACCCGTGAGATGGGACGAATCTATGTCAACACCGAAGGAGACTTTGATTACGAGGGCGCTGTCGATGCGCTGACAAGAGTTTTCGGTATCGCCGAGATCTGCCCGGTTGTCATTTTAGAGGACACCGGCTTTGAAGATCTGGCAGAGGCAGTGGTTTCCTACGTGAAAGAGCTGTACCCGACCGAGGAGAAAACCTTTAAGGTATGCGCACGCCGTGCGAACAAAAACTATCCGATGCACACAATGGAAGTCAACTGCGAGCTGGGCGGCCGCATCCTCGATGTCTGCCCGAACCTCAAAGTAGACGTTCACGAGCCGGATATCTATCTGAACGTCGAGCTGCGTCAGAAGATTTATCTGTACTGCGAGAGCATCGCAGGCCCTGGCGGTATGCCGGTCGGCACAAACGGACAGGCCATGCTGCTGCTTTCCGGCGGTATCGACAGTCCGGTTGCCGGATACATGATCGCAAAACGCGGTGTTAAGATTGATGCCGTTTACTTCCATGCTCCGCCGTACACCAGCGAGAGAGCCAAACAGAAGGTTGTGGATCTTGCAAAACTCGTTGCACGCTACAGCGGCCCGATCCGTCTGCATGTGGTCAACTTCACCGAGATCCAGCTTGCAATCTACGAAAAATGCCCGCACGACGAGCTGACCATCATCATGCGCCGTTATATGATGAAGATCGCAGAAGCGTTTGCACGTCAGGACAAATGCCTTGGCCTGATCACCGGAGAGAGTATCGGACAGGTGGCAAGCCAGACGATGCATTCCCTCGCTGTTACCAACGAAGTCTGCACCATGCCGGTCTTCCGTCCGCTGATCGGTTTCGACAAACAGGAGATCGTCGATATTTCCGAAAAAATCGGTACGTACGAGACATCCGTTCTGCCGTATGAGGACTGCTGCACGATCTTCGTTGCAAAGCATCCGGTGACAAAACCGAACCTGAATGTCATCAAATGCTCCGAGCGCCATCTGGACGACGTGATCGACGAGATGATGGAACGCGCAGTTTCTACCGCAGAGACGATCGAGGTCTGCTAAGGAAAACTTGCTTTAAAGAACAAAAAGGCCGGATCTTGTTTTGGGGGTTCTGAAAAACAAGATCCGGTCCTGATGATAAACAAAGACAAAAAAAGAGCCGCGGCGAGTGCGCGGCCCTTATGTTCTATCGTAATTATACAATGTACGGAGCAAGAACATCAAGTACGGTCTGAAGAGCATCTCCATCAGCATGGACGTTCAGGTCGATCGGTTTGGAAAGGTCGAGGCTGAAGATTCCCATGATGGATTTTGCGTCGATCACGTATCTTCCGGATACCAGATCGAAATCAAAATCGAATTTGGAAATGTCGTTGACGAAAGATTTTACTTTGTCGATAGAATTAAGAGAAATCTGTACTGTTTTCATGTTTGTAATCCTCCCTGTTATTTGGTTAACATTATTTATTACCCTCATTTAACAGCTTTATCTTACCGTCTGGAGGGGAAAAAGTCAATGCGAAAACATACAAAGATAAAGTGGAATCTTCGTGATTTTTAATAATAAAGATGAAGAAGAAAGGAGTATGGCATGAAAAAAACGGTAGCTTTGCATAATCTTGGGTGTAAAGTGAACGCATATGAGCTGGAAGCCATCCAGCAGCTCCTCGAAAACAGAGGGTACGAGATCGTGCCTTTTGCACCGGGAGCGGATGTTTACATTATCAATACGTGTACCGTGACGAACATTGCGGACCGGAAATCGCGGCAGATGCTGCACAAAGCGAAAAAGATGAATCCCGATGCGGTTGTCGTGGCCTGCGGCTGTTATGTGCAGGCGGCTGGGGAAAAACTCGAAGAGGATACGGCGATTGATCTGATCATCGGAAATAATAAGAAGAAAGATCTTGTGGATATTCTGGAAAACTTTCTGGCAGAACGTGAGGATGGTGGAAAACCATCCGACGCGGAGTGTAAGAGCTTCCTCGTGGATATGACACACAACCGTGAGTACGAGACACTCTCGATCAGCAAAACGGCGGAGCACACCCGCGCATTCCTGAAAGTACAGGATGGATGCAATCAGTTCTGTACTTATTGTATTATCCCGTACGCGCGCGGCAGAGTCAGAAGCCGCCGCCAGAGTGATGTGGTAGAAGAAGTAAAACGTCTGGCAGAGGCCGGTTATCAGGAAGTAGTGCTGACGGGTATCCACCTTTCCTCCTACGGACTCGATTTCCCGGAGGGCGAAAAAGAGACGCTGCTCGACCTGATCCGCGCTGTTGATGCAGTGGACGGCATCAGAAGAATCCGTCTCGGATCCCTGGAGCCGGGCATCATCACCGAAGAGTTTGCAGAGGCGATCGCCGCAATGCCGAAGGTGTGCCCGCATTTCCATCTTTCGCTGCAGAGCGGAAGCAATGGAACACTGAAGCGGATGAACCGGAAATATACCGCAGAAGAATACAAACACAAATGCGATCTGCTGCGTAAGGTATATGGAAATCCGGCGCTGACGACCGATGTGATTGTCGGTTTCCCGCAGGAGAGTGAGGAGGAGTTTGAAGAGTCGCGCGCCTTTGTCGAGGACATTCATTTCTTCGAGACTCACATCTTCAAGTATTCGAGAAGAGAAGGCACCCGCGCCGCAGCGATGGCAGGCCAGATTCCGGAGCAGGAGAAGACGAAGCGCAGCCACGTTCTGCTGGAACTGGACGAGAGACGGAGACAGGAATATATGGAAGGCTTCCTCGGAAAAGAGCTGGAAGTGCTCATGGAAGAAGAAGTCGAGATCGACGGCGTCCGTTACTGGACGGGACACACGAGAGAATATCTGCGCGTTGCTGTTCTTTCAGAAGAAAATCTCATGAATCAGATGGTGCTTGTCACCCCGGCGAGAATCCATGGAAAAGACTGTCTGATGTAGGAAATGATACTGATCCGGAAGATCTGATAGAAAAAAAGAGCCGGAACGAAAAAGTTCGTTGCACTTTTTGAGGGTTCGTGGTAGAATACCCCGTGAGCCTGCAAAAAGGCGGGCAGACGAAGAAGAAAACAGCGGCTGGCAGAACGAACGAAGAAGTGAGGGATGTCGGCTGCTTTCGCGTCTAAAAAGTATAATCTGTAATTCGTAGTAATTCGTAATGAAATGTTCGGCCGCAGATGCGGCAAAGGGTAAAAATCGTGATCAAAGAAGAGATTGTCAGAGAACTTTATGCAATTGCAGGGGAAGATGCGGTACAGACCGCAGAACCGATGAAAAATCATACGACCTTCCGTGTGGGCGGTCCGGCAGATTATTTCGTCGCTCCTCATACAGAAGAAGAAATTAGAAAAATCGTGGCTCTCTGCGAAGAAAAAGAGATCCCGTGGTTCGTCACCGGAAACGGCAGCAATCTCGTTGTAAGTGACGAGGGCTACCACGGTGTGATTCTTTCGGTTTACAAAAACTTTCAGGGAATCGAAGTGGAAGGAAACAGAATCCGGGCGAAAGCTGGAAGCATGCTCGTATCCATCAGCCGGGCGGCAAGAGAAGCCGGTCTTTCCGGTATGGAGTTTGCCTCCGGAATCCCTGGAACTTTAGGCGGCGGCGTCCGTATGAACGCGGGAGCTACGGCGGAGAGATGAAGGATATTGTACAGAATGTCACTGTACTCACAAGAGAAGGTGAGATCCGGGAACTGGAAAAAGAAGAGCTCGGCTTCGGCTACCGTGCCAGCGTCATCAAAGACAGAGGCTACGTCGTACTTGGAGCAGAACTTATGCTTGTTCCGGGAGATAAAGAAGAAATTCTTGCCCGCATGCAGGAATTGAAAAACAAGCGGGTAGAGAAACAGCCGCTCGAGTATCCGAGCGCCGGCAGCGCATTCAAGCGGCCGGAAGGCTATTTCGCAGGCAAGCTTGTGATGGATGCCGGACTTTCCGGCTATGCAGTCGGCGGTGCAAAAGTATCGGAAAAACACTGCGGCTTTCTGATCAATGCAGGCGGTGCAACCGCATCGGATGTGATGGAACTGATCCGTCAGATCCAGGCAAAAGTAAAAGAACAGTTTGGCGTACAGCTTGAGCCGGAAATCCAGTTCCTCGGGGAATTCTGATTTTCGTTATCCACCAAAGGAGAAAAAACATGCGTTTTGTAATTGTGACCGGCATGTCCGGTGCGGGAAAAAGTACAGCGTTGAAAATGCTGGAGGACGCGGAATATTTCTGCGTCGATAACCTTCCGATCCCGCTGGTTGAAAAATTTGCACAGCTTACCGCCGACGGTACTTCCGGAGAAATCCAGAAAGTGGCAGTCGGAATCGATATCCGAAGCGGCCAGGCGCTCCCGGACCTGCAGAGTGTTCTGGAGTGGATGAGCATCAACGGAATCTGCTATGAGATCCTGTTTCTGGACGCGTCCGATGACGTGCTGGTCAAACGATACAAAGAGACGAGAAGAACGCACCCGCTGGCAGGTCTTGGACGGGTGGATGAGGGAATTAGAAAAGAGCGCAAAGCACTTGAGTTCCTGAAAAAAGATGCGGACTACATTCTCGATACGAGCCAGCTTCTCACAAGAGAGCTGAAAGCGGAGCTCGATAAGATTTTCGTGCAGGATCAGAAATTCAAAAATCTGATGATTACTGTGCTCTCATTTGGATTCAAATACGGAATCCCGGCGGATTCGGACCTTGTTTTCGATGTGCGGTTCCTGCCGAATCCCTACTACGTAGAAGGCATGCGCCCGCTCTCCGGCAACGATGCTCCGGTGCGGGATTATGTGATGGGATTTGAGACAGCGCAGGTGTTTGCGGAAAAATTAGAGGATATGATCCGTTTTCTGATTCCGAATTATATTTCCGAGGGCAAGCATCAGCTCATTATCAGCATCGGCTGCACCGGCGGAAAACACCGTTCCGTAACCCTTGCCAACGAGCTGTACCGGCGTCTTTCCAACGCGAAGGACTATGGAATCCGGATTGAGCACCGGGATCTGGAAAAAGACGCCATCCGAAAAGGAATTTAGAGGTGGAAGGATGTCATTCTCAAGCGAGGTAAAAGAGGAATTATCGAGACATCTTCCGACGGCACGCCACTGCCAGATTGCGGAAACAGCGGCGATCCTGTCACTCTGCGGACAGATTTCCGAGAAGGACGGGACGATACGGATTCAGACAGAGAATGCGTATGTGGCAAGAAAGTACTTTACTTTATTGAAAAAAAACATTTAATATAGAGGCAGACTTGCAGTTAAGCTGAATCAGAAGGAAAATACGTATCTGATCCGCGTAAATGACAGGGAAGAAACCCGTCAGATTCTGCAGGCAGTGAAGTTACACGAGACAGACCGGCAGTTAGCAATGCCGATTCCGGCTGTTGTGGTACAGCGTCAGTGCTGCAAACGGGCATTTCTGCGGGGCGCATTTTTAGCGTCCGGTTCCATCAGCGATCCCAACCGGTTTTACCATCTCGAAATTGTCTGCCCCGATGCGCCGAGAGCAGAACAGGTGCAGGAACTTCTGAAAAGCTTTGGAATTGATGCACGGATCGTTCTCCGGAAAAACCACCATGTGGTTTATATGAAAGAAGGCGCACAGATTGTGGAGATGCTTGGCATCATGGAAGCCAACATCGCACTTATGAATCTGGAAAACGTGCGGATCTTAAAAGAAATGCGCGGCAGTGTCAACCGAAAGGTAAACTGTGAAACTGCCAACATCAACAAAACGGTCAGCGCGGCGATCCGCCAGATCGAAGATATCCGGTATATCGAAGAAACCACAGGCTTTTCTTCTCTGCCGGAACCGCTGGAGCAGATGGCAAGGCTCCGCTTACAATACCCGGAAGCATCGCTTCTGGAACTGGGCAAGATGTTAACGCCGGTTGTTGGTAAATCCGGAGTTAATCATAGATTAAGGAAACTAAAAGAGATTGCAGAAGATTTGCGAAGGAAACAAGGAGGAGAAGTATTATGATTAAGAAACCAATCACAATTCGTCTTTCAAGCGGCCTGGAGGCGAGACCAGTTGCCATGCTGGTACAGGTAGCGAGCCAGTACGAAAGTGAAATCTACGTCGAGAGTGGCAGAAAAAAAGTAAATGCGAAGAGCATTATGGGTATGATGACACTTGGTCTGGACAATGGCGAGGAAGTTACCGTGACCGCAAACGGAAAAGACGAGAGTGAAGCCATGGACGGCGTTGAAAAATATTTAAGCAGTCCTTCTGCTGAATAATCTTACTGCACTTATAGCATAAACATAGAGCAAAACGGCATGTCAGAAAATTTTGACATGCGTTTTGCTATGCTTTTTTATGTAAAATCAGACGAAAATCAGACCACGTTCTTCGCGCGGAACCAGTAGGTATAGAGATAGGAAAAACCGAGCGATTTATACAGTGTGATCGCAGGCGTGTTTCCCTCGACAACCTGAAGATACGCTTTCGTTGCACCGAGCCGGATTCCCTCGGAGAGGATTGTGCGGCAGATCGAGGAAGCGTAGTGGCGGTGGCGGTACGCAGGATGCACATGGATGGCATAGACACCGACGTAATCGCGGTCGCGGATGCCAAGGCCGGTGGCAATGATCGTTCCGGTTTCATCCTGGATGGAGGTACAGATGGTTTCTTTTGGAATGGCGCGGTACATCGAAGGAACGACCATGCGGTGCATCACGTTCGTCGTGCTCTTTAAAGCAAAGAGGCTGTCAATCCATTTCGGCGGGATAAAGCTGCTGACGGTCACGGCAACGGCAGGATTCTTTTTGGCAAAGTTCGCCAGATCCATTGTCATGACGTGCGTCGTGTGCTGGACTACATAGCCGCGGTCGGCGAGCATTGCATCAAAGCCGGGATTGACAAGCGGACTGATCTTGAAAATTGCCGGTGTACCCCAGCGACGGTAGATCTCCTCACAGTACTGCACTTTTTCCTCCACCGGAATCGTGGACGGCCCGATCTGCTCGACGCTGTTGGTCCGGTGTGTATAAAAATAAGAAAAACGAAGAATCCATCCGTCGTACAGCTCGATCTGGTGAGACGGCCATGCGTTCAGGGAAAGATCTTCGATGGTTTTGATCAGTGTATTCATATGAAGTATTCCCCCTTTGGTTATGTATATAGTATAGAAGAAACAGGACAGATCTTCAAGAAAAAATCGAAAAATTCGACACGCGGAACCGGGCGGCCGGGACACGATGCGTAACGTTTTCTTGCATAATCGAAGAAAAGGGGTTATAATAGGGGGCAAAGACTGAGAATACAAGGAGAATTGAATATGTCAAAATTACTGAAGGTAATTGTGAATACGCTGCTTCTGCTTGCAATCCTGTCAGCAGGCGCACTGGTGATTCCGCCGTTTGCCGGCATCACGACACTTGTCTCAGACGGGATGGGAAATACCAACATTTCCCGCGGCGCTGTCACGTACGCAAAGAAGACAGATACGTCATCGGTTGCGACGGGAGACAAAATCCTGGTTGATGACAATTCCGGAAAGTATATCTATACGATACAGTCCCTCGACACCGCTGCCGGAACCGCATCCGTAAAAAATGTGATCAGTGGAGACACAACGGAAATTACCGTGAGAGCAACCGTGAGCAAAGTGATCGTCACGATTCCGGTGATCGGCTTTCTGTCGATGGCGGCGCAGAGCAGAGAGGGAATCATGATCATCGGACTTGCCATTCTGTTTCTGGTCATTTTGTTCATCCTTTCCGAGGTGTGGAAAC
>ENA-OQDW01000095-OQDW01000095.1-human-gut-metagenome-genome-assembly--contig:-NODE-95-length-34207-cov-3.270775_pt1 | contig 34207 bp, 40 predicted proteins | sample MGYA00242784_ERZ504613 | MGnify/ENA primary metagenome ERZ504613 (study PRJEB26092, sample SAMD00036330) | human gut metagenome | host: Homo sapiens | study: EMG produced TPA metagenomics assembly of...
CAAATTTTTCGTCAGATGAAACAAAAAGCGGAGTGAATACTTGATGTATTCACGAGCATTTTTGTGAAATATGACGAGAAATTTGCAAGCAGATGGCGTGCAAAGTCGTCAGACGCTCTTTGTGCGGTATTGCCCAAGCTTTGTTCAGTGTTGCCTGTAGAAGATTTCTTCCATATTTTTATTTTATATCTTTTATCATACCATATTTCTATGAATGTAATTTACAGCACATAAAAATATTTCATGAATCGCAGTGAGAAAATTAAAAAGGTCGCTGTACCGTTTTCACAATACAGCGACCTTCTTCCAGAACTATCGTGATTCCAGCGTTGTGGTTTCCGTTGCAACAGCGACTCCGGACTGAAACTGAGTAAATGTCAGGGTGGTATCAAAATTTTCCATGGTAAAGCCGGACAAATCCCCGTTTTCCGTCAGTGTCAAAGTGTAGGGATTGCCCTCCAAGTCCCCCTCCACCGACACGCAGCCGTCCTGCTCCTTGCCGGTGATCTCCTCCTGCTGTGCCAGTTCATCTACCACCTGAATCATCTGGCTCAGCACCGACTTCGCCGGCATGGCGGACTGTGGCACGGAAAAGCCCAGCCCCTTATATGACGCTGTCACTTCCCCGCCGGAAAAGTCCAGCACCACACCGGCAAGCGTAGCCGGCTCGGCAAACGACACGCTCCATGCTCCGTCACCCAAGCGGGACAGCGTGCCGGCTGCGGTCCAGTCCTCCATTGTCATGGTCATTTCCGTGGTAAAACTGCCGCCCAGCTTTTGAGCAGCAGTGGCTTCGCCGCCGGCTTTGGCACAGCCGGTACAGCAGATCCCGCCGGCGAGCAGCAAACTCAAGACAGCACTGTAATTTCGTTTCATGCAATTTCCTCCCAATCAGAGCCTTTCGGACAATATTGTGCAGTGTTGCACATTTTGGGCAGAGAAAGGGCGGATACATTTCACCGTTCCTGTTCCAGCTTGACCAGCACCTGCGGCAGATATACCAGCAAGTCCCGCGGCAGCATTGCCTGCTGGGACAGTGCTGCCGCCGCCGCATCTCCGGCAAGTCCGTGGAGATACACCCCTGCACAGGCTGCCTCCCAAGACGGAATCCCCTGTGCAGCAAAGGCGGCGATCAGTCCGGCGAGAACGTCCCCGCTGCCGCCGCGGCTCATGCCCGGATTGCCGGTGGGGTTCTGTGCCAGACGGCTCCCCTGTGCCACCAGTGTGCCGGCTCCCTTGAGTGCCAGCGTCACCGGATAGGCGGCTGCAAACTGCGTTGCCGTTTCCACACGGTTTTCCTGTATCTGCGGAATCGAACGTCCGGTCAGCCGTGCCATTTCGCCGGGGTGCGGTGTCAGGATCCAGTCCTTCCCTGTCCTTCTGCTTAACTCTATGCAGGAAACCGCACAGTTTAGACCATCTGCGTCCAGCACCACCGGACACACCGCCTGTTCCAGCACCCAGTGCACCAGCCGGCGGGTTTCTTCGGTCACGCCCAGCCCGCAGCCGAGCAACACCGCATTGGCACGGGAAAGCTGCTTTTCCAGCGTTTTCCGGTTCTGGTCGCTGCTGCGGAGAAATCCGGCTTCGTCCGTTTCCAGCGGCAGCCACATCGCTTCCGGTGCTGCCGCCGCCAGCCGCATGGGATTTTCCGGAGCCGTAGCAACTGTCACCAGTCCGGCACCGCCCCGCAAGGCTGCCTGCGTGGAAAGCAGGCAGGCTCCGGGCATATTCCGGCTTCCGGTAATGCAGAGCAGCCGCCCGAAATCTCCTTTCTGGGCATCGGCTTTTCGTTTGGGTATCATCTGACAGATTTCCTGCCAGTTCAATTGGTGTGGCATCATGGAATGCTCCTTTCGCAATGCGTTGAAATCCGACAGCATTCTGCCGGATTGACAAAAAAATTTCTGTGTGTTATGATAGAGTGTCGGCTTCTTCCGTCAGGGAGGAGGTAATTACTTGCTATATTATATTATTTCAACCTTTATCTCCATCGGAGCAGACATTGCGTTGTACAAAGTCTACAAGTGGCTGAATGGAGAGTAAGCCGACATTAGCCTACTTATTTCCGCCTTATTTTTATAGATAAGGCGAAAGCCTCCGGAGCTGCAACTCTGGAGGCTTTCTTTTTTGGTGATTACTTGCAATTATATTATTTCAATGCAAGTTTATTATAGCATAAGCTACGACAATTGTCAAGTCTGCAAAAATACTTTTTGCAGCACCGCCTAAAAATCGCACACGACCTGCACTGCCAAATTGCTGGGGTCAGATGTTCCGTCTACTCTGTAGACCTCTAACGCCTGCTTCAAATCTGCCAGTATTTGTGATCTGATATTCCCCTGTACGTATCTCAAGGGATTTTCCCATGAGGTTTGGAAACTCCAGATTCGCGTATTCGGCAGCTGGTTTTCCTTTCTCAGCGGCAAAATCATCTCTTGATCTTTCCAATGAAAAAAGAACAACTCCTCATTCGGGTAATCCCGATGCACGCCGATTGCAAACAAAAACACATCTTTTCCCGCATCTATGATCCACTCTCTCGGCTTGAGAATCCCTAAAACGGGAGATAACGGATCGGGGATCTGCTTCGCTGCAAACTGTTCCCGCTGTTTCGCCGTCAATGCTTCAATTTCAAATGCCATGCCGTGCCTCCTGCTGTTTCATTTTCGACCATTTTATTATACCCTATATTTCACGAAAAAGCAAATATCCCGAACAATGTTTTTATAATTCATAATTTATTTACTTGATATTTGCATGTTTCTATGCTATAATAAATTTGTTTGACACTTCCATATTTTTACGTGCGATTTGTCAAATAATTTTGGGGACAGGAGGTAATTGACACATGAATCAGAAAAACGGAAAGGCAGTTGCGGCTCTGGTACTGGGAATCGTTTCCCTGCTGGGACTTTGTATCCCGCTTGCAGGTATCATCTGCGGCATCATTGCCATTATTCTGGCAGTCATGGCAAAGAAAGAGGGTTCCACCGACGGCAAACAGAAAGCCGGCATGATTTTAGGCATCATCGGCATTGTGATCAGCATCGTTATGTGGATCGTCAATGCAGTGATTCTGGCAGGAAGCGGCATTCTGGATCAGCTTTCCAGCAGCATGTCCTAAGTTAACATGATGACAAAAACAAAAGCGTGCAGAAGCATCTGAACTTCTGCACGCTTTTTTATGTTCCTGTTTCAGGGTATGTTGATACTATCATGATATGCGAACAAGAATTTTTCAACAACGAACGAAAGAAAATCACCCTAAAAGGCACATGTCAGGCTTCGTGTCAACACGACCTAAGGCAATACCGCACAAAGTCGCCAGACGCTCTTTGTGCGGTATTGTCCTAAGTTACTGCATTTTCATAGAAATGATCGCGGACAGTACGGTCAAAAAGCCTGCCACTGCGGCAACAATTGCCGGCAGGGTTCCGCTTTTTCCCACCATCAGGCTGGCAAAACCAGTCAGCACGGCAATACCGCCCAGAATGGCTGCCACCAGTGTGGACAGCCAGAGCAACGATGCCACACCGACAACGGCAAGCCCCAGTGCCACCAGTCCCAGCATTAACGCAGTCGCTTCTCTGGGAGTACGCTCCTGCTTTTCCTTTTTCGGTTTTGGTTGTTTTTCCGTTTTTTCTTTCATGGAAATCACCTCAAATAGAAAGCCCTGCTCTTATGCTTCCCGCAGCACAGCGTCCATGGCAGCCAGTGCTTTCAGTACCGCTTCATGCTGCATCTGCCTGTTCGTCAGTCAGTGTGCCCTCGTGGGAACGCAGCCGCAGAGAGAACGATACGCTCTTTTTGCCGGCAGCGATCTGGTCGCCCTTGTATACGTCGAACAAGGTCACTTCTTCCAGCAGCTTTCCGGCAGCCTGTGCAATGGCTTCTTCCATTTTGCCAACCGGCAGTGCATCATCACACAGCAGGCTCAGGTCACGGGTGATTGCCGGGAACTTCGGCAGCGGCTGATAGGTCACTTCGGTTTCTGCCATTGCAGCCATTTCCTGTACCAGCAGTTTTGCCACATAGGTTCTGGTGCCGATGCCGTAGGTCTTCTGCACCGTGGGGTGCAGTTCGCCCAGATAGCCTACCGGTGTTTCTCCGCAGAGAATGACAGCACTTCTGCCGGGGTGCAGTGCACAGCACTCCTCAAAAACGCCCTCCACTTCCGACGGACGCACATAGGTGTACTTCGGCAGACGCAGTTCCTTCAGCAGGGCATCTACTGCACCCTTGAGTGCAAAGAAGTCTGCATCGCCGCCGTACATACCGATCGTCAGGCGGTTGGGTTCTTCCGGCAAAGTGTCCGGACCAGTCGGCAGGTATTCCTTGCCGATCTCGTACAGTGCCACAGCGGCATTCCGGTTCTTATAGTTGGTTGCCAGTACGTCCAGCATGCAGGGCAGTGTGGTCGTCCGCATGATGCTGGTATCTTCGCCCAGCGGTTGGTAATGGTGATCGTCTGACGCAGCTTGCTGTCTGCCGGCAGACCGATGCGGTCGAAGCACTTCGGAGAAGTGAACGAATAAGTCAGCGTACCGTAATAGCCCAGTCCCACCATCGTCTGTTCTGCCTTTCGCAGGAACTGCTGCTGCGGGGTCAGCTGTGCTTCTGCCACACCGCGAATAACGGTAGACGGGATATTGTTATAGCCGTAAATTCTTGCCACTTCTTCGGCAATATCTGCCGGACGTTCCAGATCGATCCGGAAGCTGGGGGAAATGCAAACGTCGCCGTCTACATGAATTTCCAGTGCTTCCAGTGTCTTGACCATATCCTCACGGGAAATTTCCGTACCCAGGAACCGGTTGATCCAATCCGGATCAAAGGGGATCTGCACCGGTTCTGCGGTGCGGTTGTCCACTTCAATGAACTCTGCCACCGGTTCGCCGGCACCCAGCAGTTCTACCAGTTCCATTGCCCGTTTCAGTGTCCGCGGGCAGCCGTCCGGATCCAGTCCCTTTTCATAGCGTGCAGAAGCATCGGTACGCATACCCAGCTTCTTGGCAGTCCGGCGAACCTGTACCGGTTCGAAATAAGCGACTCAAAGATGACGGTATTGGTGTCGTCCATGATGCCACTGTATTCGCCGCCCATGACACCGGCAACGGCAATGGGCTTTTCTGCATCGGCAATGATCAGCATTTCCGGAGAAAGCTGCCGTTCCTGTCCGTCCAGTGTGGTAATGGTTTCGCCGTCCTTGGCATTGCGGACAACGATTTTGCCGTCCTTGACATACCGCTGGTCGAACGCGTGCATCGGCTGACCATATTCCAGCATGACATAGTTGGTGATGTCCACCAGATTATTGATCGGACGCACGCCGCTGGCACGAAGCCGTTCCCGCATCCAGCGGGGAGAGGGACCGATCTTGACATTCTTCACCATGCCGGCAATATACCGCGGGCAGAGTGCAGCATTTTCAACAGATACCGACAGGCTGTCGCTAAGCTTGTCTGCGGAGCCGTGGAATTCCGGTGCTTTCAGGTTCAGGGGCTTGCCGAAAGTCACGGCAGCTTCTCTTGCCAGACCAACTACCGACAGGCAGTCCGGACGGTTGGAGGTGATCTCGAATTCGACAGAAGTATCGTTCAGACCGATCGCCTCGTGAATGTCCTGTCCCACCGTGCAGTCCTCCTCGATGAGGAAAATGCCGTCTTCAATGGCATAGGGGAAGTCATGCTTGGTCAGGCCAAGTTCGCCCAGAGAGCACAGCATGCCGTTGCTCTCTACGCCGCGGAGCTTGCCCTTTTTGATGCGGACACCGCCGGGCAGTTCTGCACCGATCATTGCCACCGGCACCAGTGCACCCTCTACGATATTCTGGGCACCGGTCACGATCTGGATCGGAGAGTCGCCGCCGACATCGACCTGACACACCTGTAAGTGATCGGAATTTTCGTGGGGCGTAATGGACACCAGTTTGCCGACGATCACGTTCTTGACAACTTCGCCCTCTGTTTCATATGTTTCCACTTTGGAGCCACTCATGGTCATGCCGGCACAGAATTCCTTGACGGAAACGCCGCAGTCCACGTAGTCAGCCAGCCACTTCAAAGATAAATTCATGTTTTTCTCCCTCCCGATCAGAACTGTTCCAAAAACCGATAATCGTTCTCATAGAGCAGACGCATGTCACCGATGTTATAACGACGCATAGCAATACGTTCCAGACCCAGACCGAACGCAAAGCCGGAATAAACACTGCTGTCAATGCCACAGCCCTCCAGCACTTCGGGTGCACCATGCCGGCACCCAGCAGTTCGATATAGCCTCGCCCTTGCACATGCGACAGCCCTTGCCGTGACACTGGAAGCACATCACGTCAACTTCTGCACTGGGTTCGGTAAACGGGAAGTGATGCGGACGCAGACGGATCTTGCAGTCATCACCGTACAGCCGCTGCATCAGCAGCTCCAGTGTACCCTTGAGGTCTGCCATGGTGATGCCCTTGTCTACGACCAGTCCCTCGATCTGGTGGAACAGCGGGGAATGTGTTGCGTCCACTGCGTCCGAACGGTAAACCCGTCCCGGAGAGATCACGCGGATCGGCGGCTTCTGATTTTCCATGACGTGTACCTGTACCGAAGAAGTCTGGGTACGGAGCAGAATGTTGTCTGTAATATAGAAGGTATCCTGCGTATCCCGTGCCGGATGATCCGGCGGCAGGTTCAGAGCTTCAAAGTTGTAGTAATCGTATTCCACTTCCGGACCGTCTGCCACAGAAAAGCCCATGCCGAGGAAGATCTCCCGAATCTCGTTTTCCACGATGGTCAGCGGGTGCATGCTGCCCACTTTCTGCTTTTTGCCGGGGAGAGTAATATCCAGTGTTTCTGCCTCCAGCTTATGTGCCAGCATTGCTTCTGCCAGCTTCTTCTGCTTGTCTGCCAGTGCCGTTTCAATATCTGCACGCACCTGATTGGCAAGCTGTCCCATTGCCGGACGTTCCTCTGCGGACAGCTTTCCCATCTGCTTCAGGATACCGGTCAGTTCACCTTTTTTTCCCAGATACTGTACACGCAGGGTTTCCAGCACCTTGGAATCCGCACAGTCCGACAATGCCTTTTTGGCAGCCGCACGGATCGCTTCCAATTGTTCCTTCATAATATCGTTCCTTTCTTCCGCAGGTTCTGCGGGCATTTGGCTCTATGGCAATACCCGTACAAAGTCGCCAGACGCTCTTTGTGCGGTATTGCTCTATGGGAAACACATATCAAAAAAGCCCTGTCCTGTGAAAACAGGACAAGGCTCACGCTTGTTCAAAACCACCCATTTTCAAAGAGCCGTCACTCTTCTGTCCTTAATGCGAACACCACATCTGCACCTACTGTGAAAGCCGGTTCAGCACAGCCACTCGGAAGGGAACTTCAGCATATGCCGCCGGACGGGTTTTCAGCACTCCCCGCTCTCTGTACCGGCAGGCTCTCCGGCAACATCTTTCAGAAAATCCGCTGAAATTTGCCGCCGCAATATGCCTACTCGCTTCGTCTTTGTGTTTTCAAATCACATTATACCTGTTTTCACAAAAAAAATCAAGCCCTTTTGAAATTTTTTTCTTGAATTTTTTTGAGGAGTATGGTATAATGGTAATTGGACGCGACAAAAAGAGAAATGTTTTCAGCAACTTGCACAAAAAAATGTATTACATCGGTGTTTTTACAGCAGGCTGTGATAATTTTTCTGAAATCCGTCCTTTCAGAATGCGACCGGAACAAACAGGGCAACATTTTGCCGGAGCGTTCCCATAAAAGGAGTTTTTATAGATATGGATAATTTTGCAGAGTACATGGTAAAAAAGCGACCGGATTCCCGTGACAATGCCAAGCGTGCCGGCATCATTGCACTGGCAGTAGTGCTTTGTGCCGCATCGGTCTTTCTGGTGTTTGTCACACACATTCCGTTTATCCTGCTGATCACCTGTGCGATCATCTACGGAGCATATTTCCTGATCACGGGTACTTCCGTGGAGTATGAATACGCCGTCACCAACGGGGAAATGGACGTGGACAAGATCATTGCACGCCGCAAGCGGGTGCACCTCATCACGGTCAGCACTGCCAAGTTTGATGCTTACGGCGAAATGACAGATGCTGTTCCGGACGATCCTGACCGCACCATTGTCCTGTGTTCCGACAACACCGGTGAGGGCGAATATTACGCTGATCTAGAAACCGAGGAATATGGTGCAACACGCATCATCTTCACCCCCAATGAAGCCGTGCAGGAAGCGATCAAAGCGGCTCTCCCCCGACAGCTGCGTTCCGGAAACGGAGCAGCCAAATGAGTGCGATTTCCCGTTATGTGCTTCTGGTGCTGTTTGTGCTGGTGAATCTGGTGGCATTTGCCCTGATGGGCGTAGACAAGCAGCGTGCCCGCACCCACCAGTGGCGAGTGCCGGAAAAGACATTGTTTCTGGCGGCACTGCTGTTCGGCGGTACCGGCGGCACGATCGGCATGTTCTTCTTTCACCACAAGACCAAGCACTGGTATTTCCGCATTTTCTTTCCCCTGCTGGCAATCGTCCAGCTGGGCATCTTTGGTTATCTGATGCAAATATTAAATTAGGAGGTTTTCTCTATGGCAAACAAATTTTTCCGTAAACTGAACGGGCTTCTGACTGCGGCAGCCCTGTGCGTATCTTGTCTGCCTTTCGGCGGCATGCTCTCTGCCAGTGCGGCAGACGTGCAGGAAACAATTCCGGGGATGACACAATCTCCGGAACAGCTGATACAGGAAGCTGACCGCGGCGATTTTCTGACGCTGGGCTATGCTGTGATGCTGGAATGCAGCTACGGCGGTGTGGGATTTGCTTCCACGCTCTCCGAAAAAAACAGTGTCCTTCTGGACGTTGACCATTCCGGTGCCATCGACAGTGCAGACATTTTCCTGCTGATGTACTGGTGTGCTTACTTCGGTGCCTATGGCAAACATACTGACGAAGCACTGGCCTTTTTGCAGGAGTGGGACGCTGCGAACGGCAACGGCAATACGGAAACCACACAGCCGACCACAGTTCCGGTGGCAACTGTGACCACAACGCTGACCGAAACCACCACGGCCATTCTCAGTACGTTCCCGCCGGTACCGGAAACCGCTACGGACAGTTCCACAGCTTCTGCATCTGCTGAAAGCAAGACCACGCCGGCAGAGTCCATGGCGGTAACTTCGCTTCCTGCTTCCAGCACTACCACCAAAGCTACTACGAAAGCAACTACAACGCTCCTCGCCACCACTGCTGCTCCGGCAACTACACAGTGACCACTACACAGACAGCAACCGGAGCATGGGCACAGAAGGATTCTTACCGCGGCATTGACGTTTCCAAGTATCAGGGCAACATCGACTGGAATGCGGTAAAGGCGGCAGGCAATGACTTCGCCATTATCCGTGCAGGCTACGGCAAATACGCCAGCCAGAAGGACCCTTACTTTGAACAGAACATGCGGAATGCCAAGGCGGCAGGCGTTGCCTGCGGTGCATACTGGTACAGCTACGCTGTCACTCCGGCAGAGGCAAAGCAGGAGGCAGAAGTATTTGCCAGCATTGTGCAGGGATACCAGTTCGAATATCCGCTGGTACTGGACATTGAAGATTCTACCCAGACCAAGCTTTCCAAGGAGCAGGTATCTGCGATCATTCAGGCATTCTGTGACACCATGGAATCCAAGGGATACTACATCAGCCTGTACAGCTACGCAAGTTTCCTGAACAGCTACGTCTATCAGTCAGTTCTGGAGGACTACGACATCTGGGTCGCACACTTCGGTGTCAGCCGCCCGTCTTACTCCAAGACCAGCTACGGCATGTGGCAGTATTCCAGCACTGGTTCTGTCAGCGGCATCAGCGGCAATGTGGATCTGGACTACAGCTATAAATGCTATCCGAACCTGATGACCAAGTATCATCTGAACGGATTTTAAGCGTACATAACAGACAAAAAGAGCAGCACCATGCAGTGTGCTGCTCTTTTTGTTTTTCGGAGATTTCAGTAACGCTGTCTTTGTATTTCCGAGAAAAGTCAAACGGGCACTCTGGTATTTTTCCAGAGTGCCCGCTTTTGTGATGTTTGATTTTCAAGTCGCCTTAGGGCAACACCGCACAAAGCTTGTGCGTAAGGTGCGTTGTCAGATTTTTCGGCAGATTGCATAGAAATTCCGCAGGCATACTTTATGTATGGCAAGGGATTTCTGGGCAATATGACGGAAAATCTGCACACAAATTGCGTGCAAAGCCGTCAAGCGGGCTTTGTGCGGTGTTGCCTTAGAATTCGCCCAGACACTGTCCGAACAGCAGGCAGCGGATTCCGTCGTCTGCACCGGAGTTACAGGTTTGCAGGGCAATCATCTTGTCCCCGTATGCAGGCGGGTCGTCGTCCGGTGCGTACCAAATCAACGCCGTACTGCGAATCTCCTCAATGTACTTCTGGAATTCCTCCTGATTCAGAGTGATGCGGTTCCAGTAGTCGAATGCTACACCGTCCTCACCGTTCAGCACGGAAGATGCCACGATGCGGTACAGATACCGCTTGTCCAGTGTTGCCACCTCGAAATAAATGTGCTGTCTGCCCCATTCTTCTTCCTTGAAACTCTTGACCGAATGGAACATGGAGCCATTTCCCATGTTATGCCCATAGAGCAGGGTGTTTTCCGTTTCGCCGATCTTGCCGCGGAAGTCCTCGAAGATACTGCCGGCAGAGCTGTGATTGCCCTCCCAGTCACGGTCGATATAATATGCATTGTCGTCCTTCTGTACAATAGGATAATCAATGGGTGTATCATTGACATAGACCCAGCCCACAACATCCGGATTTTTCTCATGATGCTGCTTGACCTTTTCCATATCGATGTGCATGGTGTAATCATATGTAATCGTCGTGGTCGTGGTGACTGTCGTCGTTGTCGTTGTCGTCGTTGTCGTCAGAATCGGAATCGCGTCCGGTGCAGAAACCTTGTCTGCACGGCTGACCACGATAATGCAGATGATGATCATCGCCAGCAAAGCAATTCCCAGTCCGATCAGGAATTTTTCCAGTTGTTTTACTCGTTTGGTTGCCAATTTGATACCCCCGTTATCAGAAAAAATACCGCATATTCAGCGTTCCTGTTCTAGTATACTGTTTTTTTACAGATTTGTCAAGACAATATTTCCGATAAAACAACACTGCACAAGCTTTATTCAGTGTTTCCTAAGGCAATACCGCACAAAGAGCGTCTGGCGACTTTGCACGCAATCTGCGTACGTCAGATACGAAACAGACTCTCATATTTCACAAAAATGCTCGTGAATACATCAAGTATTCACTCCGCTTTTTGTTTCATCTGACGAAAAATTTGACGACGCATCTGTCGCACAATCTTTGTGCGGTATTGCCTTAAAAGGAAACAGGTTTTGGCAGGAGAGGAGGGAATCACATGGCACAGTTTTCTCAACAGGAGCAGAACGCAATGCGGCGGGAGGCAGCACGGCGTGCCAGGGAAATGCAGAAGCGAGTGTATTTCGGCAAACAGCAGGAACCCTCTCCCTATGCGGACTATCCGCCGGAGGAGCCGCCGCAGAAAAAAACACCGCCGCCGCAGACCGGCATGCCGCTGCTGGGAAATCTGGCACAGTTTCGCCCCACGGGGCTCTTGTCCGGACTGGACGGTGACACCATACTGATTCTTGCCATGATGGTCATGCTGTACAAAGACGGCGGCTGGGACGGCTGCGACAAGAAATTGCTAATGGCTTTGGCGTATTTGCTCACATAAAAGGAGAAGAAAGATGGAAGAAGTGGTATTCTGGGGAATCTGGGCTGTGTTGGGAATTTGCATGCTATGCTATTATCTCCGGCGAAAGCGAAAGATTTTGTCAATGCTGGCAGGAGTCGGAAGCGGCTTTCTGGCATTGCTCCTGGTGCATTACGGCGGGGAATTCTTCGGATTTTCTCCCGCATTGAATCTGCTGCATCTGGTACAGGCAGGGGTGCTGGGCGTGCCGGGGGTGATCCTCATGGTAGTGCTGCACTTTACGCTTTGAAAGCAACAAAAAAGCGGGGACACCTCACATAGAGATGTCCCCGCCTTTTATGAAACGAAGAAATGTCGGAAAAAACTTACTTCAGTTCGATGGTTGCACCAGCTTCTTCCAGCTTAGCCTTCAGAGCTTCAGCGTCAGCCTTCGGGCAAGCTTCCTTCAGAGTAGCCGGAGCAGACTCTACCAGAGTCTTAGCTTCCTTCAGACCCAGACCCAGAACTTCCTTAGCAGCCTTGATGACAGCCATCTTAGCGTCGCCGAAGGAAGTCATAACAACGTCAAATTCAGTCTTTTCAGCTTCAGCTGCACCAGCAGCACCGCCAGCAGCCGGAGCAGCTGCAACAGCAGCAGTTACACCGAATTCTTCCTGAATTGCGTCAACCAGTTCAGCCAGTTCCAGAACAGACAGTTCCTTGATATCTTCAACGAACTTCAAAACCTTTTCAGATGCCATGATAATAATCTCCTTTAACAATTAAATAAAACATTTTGCAGAGCCAAAATCTCTGCGATACTTATGCAGCAGTATCTTCGGACTTGCTGTCCACAACTGCCTGCAGTGTAGCAGCCAGCTTCTGGATCGGACCTGCAGGGAACCAACCAGCTGTGCCAGCAGAACTTCCTTCGACGGAATCTTGGACAGCTTTTCTACGCCGGCAGCGTCATAAGCAACGCCTTCTACGTAACCAGCCTTCAGATTGAAGAAGTCTTCGTGATCTGCAGCGAACTTGCCCAGTACACGAGCCGGAGCAGTCTGATCGTCCTTGGACAGTGCAACAGCAGTTGTACCGTGCAGAACTTCGTCAAATGCATCGATGCCCATGTTCTTGAATGCAAAACGCAGCATGGAGTTCTTTTCAACTACATAGTGTACGCCAGCTTCACGCAGTTCTTTACGCAGCTTGGTGTCATCTTCTACGCTGATGCCCTTGTAGTCTACCAGAACGAAAGATACGCTGTCCTGCAGCATTTCTGTCAGAGCAGCAACCTTAGCCTTCTTGCTTTCCAAAATCTTTTCACTTGCCATGAGATTTCACCTCCGATAGATCATGTATCGTATCAGAAATCGCAATAAAAAAGCACGATTCGACAGGGAACCGTGCACTGTATTTCACAGGTCATTGCACATTCCTCGGTTGGACTTACGCTTACGCCACCAACTGTCTTTAGAATACGATATTGTTGTTTGACAACTATTACAGTATAGCACATCTTTCGGTGCTTGTCAAGCCTTTTTTGCAAAAAAATCAAAATTTTTTTCGAGATGCAGATGAAACGCAAAAATCCCTGCCGCCGGAAACGACAGCAGGGAAGAAATTGCAAAAAACTTTGAGATTCTCAAAAAGAGCACTCAGACACCATACTTGCTGGTAGCAACTCTTACGCCAACGCCCATAGTAGAAGTAACGACGCAGGACTTCAGTAGGTACCCTTTGCTGCAGCCGGCTTTGCCTTGACGATTGCTTCCATCAGAGTTTCGAAGTTCTGAGTCAGCTTATCTGCACCGAAAGAAGCCTTGCCGATCGGGCAGTGAATGATGTTGGTCTTGTCCAGACGATACTCGATCTTACCAGCCTTTGCTTCGGTAACTGCCTTAGCAACGTCCGGTGTTACGGTACCAGCCTTCGGGTTCGGCATCAAGCCGCGGGGACCGAGAACCTTACCCAGACGACCAACCAGACCCATCATGTCCGGAGAAGCGATAACTACGTCAAAGTCCATCCAGTTTTCCTTGGTGATCTTGTCTACCAGATCCTGACCGCCGACATAGTCTGCACCGGCAGCCTGTGCTGCTTCGTACTTGTTTTCCTTGCAGAATACGCAAACGCGAACCTTCTTACCAGTACCGTTCGGCAGTACAACTGCACCACGAACCTGCTGGTCTGCGTGACGGGAGTCAACGCCCAGACGAATGTGAGCTTCGATGGTTTCATCGAACTTAGCCTTTGCATTTGTGCAAACCAAAGACAGTGCTTCTTCAGAAGCGTACTGCTTTGCACTATCTACAGCTTGCGGCTGTCATTATATTTTTTTCCGTGTTTCATGATATTTTAATCCTCCTAGTGTAGTGGTAGTACCGGATTGCTTTCTCGCAGATCCGGTTAGCGGAAATTTCCTCCCACCGACGTTCGGCTCCCGTTAGTCAACGACAACGATACCCATCGAACGGGCAGTACCAGCGATCATGCTCATAGCAGCTTCCAGAGAACCAGCGTTCAGGTCCGGCATCTTCTGTTCTGCGATCTTCTGTACCTGTTCCTTGGTGATGTTTGCGACCTTGTTCTTGTTCGGCTCACCGGAAGCAGTGTCGATTCCGCAAGCTTCTTGATCAGAACAGCAGCCGGCGGAGTCTTGGTGATAAAGGTAAACGAACGGTCTGCGTATACAGTGATGACAACCGGAATAATCATACCGATGTCATTCTTTGTACGTTCGTTGAATTCCTTTGTGAACGCCATAATATTTACACCGTGCTGACCCAGTGCCGGGCCAACCGGAGGAGCAGGTGTTGCTTTACCTGCGGGAATCTGAAGCTTAATAAAACCTGTTACCTTCTGTGCCATACTGCACACCTCCATATTGTGGTTAATGGCGAGATGCTGTCACATCTCTCCCACCGAACCGCGGGCGGTTCCGAATTGTTTTTGCATATTTGCAATTAATCGTCCTGACGGATCACCTGATTGAGCTGCAGTGTTGCGGCAGTTTCACGACCGAACATTGAGATCAGCACATCAACTGTACCGTCTTCCAGATGAATGGCCTGTACCACGCCGGAGAAGCCGTCCATAGCGGTTCCGGAGATCGTTACGGTATCACCGACAGCGTAGTTCACTTCGATGTTGCCGCCGATGTCAACGCCCATCTTTGCCACTTCTTCCTCAGAGAGGGGAGTGGGTTCAGAGCCGGGACCGACAAAACCGGTGGCACCGCGGATATTTTTTACCACATGCCATGTATCATCTGTGTAAACCATTTTCAGAAAGACATAGCCCGGAAACAGCTTACGTTCCAGTTCTTTTGTTTTTCCGTCTGTGATTTCTGTCACCGTTTCGGTGGGGACCTGAACTTCTAGGATAAGGTCATGAAGCTTCCGGTTTTCAACCACCTTTTCAATGTCCTGCTTGACCTTGTTCTCATAGCCGGAATAAGTGTGAATGATGTACATTAGCTGCCTCTGACATACGAAATCCTCCTTGTTCTGGTCACGAAATTAGTTAGAAAGTCCCATCAGGAACTGCATCAGCTTCAGCAGACCGGAATCGATCAACCTACCAGCACAGAACCGATGACAACAACAACGACTACGACCAGCGTGTTGTTGAAAACTTTCTTTGCGATCCGGCCAAACGACCTTTTTGAATTCCTTCTTCAGGTCTTTGAACCAGCCGGCAATGCGGGAGAAGAAGCCCTTCTTTTCCTTATCGCCTTTTTTGTTTTTGCCGGATTTTTTGGAGTCTGCGGATGCTGCTTTGTTCGCCTTCTTTACAGCAGCTTCCTGCCCGGCGTTTTTTTCCTTATCAGCCATTGCCTCGGACCCCCATTACTTTGTCTCTCTGTGCAGCGTATGCTTCCGGCAGAACTTGCAGTGTTTGTTCATTTCAATCCGGTCCGGATTGTTCCGCTTGTTCTTCTTGGTAACATAGTTGCGACGCTTGCATTCTGTGCAAGCCAGTGTTACTTTCACTCTCATGATCGGCACCTCCTGCTCGTTTACTTCTTCCGATATGCGGAAGCCGGCTCTCCTGCTGTTATCAGCAGTCTTCCGGTTCTTTTGCCTCCCTCAGAATCCGCATGACGTTTTCGCAGCAAACCGGACAGCAAGTCCGGAATTTGTGCAAAAAATAAGCCTCATGCAATGAGGTGATTTCAGTATAGCACATTTCCGGTTTTCTGTCAAGGCTTTTCGCAAAAAAATTTCCTTTTTTGAGAAAAAAACGGATTCGGGACAGCTTTTTTTTGAAAACCCCTTGCAGATTTTTGTAGATTATGATAAAATAGAGAATGAGGAATCTTCGCTGCTGTCTGTTTTGCCGGTTTTGTATACAGAATTTGGCGGCAGATCAGTTCTAAAATCCGCTGTATCCGGATATATAATAGTATCCGGCATGACACCGGTTCTTGCAGCGACAGGATTTGGGTTCGCTTTGCTTTTGCGAAGCAGGCTCTCACAAATCATAAAGGAGTATAGACACATGGCAAAAATCAGAGTAGCCGTTTTGTTCGGCGGCGTATCCAGTGAGCATGATGTTTCGCTGGTTTCCGCGGAGAACGTCATTCGCAGCATTCCGAAGGAAAAGTATGAGGTACTGTGCATCGGTATCACCAAGAAAGGCCGCTGGCTCTATTTTCCCGGCGACGTTTCGGAGATCTCTACTGGTGCATGGGAACAGAATCCGGACTGCACCGCGGCGATCCTCTCTCCGGATCCGCTGCACGGCGGCATCGTCACTATTGAAAACGGGGAAACTTATATAAAAAAGGTAGATGTGGTCTTTCCGGTGCTGCACGGCAGAAACGGCGAGGACGGCAGATTACAGGGCATCATGGAAATGGCAAGAATCCCCTATGTGGGCTGCGGCGTTCTGAGCAGTGCTGTGTGCATGGATAAGGCATGACTCATACGGTGCTGGACTACAACGGCATTCAGACTGCCAAGTGGGCAAGCGTACATCAGCGTGACCTGAACAAGCTGAACGAAAAGTGCGTTGCCATTGCGGAAACACTGGGCTTCCCGCTGTTCGTCAAGCCGGCAAATGCAGGCTCCTCTGTAGGTGTCAGCAAGGCGACCGATCTGGAATCCCTGAAAGATGCGGTGCAGATCGCATTTACCCATGATGAAAAAGTCATCATCGAAGAATTCATCGACGGCAGAGAGCTGGAAGTGGCTGTGTTCGGCTACGATGCTCCTATTGCTTCTTATGTGGCGAAATTGAGCCGGCTGCGGAATTCTACGACTACGATGACAAGTATGTCAACGGTTCCTCCAAGCTGTACATTCCGGCACGGATCACCGATCGGGAATCTGACCGGATTCGGGAAACTGCTCTGCGGGCATATCAGGCACTGGGCTGTAAGGGGCTGTCCCGCGTGGACTTCTTCCTCTCCAAGGACGGCAGCATCATTCTGAATGAGATCAACACGCTGCCGGGCTTCACCAGCATCAGCATGTATCCGAAGCTGATGGAACATCTGGGCATGAAGCAGGAATATCTGGTAGATAAACTCATTGAGCAGGCAATGGAAAACGCCGCAAGAACCTGAACGATAACCTGAATATAGTTAGCAGTCGTTAAGGAAAGGAGATGCTGCTCCGGACAAAGAGCAGCAGAGATGACACCATGAAAAATGATGCAATCGGCGTTTTTGATTCCGGTATGGGCGGTCTGACGGCAGTGAAAGAACTGAATGCCATTCTGCCTCACGAAAATATTATCTATTTCGGCGACACCGCCCGCATTCCCTACGGCAGCCGCAGTCCGGAAACGGTGCTCCGCTATGCCAAGGAGGACGTGGCATTTCTTCGGCAGTATGCCGTGAAAATGATCATTGCTGCCTGCGGTACAGTCAGCTCTATTGTGGGCGACCAGCCTTTTGTAACAGATATGCCGTTTACCGGCGTGGTGCTTCCGGCGGCAAGGACTGCCTGCGAAGTGACACGCAATGGCAGGATCGGCATTATCGGAACACCGGCGACTATTCGCAGCGGCAGCTATGAAAAGGCGATTCAGAAGCTGCATCCGGAAATGACAGCATTCGGGCAGGCTTGTCCGCTGTTCGTGCATCTGGTGGAAAACGGCTATACCGATTTTCACAATCCGGTGACACGGCTGGTGGCAGAGGAGTATCTGGAACCGGTGCGGAAAGCCGGCGTGGATACCCTGATCTTGGGCTGCACCCATTATCCGGTGATCCGTGACATCATCGCGGATTATATGGGGCCTGATGTGCAGCTGATCTCCTCCGGAGCGGAGGCGGCGAAGTATGCCCGCCGCTGTCTGGAGGAACAGGATCTGCTGACAGACCGGCAGACTGCCGGCGAAAACACCTATTATGTCAGCGACAGCACGGAGATGTTTATTGAAAATGCAGGACATTTTCTGCACCGGAATGTGGTGGGAAAGGTGTTCCGCTGCAATTTCTAAGAAGGGAGCAGGTATTTTTGGAATCTGTTCTGATTACCATGAAAACACGGCAGATCACACCGGACGGTGACGAAGAAACCGAACTAATGACCACCGGTACCTGTGAGATGCGGGACGACACGTTGCAGTTGTCCTATGAAGATACAGACGCAACGGGCTTTGCCGGCTCGACAACCACCATACAGGTGTCGAACGAGTCACTGGTGACGATCTTACGCACCGGCACGGCAAATTCCAACCTGACGCTGGAAACAGGCAGAAAGCATTTCTGCCTGTATCAGACTCCATACGGGGCAATGACTATCGGTGTACAGGCGAAGCGGCTGTTCTGCGAACTGGAGGAATCCTCTGGTTCTGTGGAAATGGAATACATTATTGATATGAATGCAAATTTCCTGTCGGAAAACACGATCACCATTCACTGGGAACGGCAGGAACCGCAGGAGAATACGAAAGGAACAAAGTAAACTATGGCAGATTGTATGAAGAACGCTCCGAGGCTCTGCACCAGATTCTGGTGGAGGGACTGGGACGGCTCGTAGGCGAGGGAAAGCTTCCGGCAGAACCGATTCCGGCGTTTCGGGTAGAGATTCCGGCAGATAAGTCCCACGGGGACTTTGCGGCAAATGTGGCAATGGTCAGTGCAAAGACCTTCCGCATGGCACCGCGGAAAATTGCGGAGCTGCTTCTGGAGGCTATTTCGCTGAACGGCACGATCTTTGCACGAGCAGAGATCGCAGGTCCGGGCTTTATGAACTTCTTCCTCCAGCAGAAGTGGTTTGCCGATGTCACGGAAACTGTCCTCACGGAAAAAGAAAATTACGGTAAGACGCAGACCGGTTCCGGAAAGCGGGCACTGGTGGAATTCGTTTCCGCGAACCCCACCGGACCGATGCACGTGGGCAATGCCCGCGGCGGTGCACTGGGCGACAGCCTTGCAGAGATTCTGGCGTGGACAGGCTGGGACGTACAGCGGGAATTCTATGTCAATGATGCCGGCAACCAGATCGAAAAGTTTGCCACTTCTCTGGAAGTGCGGTATCTCCAGCACTTTGACCCCTCTGTGGAAATGCCGGAAGATGCTTATCACGGGGCAGACATTACAGAGCATGCGGAAAACTTTATCGCTGAAAACGGTGACAAGTATGTCAACACCGATGCCAAGACCAGACGGGACGCACTGGTGGCATTTGCACTGCCGAAGAACATCGCCGGTCTGGAACGGGATCTGAAGAAGTACCGCATTGTCTATGACAACTGGTTCCGCGAAAGCACCCTGCATCAGAATGGACAGGTAAAGTGGGTGGTAGACGAACTGACCAAGCGTGGCTATACCTATGAGCAGGAGGGTGCCGTCTGGTTTAAGGCAACGGATTTCGGTGCGGACAAGGACTTCGTGCTGGTACGTGCCAACGGGATCCCCACTTATGTGGTACCGGACATTGCTTATCACTATAATAAGCTGATGGTGCGGAAGTTTGACAAGGCAATTGACATTCTGGGTGCAGACCACCACGGCTATGTGCCTCGTCTGAAAGCAGCCCTGACAGCACTGGGTGCAGATGCAGACCGTCTGGACGTGGTACTGATGCAGATGGTCATGCTGATGCGTGACGGCGAAGTGGTCAAGCTTTCCAAACGCAGCGGCAAGGCGATCACACTGGTCACTCTGCTGGACGAAATTCCGCTGGACGCAGCCCGTTTCTTCTTCAACACCAGAGAGGCAAATTCTCATTTTGAATTTGACTTGGATCTGGCTGTGGAGCAGTCCTCGCAGAATCCGGTATACTATGTACAGTATGCCCATGCCCGCATTTGCAGCCTGCTGCGTGCCATGGCAGAGGAAGGACTGACATTGGAACAGTGCGACCACAGCAATCTGTCCCTGCTGACACAGCCGCAGGAACTGGAACTGATCCGGCATCTGGCAGCACTGCCGTCGGAACTGGACGCTGCTGCCAAGGCATATGACCCGTCCAAGGTCACTAAGTATGCTACCGAGCTGGCGACTCTGTTCCACAAGTTCTATGACGTGTGCAGTATCAAGTATGCGGAAACGCCGGAACTGAAGCAGGCACGTCTGCTGCTCTGTGAGGCGGCTCGTCAGGGTGTTGCCAATACCCTCCGGATTCTGAAGGTGACCTGTCCGGAGAAGATGTGATCCTGCTGACAGATGCCGGAAAAAACGGGAAAGATTACAAGCAGGTTACAACAAAAAAATAGATTCTCTATGGAAAATCGTGCGAAAGCACAAAAAAACGTAGCAAGACTCGAAACATCCCATAAAGTTTAACTGCATATTCACAAACATCGTTTCGCAATGTGTTACAATTTGTAATATATTGAACAGGTGAATGCAGTTTGTGATATGCCCGCCGGCCGCAAAACTGGCGGAAGCGAGATTACAAAAGGAAAGGAAGTTCCATATGTCGAACAGATTATTTCAAGGACTGGTTCACCAGATGCGGGATACCATCGACGCAACCGTTGGCGTTGTCGATGACACCGCGACCATCATCGCTTGCAGCGACCTGACAAAGGTGGGAACGACCAATGAGTTCGTTTCCCTTGACCTCAGTGATGTACATGATATTTTTATCCGCGACGGTTATACCTATAAGCCGTTCGGTTCCCGTGCAAAGCCGGAGTATGCGGTCTTTGTAGAGGGCATGGATGACACTGCTGCAAAGTATGCCAACATTTTGGCAATTTCCCTGTTCAATATCAAACAGTACTACGATGAAAAGTACGATCGCAACAACTTCATCAAGAATGTAGTACTGGACAACGTACTGCCGGGGGACATCGTCATTAAGGCACGTGAACTGCACTTCAACTCGGAAGTCAGCCGCGTAGTGCTGCTGGTACGCATTGTATCGGCAAATGACGTTTCTGCATACGATGTCATTCAGAATCTGTTTCCGGATAAGAATAAAGACTTTGTCTTTACCATTTCCGAATCGGATATTGTTCTGGTCAAGGAGATCAAGGGTGCTGTGGACACCAAGGATCTGGAAAAGCTTGCCCGTTCCATTGCAGATACTTTGAGCAGCGAGTTCTACACCCGCGTGAACGTGGGTATCGGTACCATTGTGACCGGTGTCAAGGAACTGTCCCGTTCGTTCAAGGAAGCACAGATGGCTCTGGAAGTCGGCAAGGTATTCGATACCGACAAGGCGATTGTCAGCTATGAGAATCTGGCATTGCCCGCCTGATCTATCACCTGCCGACCACGCTGTGTGAAACGTTCCTCCACGAGGTATTCAAGCGGGGCAGCATTGAATCTCTGGATCATGAAACGCTGTTTACCATTCAGAAGTTTTTTGAGAACAACCTGAATGTTTCTGAAACTTCCAGAAAGCTGTTTGTACACCGGAACACACTGGTGTACCGTCTGGAAAAGATCAAGAAGCTGACTGGTCTGGACTTGCGGGAATTTGACCATGCCATTATCTTCAAGATCGCATTGATGGTCAAGAAGTACCTCTCTGCGAATCCGGCGAAGTTCTGATGAATAAGGACGGGGTGAGGGCGTAAAGCATCGCTCCGGCATAAAAGCCGCCGGTGCAGCGTGTGGCGTTTTGCATCGGCGGCTCTTTGTGCAATTTTATTGGTAAGGGCAGCAACGCAGGAAACTTGTGTGTGCTGTCCGGAAAAGTGGATGTCTGCGATCAACTGAAACGGTATTTTCGGCAGTCTGCCGGAAGTGCCCAGAGAAAGGATGTGTGTGAACTATGGTTGAACTGAAGAACGTGTCTGTGACATACTCCAGCGGCGTAGATGCACTGCACAATGTCAACTTGAAAATCAATGACGGAGACTTTGCCTTTGTAGTTGGTGCGTCCGGTGCCGGAAAAAGCACCATGATCAAACTGATCTTAAAAGAGATCAACCCGACCAGCGGTTCGATCAGTGTCAACGGCTATAACCTGAACAAACTCCGGCGGCGGCGGATTCCTGCCCTGCGGCGTACCATTGGGTTTGTCTTTCAGGACTTCCGGCTGATTCCGTCTATGACAGTGTATGAAAACGTGGCATTCGTGCTGCGGGTAATCGATGCACCGACGAAATATATCCGGAAGCGTGTGCCGTATGTAATCGGTCTGGTAGGTTTGCAGGACAAGACATATGCCTATCCGGACGAGCTGTCCGGCGGTGAAAAGCAGCGTGTGGCAATTGCCCGTGCATTGGTCAACGACCCGCAGCTGATTATTGCGGACGAGCCGACGGGAAACATCGATCCGGAACTTTCTTATGAGATCGTAGAATTGCTGCAGGGCATCAATGACATCGGGACTACCATTCTGATGGTAACCCATGAACACAGTCTGGTGCGGCAGTTCGGCGGACGGATCATCAATATCGATCAGGGACAGATCGTCTTTGACGAAGTGATTGGAGGGAATCTGATCCATGAAAGCTAGTGGTTTCAAGTACCTGATTGGACAGGGTGTGGAAAACATCTGGAAAAACCGGATGATGGCATTCGCTTCATTCTGTGTGCTGTTGGTTTCGCTGCTGCTGGTGGGTATGTCGGTGTTGTTTTATATGAACCTGACCTCTATGATCGGCGGCGTAGAAGATAAAAATGAAGTCATTATCTATATGGACGAGGGTACTTCAGATCAGGAACTTGCAGATTTTCAATCGGAATTGGCACAGATTCCGAACATTTCGGAGATTTCTTTTTACTCCAAGGAGCAGGCGTTTGAAGATCTGAAAAACAGCATGTCAGATTATGAAGTGCTGTTCGATTCACTGGGGGACGACAACCCGCTGATCGACAGCTATCGGATCCGTGTTGAAGATATTTCACAGATTTCTGCAACGATTACACAGGTAGAGGGACTGGATCACATTGATTCGATCCGTGCTCCCATGGACTTTGTCAACGTTCTGACCGAGGTACGGAAGATCGTGACTGTTGTATTCGGTGTGATCATTGCAGCACTGGTCGTTATTTCCGTTGTGATCGTTTCCAATGCCACAAAGGCAAGCGTTTTCGCACGGCGGGAAGAAATTCAGATCATGAAATACGTTGGTGCAACCAACTCTTTTATCCGTATCCCGTTTTTTGTGGAGGGTATGATTACCGGCTTGCTTGCTGGTGGCGTTGCACTGGCGATCACTTGGTTCGGCTATGATTCGCTGGTCGGCCTGCTGACCGGACAGGTGGAATTCCTGTCTGTGATCGGCATGGGCAGCATCATTCCGTTCCGTGCACTGGCATGGAAGGTGGCTCTGGCATATCTGCTGTCCGGTACGCTGTTCGGAGCGTTCGGTAGTATGATCTCTATGCGGAAGCACCTGAATGTTTAAAACAATGCCGATGCACATCTTAGGAGGCTATTTTCTATGAGTAAGAAGAAACATCTGAGTCTGCGTTTTACCAGTGCGTTGCTTTGCATGACCATTCTGACAGGCGGCATGGCAGCAAACTGGACACCGATCAGGGATATTCCGGTATCGGCAAAGACGCTGGCAGAATTACAGGAAGAACGCAAGAGCAACGAAAAGAAGATCGCAGAGAAGCAGAAAGAACTGGATTCTTTGCAGTCTGATCTGGAAGAAAAGGAAGCGTATCAGAAGACTTTGCAGGAAAAGATCACTCTGCAGCAGAGCAATCTGGACATCGTTTCACAGGAACTGGATCGCATTGCTCAGTCTATCGACGAAACCACACAGGCAATTTCACAGGCAGAAGATGACATCAAGGTCATGGAAGCCGATATTGCCATTGGACTGGACGAGTTCAAGATGCGGCTTCGTGCATGTACGTACAGGGCAACGACAGTCTGGCTTCGGCTCTGGTAGGTGCGACTGACTTCTACGACCTGCTTTCCAAGTATGAACTGATGTCCCGTGTGGCAAATCATGACAACCAGCTGGTCAACGACCTGAAGGACAAGCTGGAAACCTGCAACGCAAAGAAGGCGGAACTGGAAACAGAAAAGTCCGATCTGGAAAGCCAGCAGGAAGACCAGCAGGCCAAGAAGGAAGAATTCAAGGCGGCAATCGAGGATCTCCAGCAGACCTATTCTGAAACCGATGAAGCAAGGAGCAGATGCAGCGGCAGAAAGAGCAGCTGAACGGCGATGTGGCAACATTGGAAGAAAACAACAAGGCTCTAGACGCAGAAGAAGACCAGATCAAGGCGGCAATTGCAGCGGCTGCGGAAGCTGAAAAGAAGAAACGGGAAGAAGCAGCTGCGGCAGAAGAAGCCAAGAAGAAACTGGAAGCCCAGAAGCAACAGCAGCAGGAGGAAGCCAAGAAGAATCAGTCCTCCGGCAGCAGCTCTTCTTCGAAAAATGACGATACATCTTCTTCGAACAGCCAGAAGGACAATTCCAGCAGCTCCAGCAGTTCGAACAGTTCTTCCAGCAGCAGTTCGGATTCTTCCAGCGACGACAGCGGCAGTGTTGCACCGTCCGGCGGCGGCTTCACATGGCCCTGCCCGGGATTCTATACCATTTCCAGTACTTTCGGCAACCGCTGGGGTACCACACACGGTGCAATTGATATTGCCGGCGGCAATGCCGGTGCAGCGATCGTTGCAGCAAAGGGCGGCACAGTCGTTCGTGTTGTAACCGGCTGCTCCCACAACTATCCGAAAAGCGGCAGCTGCGGCTGCGGCGGCGGCTACGGCAACTATGTCATTATCCAGCATGACGGTACATATTCTACGTTGTACGGACATATGGCATCGGTGGCTGTTTCTGCCGGACAGACCGTCAGTGCCGGACAGACCATCGGCTATGTGGGAAGCACAGGCTTTTCCACTGGTTTCCACCTGCACTTTGAAGTGCGTGTCAACGGCACCAAGGTGGATCCGATGAAGTATCTGTAATCAGAATGCATTTTTGAGAAAATGAAAAAGGCAGGGGTATGCGTTTGCAGTCCTCTGCCTTTTTTGGAAGAAAGGATTGTAAGTTATATGCGAAAACAATCAGATGCAATGCAGGAGGATATGCCAAAGGAAAAAACAGTGCCGGTGCGGAAATCGACACTGATCCTGCTGTTCTGTCTTTGCGGTGTGCTTGCCGTAGGAACAGGACTGGGCATTTATCGGAACTACGCCGGCAACACGGAGTACAGGGAACTCCGGCAGCTTGCCGCAACCGTAAAGCAGAACTATTATACCGACGTGGACGACGAAGCCGTTATGCAGGGGGCTATGAAAGGCTATGTTGCCGGTCTGGACGATCCCTATTCCCAGTACATGACCAGTGAGGAATATCAGGCTTATCAGACAGAAGAAGCTGGTCAGACCGTGGGAATCGGCGTAACGGTGACACAAACAGACGAGGGCTATTTGCAGGTGGAGGAAGTCAATGCAGATTCTCCGTCAGAAAAAGCCGGTATGCAGCAGGGCGATATTCTCACCAAAGTAGAGGGCGAAGATCTGGCAGAACTGGGCTACGCCGGAGCACTGTCTAAAATTCGAGGTGAAGCAGGTACCACGGTGCAGCTGACGATTCAGCGGAACGGCGACACACTGGAACTGGACGTGGAACGGCAGAACATCGAAGTGACGACTGCCGAGGGACAGATGCTGGACGGACAGATCGGCTATATCCGGATCAGTTCCTTTAAGGCAACACGCCGGAACAGTTTCAGACGATCTACGACCGGCTGGTACAGGACGGGGCAAAGGCGTTGATATTCGACCTGCGGGACGACGGCGGCGGACTGGTGTCGGCTCTGGAAAAGATTCTGGATCCGCTGCTGCCGGAGGGCGAGATCGCCATTGCCACCTATCGGGACGGCACGACCAAAACGCTGGTGGAATCAGATGCCACAGAGTGCAACTTGCCCATGACGGTGATCGTCAACGGCAACACCGCCAGTGCAGCAGAACTGTTTACCGCTTCGCTGCGGGATTTCGGAAAGGCTTCCGTTGTGGGAACGCAGACATTCGGCAAGGGCATCATGCAGGTGACACAGTCCATGCCTTCCGGCGGAGCACTGACACTGACGGTGGCAACTTATCAGACCACCAAGGGTGAGTGTTATCACAAGGTAGGCATCAAGCCGGACGAGATCGTGGAAGCCGGAGAAGATGCAGTGGATTACAGCGATCCGAATCCGGAAAAAGATCCGCAGCTGAAAAAGGCAATTGAAATGGTGCAGGCGAAGTGATTTTTCAGGCAGCACCGCTGGCATAAAATTTTGCCGCAAAAACGTGCATCTCATTTTTGTGTAAATACGTTCTGAATTCTTTTTGAACAGACAGACCGCTGTCCCGTTGCTGTGCTATAATGAAAGAAAAGGAGGCATCATCATGGAAACTGAAAAAAACAGCCGTATGCTGGAACTTTTCTTTCGGGTATTGCGGGGAGAAACCATCTCTGTAAAAGCAGTGGCAGCGGAATACGGCGTGTCTACCAAGAGCATCGGACGGGACATTGGAAAAATACAGGAATTTCTGGCGGAACACCGCGACCTGATGCAGCAGGCGGAACTGGTGTATTCCTATAAAGATAAAGCGTATCACCTGAACTGTGAGGAGTTCCTCAAAAATAAGGAATTGTTTGCATTGGTAAAGGTAATGCTGGGCAGCCGTTGTCTGCCCAAGGAAGACGTGCTGCGGCTGATCTCCAAGCTGAAACGGTTTACCACAACACAGGATCGGGAAAAATTTGACAAGCTGGTACGCAAGGAAATTTACCATTATCACGAAGTCAAGACGGACTGCAATTCGCTGATCGATACGCTGTGGAAACTGATACAGGTCATTGATGAAAAGCGACCGATCACCATTACTTACTACAAAATGAATCGGGAAGCCGTCAAGCGGAAAATTAAACCGGTTTCGCTGATGTTCAGTGAGTATTATTTTTACCTGATCGCGTATGCATTTGACGATGACCAGTATCTGCCGAAGTTCTTTCGGGCAGACCGCATTGTGTCGATGACAGAGCATCAGGAACACTTTACGCTGGAACGGAAGTACGACTTTGACGAAGGCGATCTGCGGGAGAAGAACCAGTTTTTGTTCCCCGGGAAGACGGAGCGAATCCGGTTTGCCTTTTCCGGTCTGTCCGTACAGGCAATTCTGGACAGACTGCCCACAGCAAAGGTAGTGGAGCAAAACGGCAGAACCAGCATCATCGAAGCGGAAGTCAACCACGGACGCGGCATTATCATGTACCTGCTGTCGCAGGGGGCATGGGTAAAGGTGCTGTCGCCGCAGAGTCTGGTGGACGAAATGCAGGAAGAACTGCATCAAATGCTGGCATTATATGAAAAGGCATAGGAACACGTGGAGTTAGGGCAATACTAGACCTGACGAGAAATTTTCTCGTCAGGTCTTTTTTGATAACATATCATGAAATTACTACTTTTGTCATGAAAAATAGTATTATCCTTGTGAAAGATGTGGTATACTAAAGACAATGAATTGTTCGCATAAAGCCGTTTGCACAGAAGATGTGATATTGTTTTTCATACATTCTGTGCAGACAAATTACACAGAAACAGCGGCATGCTGTTTTCAGAAAGAGAGGAAATGAGTATGATGCGAATTAAAGGACTTCGGCAATGTCTGGCAGTGCTCTGTGCGGCAGTGTTGAGCATGGGTAGTCTGGCAGCGATGCCGGCTTCTGCGGAAGTGAAAAATCTGGTCAGCAACTCCACATTTGACAGCGGCACCAGCGGCTGGGACACCTATCAGGCAAGTGGCGGAAAGGCGACTCTGACTACGGAAAACGGTAAGCTTGCCCTGCAAATCGATTCTGTGGGAAAGCTGAACTATTCTGTACAGTGCAACTATGATATTATCCCCTTGTACAAAAACGGGGTGTACCGTGTTAGCTATGAGATCTCTTCCACCACAGACCGTTATGTGGAAGCTATGATCCAGCAGAATGGCGGCACCTATCAGGCGTACACCTGGAAAGGACTTGATCTGACCGCAGAACCGCAGACCGTGGACTATGAATTCACCATGAAGCAGGATTCAGATGTCATGTCCAAGCTGGTGTTCAACTGCGGACTGGAAAACGAGGAAGATCTGCCGGCACATACTATTTATCTGGACAATGTAAAGGTTGAACTGGTAGATGATTCCAAGGTGGATTATACCTCTGTCCTGCCTTATGCTCCGTCGATCATGACCGATCAGGTAGGTTATCAGCCGGACGAAACCAAGACAGCTGTGTTCCGCGACGTGACCAGTGAAACCAGTTTTTCCGTCGTCAACGCAGACAGCGGACAGGTGGTCTATACCGGGGAACTGTCGGCTCCGACGTTTTATTCTTCCGCCGATGAAAACAACTGGACGGGAGATTTCTCCGCCGTAACAGAAGCTGGTACATACTATATCACCTGCGGTGGTTTGGATCAGTCGTATTCGTTCACCATTGGTAATAACGTTTACGACAGTCTGCTGAACGACAGTGTGAAAATGCTGTACCTTCAGCGGTGCGGCACGGAGGTGAAGGACAGCACATTCGGGCATGCGGCTTGCCATGACACGCTGGCAACGGTTTACCATACCAACGAAAAAATCGATGTCAGCGGCGGCTGGCATGATGCCGGCGACTACGGCAGATATGTTGTTCCCGGTGCAAAGTCTGTGGCAGACTTGCTGATTGCCTATGATGCCAATCCGAAATTGTTCAGCGACAGCATTGGCATTCCGGAAAGCGGCAACGGTGTTCCGGACGTGCTGGACGAGGTACGCTATGAACTGGAATGGATGCTGAAAATGCAGGACAGCCAGACCGGCGGCGTGCACCACAAGGTCAGCTGCGAAAATTTCCCCGGTTATGTGATGCCGGAAACGGAAACGGACGAACTGATCGTAACGCCGGTTTCCACCACAGCGACTGCCGATTTCTGTGCGTCGATGGCAATGGCATATGAATACTACCAGAAGTTCGACAAGGACTTTGCGGAAAAGTGTCTGAATGCTGCAAAGAACGCGTGGGCATTCCTGCAAAAAAATCCCAACTTTATCTTCTCTAATCCGTCTGACATTACGACTGGTGATTATGGCGACACTTCCGATATTGACGAACGCTACTGGGCAGCAGCACAGATGTGGCGTGCTACCGGTGAGGATGCATATCGTACTGCGTTGGAAAGCATGAGTGTGCAGAATGGCATGGACTGGATGGAAGTGGGAGACTATGGTAATATTGCCATTCTCACTATGGACGGTGTGGATACGAACTCTGACCTCTACACCCGTGCAAAGACTTCCATTCTGAAAGAAGCCGACCAAATGAAAGGTCTTTCCCAGAGCAACCCTTATGGGGTGTCGGTTTCCAAATATAACTGGGGCAGCAATATGGCGTTGCCACTTCCGGCATGATCCTGAATCTGGCATACCAGATGACTGAGGACAGCACCTATCTGGACACTTCCCGCAGCAATCTCCACTATCTGCTGGGCAATAACGCAATGGGAGAGTGCTTCGTGACTGGCTATGGCACGGTTTCACCGGAACACCCGCACCACAGACCGTCTATGGCCAAGAATCAGGCAATGAAAGGTATGCTGGTCGGCGGTGTCAATTCCGGTCTGGAGGACAGTGCTGCAAAGGCATACTGTGCAAATTCTCCGTCGGCAAAGTGCTATGTAGACCATTGGGAAAGCTATTCCACCAATGAGATCACGATCTACTGGAACTCTCCGCTGACCTGCCTGCTGTCGATGAACAGCACCGCAAGAACACCGGAACATGATGACATCATTTCCGGCGATGTAAATCAGGATCAGACAGTCAACACTGCGGATGTTGTACTGCTGCAAAGTATCTGCTGGGAGAAGTTTCTCTCACAGAAACACAGGCAAAGGCGGCAGATGTACAGGCAAACAATACGGTAAACGGCTTCGATCTGGCAGTGCTGCGGCAAAAGCTGGTGCAGAAAGACGACAATAATTCTGGCAAGGACGACACCAAGGGCAATGAACCAGTGCCGATGCGGAAGTACTGGCAGATTTCCGTAAGGGTGCTACCAGTCTGTTTGAAGCTTCGGACGGCTGGACAAACGGCAATCCCTTTGACTGCGGCTGGACAAAGAACAATACTTCTTTCGACAACGGCGTGTTGAATCTGACCATTGACAAGGACAGTTCCGGTCAGTATAACTATACCGGTGCAGAATACCGTTCTCTGGAGCACTATCACTATGGCTATTACGAAACTTCCATGAAGGCAATCAAAAATGACGGCGTGGTTTCCTCGTTCTTTACCTATACCGGTCCCTCGGAGAATAACCCGTGGGACGAGATCGATGTAGAGGTTCTGGGTAAGGATACCACCAAGGTACAGTTCAACTATTACACCAATGGTGTCGGCAATCATGAGTACATGTACGATCTGGGCTTTGATGCATCGGAGGGGTATCATACTTATGGGTTCGACTGGCAGAAGGATTCCATTACATGGTATGTGGACGGCAAGGCGGTCTACACAGCCACCAGCAATATCCCGTCTACTGCCAGCAAGATCATGATGAACGTATGGCCCGGAATCGGTGTCAACGACTGGCTGAAGCCTTTCGACGGCAAGACACCTTTGACTGCAAGCTATGAATGGGTGACCTATCAGAGCACAGCCAAAGCCAACTAAGTAAGCTTCATTATTCATCTCCATTTCTTTTTACAGGAAATCCGCACCTGTTCCACGCGGATTTCCAAACCCGCAGTTTCGGCTTCTCTGAACTGCTGATTTCAAGCAAACAGCCCCGCATTTCTCTTTCCGGAGAAGTGCGGGGCTGTTGTTTTATGCTGTTGCCTTATCAGAAATGGGTGCTGTCATGGAACTGCTTCCGGTACTCTTTCGGGGTCATGCCCACGTATTTTTGGAATACCTTGATGAAATAGCTTTGAGAGCTGAAACTGAGCAGGCTGCTGATCGAGGCGGCAGTGTGCTCGGTGTACTGGAGCAGGTTCTTGGCAGCTTCTACTTTTTTAATGGCAATGTATTCGCTGATGCTAAGGTGTACTTCGGCCTGAAACAGACGGGATAAGTGCGGTGCACTCACTGCGGCAGCATCGGCAACGTCCTGTAAAAAGATACGGCTGTGCAGGTGAATGCTGATGTAGTCCATAGCTTTCAGCACCAGCGGCGAATAGCGGGTATTGTCTTGCAGCCGCCGCATTTTGCCGGTGAAATCCTGTATTGCCTGATAGTGCAGCACATGGACCTGTGCTTCACTGACGGCAGTGTCCGTTCGCTGAATGTACAGGTCGCTGAGATTGAACGCTTCTTCCTGCGGCATGCCGCCCTGAATGCAGTAGCGTGTCAGCATGGAAATGGTGATGACCAGATGATACTTCAGATTTCGCAGCGGGTCACGGCTCAGCTCGCCGTAGCCTTTTCCGCCAAGGGGTGTGTACAGCAGATGCACAGTGTCGCTGTTTCCAGAAACCACGCTTTCAAAAAAGGCGAGTTCTGTGACAAGCATTGCATGCTGTGTTTCTGCCTCCCGTTGGGCGGCGAGAAAATGGGTGAAGTCCTGTTCTGCCTGTTGGTTCTGCACAGCGGCGTATAGCTGCAAAAACTGCTGCATCTGCTCCAGTGCTTCCTGCTGCAAAACATACCGGCTGCCGGTTTTGGTGAGAAACCCTGCCTGTTCCATGGCGGAGAGCAGTGCCGCAGCAGGGATTTCCGGCGGCAGCAGTTTTTCTAGTTTCGGCAGAGAAGCAGGGCTTTTTTGCAGTGCCGCCAGAAGTACCTGTACTGCCTTCGGATATTGCAGCAGAAGTTTCAGATCCATGTTATGCCGCCTTTGTCAGAAGCTGTCGCAGAACAGCCAGATCGAAACCGTTGATGCTGTCGTCTGCCTGCAAATCAGCTGCCTTTGCCTGTGCTGCTGTCAGGGCAGTTTCTCCCAGCAGGTATTTTTGCAGCAGCACTGCATCTGCCAGATTTGCTGTACCGTCCCCGTTGACATCGCCGGTAACCGCCGGTGTTTCCGTTTCCAGTGTCAGCTTTTTCAGCTGCATCTGCAAGTCAGAGGTGGCGTAAAGGCAGTAGAGAGTCTGCTTCTGTGCTGCCAGTACCGGCTGGTTTACCATGCTCTGTGCAATGGGGTTGCCGGTCAGTGACCATGTGCCGTCTTTGTTTAATCCGTAAAGGACGAATTCTTCCGGATTCTGGGCGTTTACCGTCATATAGAAGTTCCCCTGTGCACTGCCGGTGTCATCTGGAATGCCCGTCCTTGGACAGCTTCCGGCAGGGGAATATTTGTAACCGTGCCGGATTCCCAGCGGAAAACGTCTGTCTTGCCACCGGAGGGAACGACCCAGATACTGTTTCCGTCTGCCAGAACTGAAACCGTGCCACAGTCCTGTTCTGAAAGCGTTGTGGTATTCCAGGCCGTTCCGTCCCAGACGGCAAGCTTTGGTACATTGTTGTCGTTCAGGTCGCGGTATCCGATGCCAATGCTGCCATTTGCAGCGGCGATCTCCATGTTGCAGGCGTTGTCGGCAATGACATTTCCCAGCAGGGAAACGGTGCCGGCGGCATTGTCAAACCGGAATGCGTGAAGAACATAGGGGAATGAGCCGGTGGTGTAGGTCACGTACACGCCGCTGCTGTCTGCGGCAATATCGGCATATTGAGCCAGTTCTGTGCCGGTGCAGCAATCTTGCCACACACCGGAGGTGCTGTTCCAGCGGTTCAGGTGCAGGAAATACTGGCTGTCCTGCCAGAGCAGGTAGGGCATGCCGCCGGAGAATGCCAGCTTCGGGTTGTACATAGTACCGGAAAGCACAGTGCTAACTGGCTGTAAGGTGTCGTTTTCCACACAGTACAGTGTGGCACCGTCGGTGTTGGCGGACAGCAGATACAGCTTGCCGTCATCGCCGGTCACCATATCGTAGCCGGTCTGGTCTGCGGGAAAGTTCACGCTGTCCACGGTCTGCCACAACAACCGGTCGGATACATCGGCAAAGTCGGCGGAAAAGCTTAATGTGCCGTCACCGTTCAGCTGAATGTCATGGAGAGCAATGCCGCTGTTGGTGCCGTCGGAATAGACCAGAGCACCGTCTGCAAAGGTGCTTTCCAGATCTGTGGAACCGATGGAATCCGGTGCGTTTTTGCCGCCGTAGCAGGAACGTGTCAGGTCACCGCCGCCGGCATTCAGCGTGGTTTCATCGGGTCGGAATACGTAGATGCCGTCAGTATCACTTCGATAGTTGCCCTGTACGGCAGTGTTGACACGATAGACTACCATGCCTTCACCGTAGATCTTGCAGTCCAGTTCTTCGGAGTACTGCTTTCCGGGAATACGGTATTCCACCGCAAAAAATTCCGTGTCTGAAAACGGCGTTTTCAGCAGATAGAGCCGATCGCCTGTGCTGGAAGATGCCGGCTGTAATGTGTAGGTGCCGGCAGTGGTAATCGTTTTCGCGTCCAGCCAGCCGGAAACCGCGTAACGCTGATAGGCGAGAGGGTATTGCAGAAAGATGGAGTTGGTTGCCATAAGATCCCACTGTCCCACAGGGTTGCCGGAAGAACTGTCTTTGCGGTAGAGGTCGGGATAACCGATACTGTGCAGAAACTCATGGCAGAGTGTTCCCACACCGCTGAAAATAGTGGAACTGAGCAGTGTGTAGCTGCTCATCAGGTTGATGCTGCCTACAGGGGTATCTCCAAGATACAGTCCGCCCACCTGGAAAGCTTTTGCCCAAAGCGGGTCACCCATAGACTCTGCCCGTCCGTCGATCACCAGTGTGATGTTGTCTGTCATGCCGTCCTGATTGCCGTCCAGCCACTGCCAGTTTGGAGCACTTTCTGTGCCTGCATACCAGGTTCCGTTTCCAAGGTCGTACCACCAGCGGCTGCTGTCAGCTCCCTGCCCGGCGGTCCAGCTGCTGCCAATGCTGTCATGGAAAATGCCATCATAATCATCATGGTAAGGGCCAATAACTTTACAAATCTTTTCATTTTTTAATTCCTCCTTATCTCAACACTTTATATCTGATCCACAGTTCATTTTCTCCTATGGCTTCTGCCTTTTTCAGGGCAAAGCGCATAAGGCTGGAAGTCTCCTTTTCCCCAGCCCGGTCGAATATGGTGG
>ENA-OQDW01000096-OQDW01000096.1-human-gut-metagenome-genome-assembly--contig:-NODE-96-length-33927-cov-2.857781_pt1 | contig 33927 bp, 45 predicted proteins | sample MGYA00242784_ERZ504613 | MGnify/ENA primary metagenome ERZ504613 (study PRJEB26092, sample SAMD00036330) | human gut metagenome | host: Homo sapiens | study: EMG produced TPA metagenomics assembly of...
TTACAGCTCCATCTTCTTGCTACAGATACGGATTTCTGCTCAGGTTCGGTACCTGTCCATTCGTCTTCCACACCAATAGTTTTCTGTTTCAACAGAACTGTTCTACAAGCATTGCATCCTGATGATATTTATACATATCAAATACATGATAAGTTGGTGTCAGAATCATATCAGCACCGTCAGTAAGAATCACAGACTGAAGCACATTTACGATCTGTGCAAGGTTCGCCATCTTTACTCTGTCGCTGTGTTTGTTAAAGATATTCAAAGTGATACCTGCGATCAGGCATCTCTCATTGTGTTCTGCTGATACAGGAATCCCGGGTTTGTTCCTGGTTCTACTGTGTACCATGCGCCCCATTCATCAACGATCATGCCGATTTTTTTCTCTGGATCATATTCGTCCATGATATGTCCGTGACGCTCGATCAAAGTTTCCATAAAGAGCGCTTTATTCAGACTCTTATACCATACCTTATCATCAAAATCTGTAGCACTTCCCTTGATCTCCCATCCTTCCGGATGTACATAATAATGAAGAGAAAGACCATCCATATTTCCGTGAAGCTCTTTCAGGCAATGATTATGTGTAGTCTTTAATACTTCGGAAGTCCACTCATAATCATCTACATTGGCGCCGCAGCAGACTTTGTGGATTGGGTGATCCGGATGATAATTGCGGACATAAGTCTGATAACGGCGGTATTCATTTGCATAGAAGTCAGGATTCATATTTCCGCCGCATCCCCAGTTTTCATTTCCAACTCCAAAGAAATCCAGTTTCCATGGTTTCTCATGTCCATTTTTCTTACGGAGGTCAGCCATCGGAGAAACACCCTCGAATGTGATATATTCTACCATTCAGACATTTCCTGAACTGTTCCGCTTCCCAGGTTACCATTAACATAAGCTTCGCAGCCAAGCTGCTCACAGAGTTCAAAAAATTCATGTGTACCAAAGCTGTTATCCTCTACCACACCGCCCCAGTGTGTGTTAATCATTTTTTTACGTGTTTCCTTTGGTCCGATACCGTCTTTCCAGTGGTATTCATCTGCGAAGCATCCACCCGGCCAGCGAAGTACCGGAATCCTGATATGCTTCAGAGCTTCTACTACGTCTGTACGCATTCCGTTCTTATTCGGGATCTGGGAATCTTCGCCTACATAGATTCCTTCGTAGATACATCTTCCCAGATGCTCTGAGAAATGTCCGTAAATCTCTTTGTTGATTTTGCTCTGTTTCTTTGATGGATTGATTACAAGCTTAGTCATTTTTACCTCCACAGTTTATGATTTTGAGTTTTTATTTTACTTTTATCTAAAATAATATACCTTATTTTGTACTTTCATTATACACAACTTCCACATGACATTCAATATGTTTTTACAGAAAAAAAGAGACTCTCGCTTTAATAATTTCCTAGAGCGTGTCTGAAAAATAAAAATTGCACAAAACGCATGTTTTATTTCCCTTTTCATGATAAAATAAAGAAAAAGGGGTGTTCACTATGTTGAGACGATATGAGTTGACTGATGAAGAATGGCTTCGCATTGAACCTTTATTACCTCCTGAAAATACTGGAAAACAAGGACGTCCAAGGAAAGACAATCGTATCATTATGAATGGAATTGTATGGCTTGCACGTAGTGGGGCACCTTGGCGCGATCTTCCTGAACGTTATGGTTCATGGAAAACTGTCTATAGCCGATTCCGAAAATGGATCGATGATGGTATCCTTGATAATATTTTCCGTATTTTAAGTCTTGAAGCAGAATTGGAAGAATTATCCATTGATGCTTCTATTATCCAGGCGCACCAGCATAGTGCCGGTGCAAAAAAAGGGGGCCTTCAAATGAAATCGGGCATAGTCGTGGAGGAGCCAGCACCAAAATCCATGCGGTAGTAGATGCCTATGGATATCCAGTTTATTTAATGATCAGTGAGGGACAGCGTAATGATATCAATTATGCAATCCCTTTGCTCGATCAAATTGAAATAAACGGAAGCAATGTGTTAGCTGACCGAGGATATGACAGTAATAAATTGCTTGATTATGTGTACGCACGCGGTGGAGAGCCAACCATTCCATCCCGAAAGGGAGCTAAATTTGAACGTCATTGTGATTGGTGGTTATACAAAGAACGCCATTTAGTAGAAAAGTATTTTCTGAAATTAAAAGCATTCCGACGAATCGCTACACGTTATGACAAATTAGCTGCAACCTACTTGGGATTTATTTGTATCGCCTCAATATTAATTTGGTTAAAATAAACAATTTAAAATGTTTTTCAGACACGCTCTAGCGCATTGCTATAGCAGGATTTCACTCATTAATGAGATGGATTGACTGCAGTATTTTACGGAATATCTATAACTCATATTTACAGGAGGTTATCATGAAAAGAAAAAGGAACCATTCACTTCGCAGCTCTGTTTTCATATTTCTGGCTGCACTTTTCCTGCTGTTTACCTGCAGTGTTTCTACTATCTATGCATCCACACTTCAGAAACCTGATATCGCAGCATCGGGAAATTTGTAAAAGACGGCAATTACTGGATTTACCGCTATGATGATAAAACCATCGCCAAAAATGTATTTCTGAAAATTGACAAAAAGACCTATTATTTTAACAAACTCGGACACCGCTGGTGCAGCTGGCATACGATCAAAGGCAAAAATTATTATTTCGGAACCAGATCTCAGGGATATCTGATAAAGAATTCTCTTATCAAATATAAAGGAAATTATTACTATGTCGGTAAAGACGGTGCCATGGTTACCGGATGGTACACTGACAAATCCGGAAAGAAATACTATTTTGGCAAAGACGGAAAAGCAGTTACAGGAAAACACAAGATCAAGGGAACTTACTATTACTTTAACCAGAATGGTACTGTCGCCCACACCGGATTAAATTATTCCCTTTCCTCTGACTGTGCACTTCTCATGAATGCAGATACCGGTCAGATTATTTATGGCAAAAATGAAAATGTTGCTCATGCCAACGCCAGCACAACCAAGATTATGACCTGTATCCTTGCACTTGAAAACTGCAAATTAAACGAAAAAGTAAAGTTCTCCCCTTACGCAGCATCTATTGAACCCAGCAAGCTTTATGCAAATGCAGGAGAAATATTTTATCTGAAAGATCTGCTTTATTCCCTGATGCTTCCCTCCCACAACGACACCGCAGTTGCCATTGCCGAACACGTCAGCGGTTCCACTGCAAAGTTTGTTAAATTAATGAATAAAAAAGCAGCAGAGATCGGATGTACGAATACACATTTCGCAACCCCAAATGGTCTGGATGCAGTATAACCATTACACAACAGCTTCTGACCTGGCAAAAATTGCCCAGTATGCGATCAAAAAGCCTATGTTCCGCAAACTGGTGAGCACCGGCTATTATTCTTTCTCTAATCTCAACACCGGCAGAAGCTATTCTATCGGCACCACCAACGCCCTGCTCGGCAATGTTCCGGGAGTTCAGGGTATGAAAACAGGCTATACCAACAAAGCAGGCTATTGTTTTGTCGGACTTTCTTATTCCGCAAGGGGAAACACCTATATTTCCATTGTCCTGGGTGCAGATTCATCTTCTGTCCGCTGGCAGGATTCCAGAACATTGCTGACTTACGCATATAATCATTGATCAGAATTATTATAGCAGCATACAGGCCAATATTACAAAAAAGGAAAGTGTTCTGAAACATCAGATACACTTTCCTTTTATATATTTTATTTCACTGCTATGAAGATACTGAAAATTACCAATTATCAATTTTTACTGCATTCCTGATTATTTTGCACTGATAACATCGCTCATATCATATCTTCCTGCCGGTTTGCCTGCAAGGAATTTCGCAGCTTCAACAGCACCCTTTCCAAATACAGCTTTGGAATATGCAGTATGCTTAAATTCAATCACTTCATCCGGACCTGCGAAGATCACTTCGTGTTCTCCTACGATTGTTCCACCGCGGACTGCTGAGATACCGATTTCCTTATCATCCCGCATCTCACGTCTCTGGCTGCGGTCATAGATATAATGATACTGGTTATCCATTGCCTCATTAATGCTGTCAGCCAGTGCAAGTGCTGTTCCGCTTGGTGCATCCAGTTTCAGTCTGTGATGCTTCTCAACAATCTCCATGTCAAATCCTGCTGTTGCCAGAACCTTTGCCGCATCCTGAAGCAGTTTCATCAGAGTATTGATTCCCAGAGACATATTTGCAGATTTCAGAACTGCAACATTCTTAGATGTCTCTTCCACCTTTGCGAGCTGCTCCTTGCTTAAACCGGTTGTACATAATACAACCGGAAGTTTGCGTTTCTCACAGTAAGCAAGAAGTGCATCTGTTGCTTTTGCAGAAGAGAAGTCGATAAGGCATCTGCCTCTACCTGACATTCTTCCATATTTGTATATACAGGGTAGCTGTTCTTTCCCTGATCTGCCACATCGATACCTGCTACGATCTCAGCATCCGGATCCTTCTCCACAAGTCCGGAGATTACCTGACCCATGTGACCGTTACAGCCATGCATAATAATCTTTACCATTTGTCTATTCCTCTCAATTCCAGTATATCGGCAAGTTGATTTTCCGAACAATCCTGCGGTTATATTTATGCAAGTTTAATTCCGAAATTCTTCAGTTCTTCAGCAAGTTTTGCCTTGTTTGCATCTTCCATCTCGGATAATGGCATACGAAGTGGTCCACTTCTTTACCCATCAGATTCAGAGCTGCTTTCACCGGAATCGGGTTTACTTCACTGAACAGTGCATGAATTAACGGGATTGCCTTTAACTGGATTTCTGCTGCACCCTTTGTATCTCCTTCAAGGAATTTCATAACCATATCATGTGTTTCCTTAGGAGCTACATTAGAAAGTACGGAAATTACTCCAAGTCCGCCAAGTGAAAGGATCGGAAGTACCTGATCATCATTTCCGGAGTAGAGTTCAATGCAGCCATCAGCCATGGACATCATGGTTGCAATCTGTGAAAGATCTCCGCTTGCTGCTTTGATACCAACAATATTCTTAACATTTTTAGCCAGAGCTACTGCTGTTGCAGGCTGAATGTTACAACCTGTACGGCTCGGAACATTGTACATAATGATCGGTGTTTCCGGAACTGCCTCTGCAATAGCTGTATAATGAGCGATCAGTCCTTTCTGAGTCGCCTTGTTATAATATGGAGTCACTATAAGAAGTGCATCTGCACCGTAAGAAGCAGCCTCCTTTGACATCATAATTGCAGTTTCCGTACAGTTGGAACCTGTACCTGCGATAACCGGAACACGTTTGTTTACCTTGTCGATTGCAAACTTAATTGTCTTAAGATGCTCTCCATGCGTCATCGTTGATGATTCTCCTGTTGTTCCGCAGATAATGATCGCATCTGTACTGTTTGCAATCTGATACTCCAGAAGTTCCTCCAGTTTATCATAATTAACCTTACCATCTTCATACATAGGGGTTACGATTGCAACACCTGCACCTTTAAAAATTGCCATTTGCCTTCCTCCTTTATTCTTCTGTAATTTCCATACAGATTACTGTCCATTCATAAACAATAATCAGGTTTTATACACCTTATACAATCTCTGTTGTCAGTGTAGTTATGCTGTCTGCATATTTACGCAGGCTGTCCGGTAACGTCCGTCCCGTAAGCAGAATATGCATACTCTCATCCTTCATCTTCAGGATATCACCGATTGCCTCTGCAGTGGTGATCCCGTAATCCGGAAGTGCAAGAATCTCATCCAGGAGCAGAAAATCGCATTCCTGCGTTGCGATCACTTTGCGCGCGAAATTCAAAGCATTGAGAATATTGGTTTTCTCCTCTGCCTTCTCCTGCTCATTCAGCTCCTCATATCCTTCATCATGCTTCTCAAAACGGAATATCTTAATATCCAGATTATCCAGTTCCTCCAGAAAATCCAGTTCCCTGCGCTCTCTTCCTTTCAGAAACTGAATAATAATGACGCTTTTACCCTGTGCGGAAGCTCTCAGACACTGACCGATCGCCAGAGTTGTCTTTCCCTTTCCCCCGCCACAGTAAACCTCTGTAAATTCTTTTTCCATAACAAACAATTCCTCTTATCGTTATTGAAATTGTACCTTCTTCTCTGTGTCATTACAGACATGATAAACAGCAGTCTGTTTTCGACTTCTGCGATGAGCTTCCGGCATATTCACGCCGGAATGCTTCGTGGAACAGCAGGCTGCCATAGTTATCTGAATACGCTTATATTACCGCAGTTTATGAAGAATTGCAAGTGTTACTATTTACAGTAATCGTTACCGTTCACTCCGTGTTACTGTTCACTCCGTTCTCAGCAACACGCTTCGCGATGCACAGAATTTATGCTAATCGCATAAATTCGCGCGGTATGTCTCGGGTTTCTGTGACCTTCGCTCACAAAAAACACCTCGCGGGACATTGCCAGTGAACAGTAACTGCTATGCTCCTATTCCTTCACAGACACAGCCGGCATCTCCAGATACCTGTTCAGATCTTCTGTGAGAATATGGAGCTTAGTTCTGGTATCCTGTTCCTGGTACGTCAGCCGGCCTGCGATCCTGGTGATATAATCCTCTTCTTCGATGATCTCACAGGTCTCAGGAAAATTAATATCATAATACTGTGCAAGATAAGATACCCAGTAATCCACCGGCACATGTCTATCTGCGGATAACACGGATTCTCTTCTGAGACAGGACTCCCACACTGCCGGTGAGATCAGCCCTTCTCCTGCATCTTTCTCAGAGACTCCCAGCATGGCTTCAACAGACGCCTCCAGCTTTACTCTGCAGTTATCCAGCTTATCGGCATCCCGGATCAGTTTTGCATGGAAAAGTGTTCTTGCATCGTGGATTCCTTCCAGTTTGAAATCACTGTGCTTCCGAATTGCTGCATCGATCAGCTCATCAAATTTATCATCCTCCACGAAGCGCCGGATCAGCTTCTCCTCCCCGAAGAGAAGTTCTGCACCGAACACGGCATGATCCATGGTTCCCGGCTCAAAGCTGTGAAATCTACGGATCTGCTCAAAACGGCCAATATCATGAAGCAGACCGATCAGCTCCGCAAGTTCCACATCTTCACCGGAACATTCCATTTTTCTGGCGATCTCTCCTGCGTATTTCATCACTCCATAGGTATGTACGATCTTCAGACAGATCTGTTCATCCTCCCGGTCGTATTCATCCAGATATTTTTCGAATTCCTGTTTTGCATGTGCAATGTCGATCATTCTGCCACACCCCTTCTTCTTTTGTTCATTCTGTAGCTCTGTAAACACTCTGTATTTATTATATCGAAGGTCTCTGACAAATTCTACTGTATTTCCCGGAATTTCAAATCTTCTCTCTGCCGCCGAATGACTTCCCTGCTCAAGGAGCCAATTATACCCTTCGTTTCCGGAAATGATATCCGGAACAACATGGGCAACACCGCCCTCCTCTGTCTGGTCTGCCTCCACATCACGGAGCCATTTTCGGTAGAAGGAATAGGTATTTTCAAGGAAGCATGCCGTACGGCAGAAGATTTCTGCATCACCGGTCCATCCAAGACGCTCATCTCCCTGTGGTGTCTCAAAAATATTTTTGGTTTTACTTCCTCCATAAGGGAAACCTGTCCGGTAAACCGTTTTTTCCGGTTTCATCTATTCATACTTTACGATTTCTTTCCGCAGCCGCTTCATGATCCGCTTTTCCAGGCGGGAAATGTAGGATTGTGAAATTCCTAAAAGATCCGCTACCTCCTTCTGTGTTTTCTCGCTTCCTTCCCGGTTTCCGATGCCGAATCGCAGACGGATGATCATCTGTTCCCGCTTTGTCAGTTTGCTGATGGCTTTTCCAAGAAGTGCGATCTCCACCTCATCTTCAGACGTCTGGAGATCACATCGTCATCCGTTCCCAGGATATCCGAAAGCAGCAGCTCATTTCCATCCCAGTCCACATTCAGCGGCTCATCAATGGAAACCTCCATCTTTGTTTTGCTGTTTCTCCTCAGATACATCAGGATCTCATTTTCGATACATCGTGATGCATAGGTGGCAAGCTTGATATTTTTTACCGGATCAAAGGTATTGATAGCCTTTATGAGCCTATGGTTCCGATGGAGATCAGATCCTCCACACCTACCCCTGTATTGTCAAATTTCTTTGCAATATAAACCACCAGCCGTAGATTATGCTCGATCAGAACCGACTTTCCCTCTTTTTCCTTTTCTGTTCCCAGCATTTCGATCACTTCAGCCTCCCGTTCCGCTGACAACGGCGCCGGAAGGATATCATTTCCACCAATATAAAAAACCTCTCCCGGACGATTGAACATAAATTTCCGGATCACCTGAAACGGATAGGATCTTGCAGCTGCTCTGTTCATAACATAAGCCCCCTTCTCAATTTAATAGTCTGGAATTCAAAAGTATCTCGTACTCTTCTCCCAAAGCTGAGGCTCGGATGTTATGGCAAGCACCGGTTTTCCTACATGTACCACCCTTTCGGGAGTCTGGATCAGAATTTCATCAAGGATCACTGCCAGCAGCAGTCCTTTTTTTCCATCTGCGGTATGACAGCTCAGAAAATGCGGCTGCAGACTGACAAATCCTGTATTTTCCAGTGCCTCTGGTTTATCTTTAATATCCATCAGTTTTTTCACCTGCTCTTTCGATATCAGGCTTCCCAAAAGTTCCTGTTTGATGATCGATACCGGCTGTTTTTTCACAGGATCCATAAGGAGATTTCCGGTATCATAAAAGCCGTATGTCTGCTGCAGCTTCCCCTGATATTTCAAAGTGACCGGAAAAATATTTCTTCTTCCAAACCGGAAGGTCTCGGTCACACATCCCAGAGTATAAAGTGTGCCATAAATCCCTGCCAGAAAAAGCAGAAATATTTTCACCGTCATGGTTCTTTCCGTTTCCAGTGCCTGATAGATCCCGCCAACCACAAAAGCTGTGAAATACAGAGCCAGAATGGTTTTTACAAGAAGGCCGCCTTTTTTCAGTCGAAAAGCAAACGACGCCATAAAAAAAGCGCAGCCGCCATGGATCAGTACAGCGGCAGGAAAAATGATCTTAAAAGGTACACATACAAGCAGGCAGGATACAAAAGATCCAAAGGCAGCGGATATCACACATCTTCTGCGTTTCCCGTCAAGATGCAGAAATTTTCCCACAAGTCTTAAAAGCATGTAATCCATAAGGAAATTCGTCATAAAAACGATATCTATGTATATCCTCTGATACATAAGCTTCCCCCACTGCTGTTTCGTCTGCCATCGATTCTCAACTTTGGTAAGTGTATTTATTATAGGGCAGGCTCTTTGCATATTTTGTCAAATCCGGATGTCGATTCTTCTAACTTATCGGGTCGTTTCTGTCTGTCTCGACATTTATAGATTTTTTCTATGAATCGGCGACAAAAATGTATAAATTTCCGTACAATATTTGTATTTGTTGATTTTCGCACTTTATAGTGCTAAAATATTTTTTATTATATTTCGTAAAGAAATTCTATTATATGAGATACAGGAGGGAATCGAACAATGATCAATATTACCGGACATACCGGGCTTACCGGCCTTCTGGGAAGCCCCGTGGCACACAGCGTATCACCTTTAATGCACAATGAGGCATTCCGTTATCTTGGACTTGATTATGTGTATCTCTGTTTTGATGTAACAGAGGAGACCCTTCCCCAGGCTGTGGAAGGACTGAAAGCCTGTGGATCAAGGGCTTTAACCTGACCATGCCAAACAAGAATAAGATCGTGGAGCTTCTGGACGAGCTTTCTCCCACTGCCCAGCTGATTGGAGCGGTAAATACCGTACGCAACGACAATGGAAAATTAAAGGGGTTTAATACTGATGGTTATGGATTTACCCAGTCTGCCAGAGATGCCGGCTGTGATGTAAAGGGGCGCACTATCACCGTTATGGGTGTCGGCGGTGCCGGAATGGCGATCTGCGGCCAGTCCGCCCTGGAGGGTGCAAAAAAGATCCATGTTTTTGCACGTCCTACCAGCCGTTACTGGGAACGTGCTGCTGCCATGGCAGAAAAAATGTCTCATATGACAGAATGTGAGATGATCCTTCATGAGATGGATGATCACACTGCGCTGAAGGACGCACTGGAGGAAAGCAATCTCCTCATCAATGCAACTTCTGTGGGAATGGTTCCGGATGTGACAGGCACCGTGATCCCGGACAAGGCTCTGTTCCATCCGGAGCTTACCGTAGCCGATGTTGTATATGAGCCAAGAGAAACAAGACTTCTCAGGGAAGCCCGGGAAGCCGGATGTCCGACCTTTAACGGAATGTACATGCTGCTCCACCAGGGTGTAAAGGCTTTCCACATCTGGACCGGACTGGACATGCCGGTTGAACTCGTCAGAGAGAAATATTTTAAATAAAAAATATCCGGCAATACTGACCGCCTCCGCATCACAGCGTGGCCTCAATATTGCCGGATCAAAAATAAAGGCGGCCCGCCTATCACACGGGTCGCCTTTTATTTATCCGTCAATTATCTGTTTTGTTTATTTCTTCTCTTCCTGAACCTCGATCTTACGGATCGTTTTGTTCTTGATCTCTTCTTTGATGAAGTCAATGAACTCACCAAGCTCTTTCATTCCCTCATCGCCAAGGTAGCGGCTTCTTACGGAAACCTTACCCTCTTCTTCCTCTTTTGCACCAACGATAAGCATGTAAGGTACTCTCTCAAGACGTGCCTCACGGATCTTGTATCCCATCTTCTCGGAACGTCCGTCTACAGAGCAGCGGATTCCTGCCTCTCTCATCTGGCTTCAACCTTCTGTGCATAATCGTTGTACTTCTCGGAGATCGGGATCACACGAACCTGCTCCGGGCAGAGCCATGTCGGGAACATTCCTGCGTATTTCTCAATGAGCCATGCCAGTGTTCTCTCATAGCATCCCATGGATGTACGGTGGATGATGTACGGACGCTGTTTGTCGCCATTCTCATCGATATAGTACATATCAAACTGCTCTGCAAGAAGTGCATCCCACTGGATCGTGATCATGGTGTCTTCTTTTCCGTATACGTTCTTTGCGTTGATATCAACCTTCGGTCCGTAGAAAGCAGCCTCGCCCACATCCTCTGTGAATGGAATGTTCAGCTCCTCAAGCATCTGGCGGATATGGCCTTCTGTCTCTTCCCATACCTCCGGCTCACCGATGTATTTTTCTTTGTTTGTCGGATCCCATTTGGAAAGATGATAGGTTACATCTTCCTCAACACCAAGTACCTGCAGACAGTACTGGGCAAGTGCGATACAGTCTTTGAACTCTTTTACCATCTGGTCCGGTCTTACGATCAGATGTCCCTCGGAAATAGTAAACTGACGAACTCGTGTCAGGCCATGCATCTCTCCGGAATCCTCATTACGGAACAGTGTGGAGGTCTCGCCGAGACGGATCGCAGATCACGGTAGCTGTGCTGCTCTGCTTTGTATACATAGTACTGGAACGGACATGTCATCGGACGAAGTGCATAAACCTCTTTGTCCTTCTCCTCATCACCAAGTACGAACATACCATCTTTGTAATGATCCCAGTGTCCGGAGATCTTGTAAAGATCGCTCTTTGCCATAAGAGGAGTTTTTGTTCTTACATAGCCACGCTTTGTCTCCTCATCCTCGATCCAGCGCTGAAGCTCCTGCATTATGATCACACCGTTTGGCATGATAAGCGGAAGTCCCTGTCCGATCACATCTACAGTTGTGAAGATCTTCATCTCACGGCCAAGCTTGTTATGGTCACGTCTCTTTGCTTCTTCCATCTGCTCCAGATGCTCTTTCAACTCATCCTTTGTAGCATAGGCTGTTCCGTAGATACGTGTGAGCATTGCGTTTTTCTCACTGCCTCTCCAGTATGCGCTGGAAGAAGAAAGAAGCTTGAATGCCTTGATGCCTTTTACACTCATCAGGTGCGGGCCTGCACAGAGGTCTGTCCAGTCTCCCTGTGAATAGAAGGAAATCTCTTCTCCCTCCGGAAGATCCTCGATCAGCTCAACCTTGTATGGCTCATTTTTCTCTTTAAAGTATGCGATGGCATCCTCACGGGATTTTGTAAAACGCTCGATCTTTGCGCCTTTTTTGATGATCTTTTTCATCTCTTTCTCAATGGCGTCAAGATCCTCACGTGAAAATGGCTCGTGGTCGAAATCATAGTAGAAGCCTGTATCAATGGATGGTCCGATGGCAACCTTTGCCTCCGGGTATAAGTTCTGTACAGCCTGTGCCATTACGTGAGATGCTGTATGACGGAGAACTGCAAGGCCCTTCTCGTCTTTCGCTGTAAGGATATTCAGCTCACAGTCGCTGTCAAGAACTGTACGAAGATCTACGACCTCTCCGTTTACTTCTCCTGCACATGCAGCACGTGCAAGGCCTTCGCTGATGTCATATGCGATATCGATCACAGCTTTTGCTTCTGCATATTCTTTTTTTGAGCCGTCTTTTAATGTAATGATCATTGTTGTTTCTCCTTTCATTTTAAATGAAGTTTCTATGGTACACAGTATGTGTCTGCTTTTGCAAGAGATTCTGCAATAAAAAAATCCCTCACAGCACATCACATACTGTAAGGGACGAGTTCATTCATTCTCGCGGTTCCACCTGCTTGCTCTGCTGCCCGGTCATGCCAGGATACAAAGCCTCTCAATTATGATGATAACGGAATCACCGGACCGGATTGGGGCCACTCGGAGGTAGTCTTCAGCTATTTCCCGATAAGATGTTTCCAGCACTTCACATCTCTCTCTGTAACGTTTCACAGCTTACTCGTCTCGTCAACGTGTTTTTTATTTCTTTTTCTGTGGTTCATTATAAGCGCAGTATTTTTATTTGTCAACGCATGTTGACAAAATTTTTGAGATTTCTCTTCTCGCACAGATCTACAGATTTCCCATGAGTTTGTCTTTGATAATGGCCAGAATCTCACGGGGAATGTAAATAAAAAGACGCCAGCTTCGATACCTGGAAGGTACCATGGCCACTTCCCGGAATCCACATTTTCTTGCAATGGCTGCTCCTCTCCATACATGAAAATTGTTCGTCACCACGCCTACGGAACAGTCTGTGGTTCCGATCCTTCTGCGGCTGAATTCCAAATTTTCTTTCGTACTGGTAGATTCTTCTTCCCGTATCAGTCTGTCCCCGTCTATTCCGTGACCGGTAAGATAACGATACATGGCCTCTGCCTCGGAAATGTTTTCTCCATCGCCTTTTCCTCCAGAGAGCACTGCCTTCGTACCCGGATTTTCTTCAAGATAAAGAAGAGCCCTTCTGGCTCGTTCCAGAAGGGCAAGTGTCATCCGTGTTCCGTCCACATGGGCACCTAACACGATAATGTAATCCAGATTCTTCTTTACGCTCATTATCTTCCGCAGCAGTGTTTGTATTTCTTGCCGCTTCCGCATGGGCACGGATCGTTTCTTCCGACCTTGTGCGGTTTCACAACTGTGCCGGATTTCTTCTGCTCCATGTAGAGGGTTTTCTTTTTCTCTTCTGTGAAGATCTTGTCCCACTGAGGAAGGTTGTAAAGCCAGTCAGCCTTGGCATCTACCATGTTCTTATAGAGTGCCTCTTTATCAAATGCAAGGTTTACCTTGGTATCCTCATCCATAGTCTCGATCGGGTTCGGAACCTTCAGACTGTCATTGATTCCGTCAAGGAACCCAACCATAGTCATAACGTCCTGACCGTATTTCTCAGCAAGCTCTTTTACAGTTCCGGAAACGATCTCATCCGGGTTCTCAAGAAGCTGCTCATAAATATTCTTCTCAATGTTAAAATAATTTGCCCAGAAGCGCTGAAGCTTATTCTTATCTGCATTCTGATTATAAGCAATGGAACGCCACTGCTCAAGAATTGTCATATCGCTCATTGTCTGATCCTCTTTTCCAAAATTTTAGATAAATAAGACGGAGATTTATATTCCGCTTCGCAATTTCTATTTATTATATCATCTTTTGGCGAAGAAATCAAATACATCTGTTTCATATCCGAGTTATTTTATCACACTGTGATTTAGTTCAAGCAGATATTCGTGCCCCCGCAGGGGACTTACTTGCTTCAGTTAAAATATTTTCTGAGAAGATAAGTCGGAGTGCAGCTCCATGCGTGGCAGTAGCTGTTGACAATGCTGCTTCCATATGGAGATTCTGCAGGATTTTCCGGATTATAAAGCTCCCAGAATGTATCCGCATCGTGCTTATCATTCCGCCCCAGTAATATTTCATATATTCCATTGCCTGGTCTTTTTTACCACACATCAGAAGTGCTTCCACAAAATGATGGTTCATATATGGAGAAACCATTCCTTTTTCCGGTTTCAGTTCCACCAGACGATCCAGTATTTCTGCTCCTTCTTCGCTGCTGACCGCTTCTGCCAGGATCATCCATACCTGGCTTGCTCATGATATAAATGGCAATATCGTGCTTTCCAAGCATTACCGCTATACCCCTGTTTTTCCCCATGAACATGAATTTTTTGAGATTCTCTGTCTGTATGACGGAACTGCCCACACTGCGATACAGGGGATCGAACACACTTTGCATACCGGAGATATCTGTATCATCCACCGCATACCACTCACAGTGTGGGGATCTTTGATGACAGTGTTGCTTTTAATATTCTGGGCCATGCTGCTGCGTTTTCACGAAAATGATATTGAATCCATCCTTACAAAGGACAGCACCGGAAATTCTGTAACGGAAATCCTCAACTACCTGAACCGTCACTACCAGAGCGTTACCTTACGTGAAGCTGCGAAGCATTTTGGCTATAGTACTTCCCACTTCAGTACCCTGATCAGGGAAAGTACCGGACGGACATTTTTACAGATCATCCGGGATATCAAGCTGAACCAGGCATGTCATGCTCTGCGTGAAACCGCTCTCAGCAATCTTGCGATCTGTGAACTTGTAGGGTATGAAAGTCCGGAGCATTTCATGCGTACTTTTAAAAAAACATATGGAATGACTCCCGGTGAATACCGGAAGAAGAACAGGGAATAAAAGATTACAAGATCTTATATATTTTCTGTATAACAGATGCCGTTCCGGGAGATACTTATCATATCCTCCCCTTTAGAATGCAGAGGGCTTCGCGATGGTGCAGGCCCTCTGCGTTTCTCTTTTCACACTGAAGGTCATTTCACACCAAGCTTCTCAAGCGCCTTCGCCGCCTGCTTAAGATTCTCAAACTGGATGGTATGGATACCGGCTTTTCCGGCTCCCTCACAGTTCACGGCACGATCATCCAGAAATACCGATTTCTCCGGTTTCAGGCTGTAACGCTTCAGAAGTGTTTTGTAAATATCCACCTCAGGCTTGATCTGCTGCACATCACAGGAAAATACCACTCCATCCATATATTTCAGAAAAGACATATCCTGCTTTGTACGATCCAGCATATAAGTTCCGTAGTTGGAAAGGACATAGAGATGATATCCCTGATTTTTGAGATATTTCACCCAGGTTTCCGCATAATCATACAGATGCATACACTCCGGATCACGTCGTACCACCTCACGGATATCTGCTTCATATTCCGGTGCACTTTCCACAAATTTATCTACATACCAGGACTCCTCATGCTGTCCACGGTCCTGTTCCTCCCAGATCGGGTTTCGAAATACTGCATCTGCGATTTTCTGATACTTTTCTTCCGGGAAGTCATAGCTCCGAAGATACTCTTCCCAGTCATAGCCCATCAGCACATTTCCCACATCAAAAATAATATTCTCGATCATACGGTTTTCATCCTCTCTCGGCTTCTTATTTCCCCAGATCCGGTACGCCATCCAGAAAACATACGCTACGATCGGTACCAGAACTGCTGCCGCAAAAGCCCCCCGGAACAAAGCCTGGGCGTTTTCACTGTTTCCCCAGGCAAATGCCATTGGAAGGCAGAATATAAGAAGTAATATGACAACACCTGCAAGTGCCGCGATTCTTTTAAAATTTTTCATTGAGCTTCCTTTCACATGATACATCCGCTATTCTATCTGTTATTTTAACTGAATATCTCTTTGAACCAAAAGGGCGCCGGAGAAATTCTTCCCCGGCGCTTCCTGTTGTCATAATCCTGATACTGTAAAAATAATTATCTGTAAATGATGTCGTTTCTTCCTGGTCCGTTAGAGATCATTGTGATCGGGAATCCAATATGTTTTTCTACGAACTCTACATATTTTCTGCAGTTCTCCGGAAGATCCTCATATTTTTTGATTCCACGGATATCGCATTTCCATCCCGGAAGCTTCTCAATAACCGGTTTTGCTTTCTCAAGCTGCACAGTTGTCGGGAATTCTGTTGTCACCTCTCCGTCGATCTCATAGCCTGTGCAAACCGGGATCTCATCCAGATATCCCAGAACATCCAGTACTGTAAAAGCAACGTCTGTAGCTCCCTGGAGACGGCATCCGTATTTGGATGCAACACAGTCAAACCATCCATACGTCTCGGACGGCCTGTAGTAGCACCGAACTCACCACCGTCACCGCCACGTTTTCTCAGCTCATCTGCTTCCTCGCCGAAGATTTCAGAAACGAATGCACCTGCTCCAACTGCACTGGAGTAAGCTTTGCATACGGTTACGACCTTCTTGATCTCATATGGAGGCAGGCCTGCACCGATGGCACCATAAGCAGCCAGTGTGGAAGAGGATGTAACCATCGGATAGATTCCGTGATCCGGGTCTTTCAGAGTTCCGAGCTGTCCCTCAAGAAGAACCTGTTTTCCCTCTTTCAGTGCATTCCAGAGATAGAGAGATACGTCGCATACGTATGGCTCAACCATCTTCTTGTATTCCATCAGCTCATTCATGATGTCTTCCGGTTTCAGAAGAGGCTTATGATAGAGATGCTCAAGTGTTACGTTCTTGGTCTCGCAGATACGTACAACCTTCTCTTTCAGTGCTTCCTCATCAAAAAGCTCACTTACCTGGAAACCGATCTTTGCATATTTGTCAGAATAGAACGGAGCGATTCCGGATTTTGTGGAACCGAAAGCCTTGCCTCCAAGACGCTCCTCTTCATACTGATCGAACAGAATGTGGTAAGACATTACCATCTGTGCTCTGTTGGAGATCAGGATCTTCGGTGCCGGTACTCCACGGCCTACTACTTCGTTGTACTCCTTGAAGAATACCGGAATGTTCAGTGCAACACCGTTTCCGATGACACTGGTCGTATGTCCGTAAAACACACCTGACGGAAGTGTATGAAGTGCGAATTTACCGTAATCATTTACGATGGTGTGGCCCGCATTGGCTCCACCCTGAAATCTTACGATGATATCGGCTTTCTCAGCAAGCATATCTGTGATCTTGCCTTTACCTTCATCTCCCCAGTTTGCTCCTACTACTGCAGTTACCATAACACAGTTCCTCCTTGTGTCTTTCTCTATTATTCGGAACGGCATGTTCTCTGTCTGTAATACACAGAGACACGTCATTCCTGTCTGTGTTCATTTCTTAATGTTTATAACATCTTGGAATTATACGTTGATCTCAACCTTAACGCCAAGCAGATCCTTATGTGCATCCAGAACCGGCTGTACCACATTGGCGATAAATGCCTCTGTCTGCTCTTTGGCACGTCCTGTATATCTGGACGGATCCATGGATTTCTGAAGATCCTCAAGAGTCAGGTTAAATGCCGGATCTGCTGCGATCAGCTCAAGAAGATTGTTATCTTTACCCTCTACCTTCACGTTCTTTCCTGCTTCCATGGAAAGCTCACGGATACGCTCATGAAGTTCCTGACGGTCTCCGCCTGCCTTAACTGCATCCATCATGATATTCTCAGTTGCCATAAATGGAAGCTCAGACATCAGTCTCTTCTCGATAACCTTCGGATAAACAACCAGTCCGTCTACAACATTGAGGCAGAGATCCAAGATTCCGTCGATCGCAAGGAATCCTTCCGGAACGCTGAGACGCTTGTTTGCAGAGTCGTCCAGAGTTCTCTCAAACCACTGTGTTGCAGATGTGATCGCCGGGTTCAGTGCATCGATCATCACATATCTGGACAGGGAAGCAATTCTCTCACTTCTCATCGGATTTCTCTTATATGCCATAGCGGAAGATCCGATCTGGGATTTCTCAAATGGCTCCTCTACTTCTTTCAGATGCTGAAGAAGACGGATATCGTTGGACATCTTATGTGCACTTGCAGCGATTCCCGCAAGGATATTCAGCACACGGGTATCAACCTTTCTGGAATAGGTCTGTCCGGAAACCGGATAGCAGGATCTGAATCCCATCTTCTCTGCGATCATCGGATCGATCTTGTCGATGGTCTCCTGATCCCCGTCAAAAAGTTCCAGGAAGCTAGCCTGTGTACCGGTTGTTCCCTTGGAGCCAAGAAGCTTCATAGTGCTTAATACATACTCAAGGTCCTCAAGATCCATCAGGAATTCCTGAGTCCAGAGAGTTGCTCTCTTACCTACAGTTGTCGGCTGTGCCGGCTGGAAATGAGTAAACGCCAGAGTTGGCTGGTCCTTATACTGCGTTGCAAACTTGGAAAGCTCTGCGACCACGTTCACAAGTTTCTTGCGGACAAGCTTCAGCGCCTCTGTCATAACGATGATATCCGTATTATCTCCTACATAACAAGAGGTTGCTCCCAGATGGATGATGCCTTTTGCCTTCGGGCACTGTACGCCAAACGCATACACGTGAGACATTACATCATGGCGAACCTGACGCTCACGCTCCTTAGCCACATCATAATTGATATCATCCGCATGAGCCTTCATTTCGTCGATCTGCTCCTGGGTAATGTTAAGGCCAAGCTCACGTTCCGTCTCAGCAAGTGCGATCCACAGCTTTCTCCATGTGCGGAACTTCATGTCCGGAGAAAAAATATACTGCATCTCTTTACTTGCATACCGCTCTGACAGCGGGCTTACATATCTGTCTGTATTCATTACTACCTCCTGATCACATACCTCCGGGCCGGAATGGCGAAAGATCCGTTATCTGCCCGGTTCTGGTTAATTCACGCCTCTTCGAAATTATATAACATTGCCTCTTTAAAAGCAACCGTTTGTTACTCCATACCCTGATGGAATTTTCCCAAAAATTCCTTCATTCTGCCATTTTCGGAAGAAAATACCTCCTGCGGCGTTCCCTCCACTGCGATCACACCCTTATCCATAAAGATGATACGGTCGGAAATATCTCTTGCAAAATTCATTTCATGAGTAACGATCACCATGGTAATATGCTCCTGAGCAAGATCCTTGATAACCTTCAGGATCTCACCGGTCAGCTCCGGGTCAAGTGCAGATGTAGGTTCATCAAAAACAGGATCTTCGGATTCATACAGAGCGCACGGGCAATGGAAACTCGCTGCTGCTGTCCTCCGGAAAGCTGAAAAGGATATGCCTTCTCCTTGTCTGCAAGGCCCATTTTCTTAAGAAGGCTTCTTGCCTGGGCGTAAACCTCATCTTTCTTTCTCTTCTGCACCTTCAGAGGTGCATCCACTATATTTTTCAGTACGGAAAAATGCGGAAACAGATTGAACTGCTGGAACACCAGTCCCACATCACCGTTTTTGATGATCTCGCCGCTGTCCGGCGTCTCAAGTCCTGTGGCACAACGCAGGATGGTTGACTTGCCGGAACCGGAAGGACCGATGATACTTAAAACTTCTCCCTCTTCCACGTCAAGAGAGATATCTTTGAGAACTTCCAGTCCGTCAAAGTTTTTTTTGATATGTTTCATTTCAAATAATTTCATATTTTATACTCTCCATTCCGGTTAACGGTAGTAATTCATACTTTTCTCAACCTTCTGCATCACAACAGCCACGATCAGGTTGAACACATAATAAAATATCGCAGCGATCACAAATGGCATCATTGTTGTCTGTGCACTTGCGATCTGCTTGGCAATGGTAAACATCTCCGCAACTGCCACAACAAACGCAAGGGAAGTATCCTTGACCAGCGTAATGACCTCATTCGTAATAGACGGCAAAATCCTCTTAATCACCTGTGGAAGGATGATGCGGAAAAATGTCTGTACCTTATTGTATCCAAGGATCTTTGCAGCTTCATACTGTCCCACCGGCATGGATTCAATGCCGCCGCGGTAGATTTCTGCAAAGTAAGCTGCATAGTTGATGGCAAATGCGATAAATACAGCGATCAGACTATATCCCATGGAAATACGGATCCCGAAGATAAAATAAGGGCCGAAATATACCACCATCAGCTGCAGCATCAGCGGCGTTCCTCTCATGATGGATATGTACCCGGATACAATGGTACGGATCACTTTGTTTCTGGACATTCTGCCAAAACAGATCAGAAGTCCCAGCGGCAGAGAAAACAGCAAGGTTACAAAAAAGATCTCAATAGAGACCAGCATTCCTCCTGCCAGCTGCTGGAGCATTACACTAAAACTCATTTTTTTCCTCCTGGTTCGGAGTATCAGTCCCATTTATCGGACTGATACCTGTAATTCCTGTAAACAACAGGAAATGAGCGTGTACGGCAGCTCTTTCTGCGCCGAAGCACCCTCATTTCCTTTTTATGCGGAAGTTTCAAAAACTTCTGCTATGTTTCTTATTTCTACTGCTGTTGGATAGCTTAAAAAAATATCTTCACAGCTTTTACTGTACCGGATCTGTACCGGATCATTTGGATTCAGAATCGGTTTCTTTCTCTGTGCTGTCTGCACTTTCTTCTGTATCAGCTTCTGCTGAATCAGAATTCTCTGTCTTATCCTTGTCCTCGCTGATGCAGAGCATGCTCTTATCCAGTTCATACTTATCTGCAAGCTTGTCAACCTCACCGGACTCGTCAAGCTTCTTGACCTCATCCCATACGAGATCCTTCAGCTCATCATTTCCCTTCTTGAATCCGATACCATACTGCTCGTTCTGGATCGGCTCGTCAAGGATCACATATTTATCCTTGCCTCTCTGGGAAAGCTGATAGTTAGCAACACCAATATCAACAGCAACAGCGTCTGCAGCTCCGGAATCAATATTCATAAATGCAGTGTTGTAGTCCGGATTCTCTGTAAGAGATGCAAAGCTGTCCTTCAGTTCCTTATTGTCATCGTTGTTCAATGCGTCCAGTGCAGCGGATGCAGCCTGTACAACTACGTTCTTGCCCTTAAGATCCGCAAGCTTCTCAATTCCGGAATCCTTGGCAACTACGATCACCTGCTCATTGTTGATGTATGGATCACTCCATGTATAGTCATCCTCACGTCCGTTGATAGTAAATCCATTCCATATACAGTCGATCGTTCCGGAGTTCAGCTCCATATCTTTGGAATCCCAGTTGATAGGCTTCTTAACAAGTTCCCAGCCAAGATTATCACATACTTCCTGGGCAAGGTCAAGGTCAAATCCTACATATTCTCCGTTATCATCCTTATATCCGAACGGAGGATATTCAGCATCAAATCCTACGATCAGGGTCTTATCCTCAACACCTGCCTGTACACTTACTCCTGTTACCATCATTCCTATTGTCATCGCTGCCGCCATTACTACCGCAACTGTTCTTTTCTTCATGGTCATTCTCCTTTTTTCGGTTATCTCTTTATCACATGGTCACTCTACCACGTGAAAGTGTATGGTTATAGTAACATACCCAAAAGGAGCTGTCAAGAGCAAACCTTCTGCTCTGCCAGATAATCTTTGTATTTCTTTCTGGCCGTTTTCAGATATGTTCTGGAAATTGGGATTTCCGTCTGTCCGACCACAAAACTGTTCTTCTTAAGTGAAGTTACCTTCTCCATGTTGATACAAAAGCTCTGATGACATCTCAGAAAGCTGCTGTCTGACAGCTGTCCCGAAAAATCCCCCAGCCTGGCTCTGCAGCTGATCTTTTTTCCATCGGTAAGATGAAATGTCACACTGTGAAGACTACTGGATATATATGCCAGATGATCGTGCTGCAGTGTATAAACCTGTTTCCTGTAGCGAAAATACAGCGCTCTTCCGCCTTCACGCCTGCATACCTCCAGGATATGTACCAGAACATGTTCCAGTTCTCCACTTTCAACCGGTTTGACCAGATAGTTATAGGCAAACACTTCAAATGCTTCTTTATAGAATTTCTCATTCTCTGCCACCAGCACAACCGGATATAGTGTCCTTTCAGGCGCATTGTCCGTACAGTTTCCAGACTCCTGCCCTGATCACCATCCAGCCCCAGAAATATCAGATCGCAAATCTTGTGTCCCTCTGCCAGTCCTTTCAGAAGACTCTCTCTGGTCCGATACAGAAGGAGCTCTGCATCAGGGACCAGTGTGGAAAGCTGCCTGTACAGCTTCTGTGCATCCTTTCGTATTTCATCACATATCGCGATCGTCATCACTGCCATTGCCGTGTTTTCCTCCCTCATGCTCTTTCTGATATTAACATTTTATTTTCAAAGAAAGACCTGCGCAATATGTGCTTCTAATTGTGCCTTGTTTTTTTACAAATTATTGCAATTCATGATCTGTTTTCGTATAATAATGTCATATAAGCACCAAAAGGAGTACTACTATGTCTGATTTCAGCGACAAATGCCGGGAATACCTAAAGGATACAGGAGAAAACGTTTATCACTTATCTGCTTCTTCGGGACTTGACCGCACCTCGCTACAACGTATGATCACAGGGAAACGTCTTCCCGGTATTGATTTTGTGCGCCAGTTCTGCGATTCCCTCCGGATCAATCCTTCCCAACGCAGGGAACTGATGGAATTATATAAAATAGAAAAAATCGGAAAAGAAATATATTACAACCGCAAATATATACAGGAGCTTCTGGGTGTTATCAGCTCCCAGCAGGTCATTTCCCGGGAGGGTTTTCTCAGGCTTCCATCCTTTCCCTTTTACCGTGGAACTTTTTCTCTTGATGTGGAAAAGAAGGTCCTGAGCCTTTTTGAGGACATCCTGTCTTCCGGTTCTTCTGAAACGATCCGTACCAACCTTCCGGCCAACTGCCGGCTTCTTGTACAGATTTTTTCCCATCTTTATCCCAAATATGAGAAACTGCCACCGGTGATCCAAATCCTGCCGCTTCACCAGAACCCGTCCGCCTCACCGGATTACAACATGAATCTGGAAACCTTTCTCTGCACACTCCTTCCGATCCTGTCAGGTTTTGTGGGCTACCAGCCATATTATTACTATACTCAGACAGGCCGAGAGTTTTCCAGCTATGAACTGTTTCCTTTTTTCTTACTCACAGAAAAAACTGCTGCTGTTATCCTCGGATATGATGACCTGTATTTTTACTGAAAATCCGGAAGCGATCCACGCATATCAACAGGAATTCCGGCGGGTTCTTGAGAATTCCAGCCAATTCTTCCTGCAGTCGGATTCTCCGGACAGGATCCTTAATATCTTTGGTTCTATCATGCAGACAAAGATCTCAACAAATTTTGCACTGGAATCTCATCCCTGCCTTGCACTGATGTCCTATGGTCCGGGCTTTATTCAGTCATTGTTTGATAACAGGGATATCGATCTTTCCGATCCGGTCTATACCCAACTGGCAGCGGTTCTGAACCAGACTTCCTTTTCTTTTACAGAAGCTGCCTTTTCCTGCAATTATTTTACACTGAGCGGGATCCGGAAATTTGCCCGTACCGGACTCCTTGACGGACCTTATTCCTACCATCAGACCCCTCTTCCGAAAGAAGAACGAAAAAAAGCCCTCAAGCATCTTCTTGACACAGATATGGGACATGAAAAATGCAGGATCCTGAAGCCTTCCGTACTTCCTGAAACCGGGATCCATCTGGAAGTTCTGTCTGACTATTCCGTTTTTCTCTGCTTTCTTTCCGAAAAAGATACTTTTCTCTGTATCTATCTGAAAGAGACCAGTATCGGACAGGCCCTGAATGATTACCTCTGTTCCCTGTCTGAGGAAGAATCCGTATATACAAAAAAAGAAGCCCGGCAGATCCTGCTGGGACTTCTTGAACAGCTTTAAGAGCCGGTACTTCTGTGATATTCTCTTGTGAGATCTCCAGGATCCTGTCGGTTTCTCCGGATGCGATATGCTGCTCCGGGAGACCGGCAAAGCTTTTCAGAGCCTGGTCAGTTTCCTGCCTTACCATTTCATCTGTCTTCAGATCTTCCTGTCGTTTCCTGTATTCTTCTTCACTGTGAACACTGCGGTAGGCCAGAAGATAAACCTTCATCGCTTTCTCTGAATGATTCTCCTTCCATGCTTTCCAAAAACAATCCAGCGCTTTATCCATCTGGAACAGGTAACTGTATGCGCATCCCTGATTATGCAGGATCCTTTCACGCATCTCTCCGGTGATTTCTTTCCCGCCATGCTCCAGAAGCTTCTGATAAACACGGAGTGCATTCACATACATCCGATTCTCCATCAGCGCATCACCTTTGCGTTTCTCCCGTATTTCTTCAGGTTCACGTTTTCTGGCTTCAATGCGCCCGTTTAAGGTCTTAAGCTCTTCATAAGCCAGATAATTGATCTCTTTAAATATCGGATACAGTACTTCTTCAAGTCCGGCCTCTCTTCCAATATAAGGTTTCAGCTTGGCCGCAAGCTTCGGAAGCTCCAGTTCTTCCTCTAGCCAGGTACAGAGCTTACTGCTGATCAATGAGCTGTCCACAAGATAAAGATTGTTATAAAGATAATAGCAGAGTTCTTCTATAGAATAGATATTGGTACTGATATTTTCGATATAAAACGGCTTCTCTGCCTTTTTTACCTGACATAAAATATATCCGCTCATGCCTGCTTCCTTTCTTCCTGCTCATCCCATCGTACCAGTTCCCTCCAGATCTTCCCACTGGAAGGATACATTTCGCCAAAGCCCAGATCCTCTACTGTGATCTCACAGTCTCTCGGCGATACGTATTTCAGCGTGAGGGAAAGCCTTGAAGTCCGATTAGGCCGCTTTGGCAGACCCTCAAGTGCCATGGCCACACGTTTCTTCTCGGTTTCTTCCGGAATACTTACCACAAATACCAGTTCACTGGTATCATCCAGGATCAGCTCGCAGGATGCACTGCATTCATACCAGTTGCTGCCGCTTTCGATCAGCGGATAGTAAGCCGGAGAGCCCATCACCCGCATATCCATTCCTACGTCCGCAGCCACCAGCGAATCGCTTAAATAGCGGTAACCTTTGAGTTTTTTATCCTCCAGCTTGTCCTTACCGGCTATGCAGGCTCCCTTTGCAAAAAGATTGTTTCCGTAAAAAACCTTCCGTCCCTGATGACACAGGAGCTTTACAGACTGCTGTGCCCACTGCTGGTCAAATCCTTCTCCCGTGATCTGCACACTGGAGAAGAGCTCTTTTCCGAGAGTTTTACTGATAAAACGGTAAAATTCCACATCACGGATCTCTTCTTCCGGTTCAAGCTTTGTACTGACCGGATCCTCCAGTTTTACAAGCACCGGTCTGGAAGAGCCGTTGATGGTCAGCTTCCGGAAGGTTACCGTATCGCCTGCAAAGGCATACCAGCCTACACTTCGATTCCAGGTTTCCCGTTTCTGTCCCAGCGCATAATAATAAAAGCTCTCGCCATAGTCCATAAGCATATATTTCTCACGGGAAAAACCTGCAAGGCTGCAGGCCTTCTGATAATTCCGTACCTGAAGTGTACTAAGCTCCGGCGAATGTGAATACAAAGGCACCGGTATTCTTTACGATATCCTGGATTCCCAGAAATTTCAGGATTCCCCTTAGAAAATGTGCCAGAAGCTCTGCCGGCTCTTTTTCCTCTCCTGCCACCTGGATCTTTTCTTCCTTCTGACAGATATCATAAATATTTCCGATCATGATTCCGCCCTTTTCCCTGGCAAAATACTCTGCTTCCAGGCCTACGCAGTAATCACCGTGATCGGTACGATAGCAGATGCAGCCCGGAGCTTCGTACTGACTGGCTCCTACCTTCATGGAAAGAGAACGGGCTTCTTCTGCTTTTCTGTCATAATAACAGATCTGTGTGTATTCTTTTCCAATATCAATTCCTATGATCAAGTCACGAATTTCATTCATCTTTCCGGTTCCTTCTCTATGACAAACATTTCATTAACGTACTGTTCCTGCCGGACATACTGTGCCAGCTTCTCCTTCACTTCCGTGTCTTTCTCCAGTTTCCTTGCACAGAGTATCTGATTGATCAGCTGATATTTGCTGGATGCCTGGTCATTACTCTGGTTCATGGTCAGTATTTTTTCTTCCGTTTTGTGTACACCAGTTTCATCTTCTGTCTGGAAATAATATCGCAGGGTCTCTCCATAAAACAATGTAAATGCTCTGGCAAAAATTCCCTCATAGATATTTTTGAGCGGTTCACTTTTATAGTCCGGTACAGTTCCAAGACCTGTATCCAGGGAATAATACAGTGTGACCGAAGCCTCCGGTGAAGTATGATACTCTACAAAAGTCTTATCATCCAGCTGATACAGTCGCAGGATATTCTGATCCAGATTCCGGAAAAACTCAAATAGCATTCCTTCCTTTACACAGGAAGAGAGGATTTTTCCTCCATTTCCAGATTTTCTTCATCAGAAGTTTTTTCTTCGGAAAGCAGTTTCAGAAGGGTCAGGTCACAGATCCGGTCTCCGGGCCACTCCTTTTCTCTGCGATTTTTCAGATACTCCTTAAGTCCAGGCATCTCCGGCATTTCTTTTACAAACATTCCGTAAGACATCAGAGTCAGATACGCACCGATCACACTCTCTTTTCCGGAATGGCGGATATATGCTTTCAGGATATCCTCACCCTCTGGCCGATAATCCCAGTTAAACATCAGAAGAGAAAGAATCCTCTCCTCCAGATTATAGGTATCCATCTCAAACCCACAGGCACTTTTCCAGATATCCAGAAGTTCATCCACAGGTCCAAACCGGAATTTCATCAGATACATGAGGATCACTTCATCATAGATTCCCTGTCGGTATACATGAGAGGAAAGTGCGATCAGCTCTTCGTCTTCCGCACAGTCACAGCGGATGATCATACGGCTTACCAGCTTCAGAAGCGCACGCTCCTCTACTCCTTCAAATCCAAATGCTTCCACCACGCTCATAGCCTGCGGAAACAGTCCCCGCTGGATCAGGATCTCCAGAAGGGTTTTCCGGTCGACCATGGCATATTCCCGATAATCCATCATCTCCAGACAGGCATCCAGATCTTCTCCCTGCACGTGATCCCGATAATAATCCAGGATCTTTTTGCGGATCAGCCTCTTATATTCATCGGTAAACGCCGGTGAAAGGACCAGTTTCTGAAAAATTCCCAGATTCTTACGACTGATCTCCTGACCCTGACAGTAATACAAAAGCACAGCCGGTTCATCCGCCCCTTTTTCCAACACTGCCGGAACCATCTCACGATCATCAAAAAGTGGTGTCAGATTATAATCTACCGTAGTAGCATAACGTCTCTGTTTTTCATCCTGAAATACAACGGCCGCATCTTGCTGCAAATCCTTGGGTAAGCGATCCCATGGATACACGGATAGATTTCTTCCTGTTTCATCTGTCTGTGACGGACGATCACACTGCGAACCTTCGGATCATCCGTATACAGCCGGCAGGTAAACATTCTGGAGGCGATCACCTGCGCTTTTTCGCTGTCCGATGGTTCCCGCATGAATTCCTGATAAACAGCGGCATAATTTTCATTCATCCGGCCTTCCCGTAACTTACGGAAAGCAAATTCCTCCATGCTTTCACGATAACTTTCGTATGTCTGTGGATCACGTTCCTTCCCTGCAATGATGCATGCATACAGATAGGCACGCTTGGAATCACCGAGAGTATTGTTGTTATAGGTAAAATACATCAAAAGCGGTTTCGGCAGGACTCTCCGATAAGAAGTATCCAGTGTTTCCACATAATATTCATACAGCCGTGTGATCCGGATCCCGCGGTCCACGGCAGCGGAAAACCACTGAAAATATTCCGGTTTTCTTGGATTTCCCTTCATAATATATTTACAGATAGCTTCCACGGTATCATCCGACGGAAAGGCTTCACATCCCATGGCCATAGCACGGTACAGACTTTCGTTAAAAGCTTTCTCATAACCGGAAAGATATGCCAGGCGCATGACCAGCTCTTCCGTCAGCATCTGTTCTTTTCCTGCAAAAAGGAATACCTGGGCCCAGAACCCATTAATTCGATGCAGCAGAGACATATCTGCACAAATACGGTTCCATGCTTCCAGATACAGAAAAGGACTTGTACATCCCCGCTCAAAAAGTTCCTCCATCAGAAAGATCTTTTTTGACGGAGAAAGCGTATGATCCATTTCAAATACCAGTTTCAGAAGGATAAAGCTGTCTTCCTTCTGCATCTGGAAATTCTGTACCTTGCGGAGGGCCTGTTCCTTATCCCGGTACAGCCCGGTCTGTGTACACAGATACAGATAAATCCCTGCCAGTTCCAGTTCATTGTGATGAAAGGATTTATTCTGATAACGCTCAAGGATTTCTGAAGCCTGGTCATCTTCTCCTTCCAGATGAAGAAGATAGGCTTCCAAAAGCTGATATTCCGGATATTTCAGTCCGTTTTCGCCCATACGGTCAAGCTTCTCATGAGTAGAGGCTGTCCAGGCTGAAAATCTGTTCTTTTACAGAGATATCCCAGGTATTCCTTCATCAGAGATATCCGGTACTGTTTTCCAGAAGATCCAGGTTCACGGCACTCTCAGTTCCTCTGGATGCAAGAACGTGATATACCAGTTTCTGGTATGGGGTTTTTACAATGATCTCGCCGTACTGATTTCCTTTTCCCAGTTTTTCCTGGCGGATCACATAGTTTATTTCACAGGTACTTCCGATAAAATCCTCTTCTGTGACCACATGCTTGCCTACCTCCAGAAAATCCCCGTTTACCTCAATATCTGCCCGCAGGTGTCCCCATCCGCTCCTGTGGATATAAAGGGATTCCTGAACAGATTCACTGACATCATAAAAACTCGCCTCTTCTCTGTTCAGACTCAATGTCACCTTTTCCTTGGCACCGGCTGCGATCAGAAATTCCTCCAGATGCTGATAGGTCACCGGCTGCTGTGACATTCCTGCATAAAGAGAACGGATCTTCTCACTCTGATCACTCAGGATCAGAGAAAAATGGCGTTCTGTAAAGATCCGGTAAGCCTCATGGAAATCATCCTTTGCAATGTGCAGAAATTCTTCCAGAGAAGATACCTTTCTGCCTGCACTCTTCACCTCTTCCGTCTGTACCTGTACAGTGAACGGCAGCTTATATTCTCCGATACTGGTAGTAAAACACAGCCAGCCTTCAAAGCTCTCTCCCGGCCTCATTCCCTCTGCATCTACCCCATAAGGCATGCGCACTGTGTTCCGGAAAAGCGGTCAAATCCCGGCACCAGTCTCCGGTCAGATGAAGTCACAAAGCCACTGATCCTGCGGTTGTCATCGGTACCGAAATAAATCTCATCCTTTGTAGTCTCTCCTGCCTTCAGCGTAGCGAAAATACGGTCCTGTGAAAACAGAAGCTCAGGCTGTTCATAAATAAATTTTCCGTTAAGAAGCTGTTCTATCCTCTTTTTCAAAATATATACTCCTCATCAATATACACTGATTGTTGTCACTCGTATTTTATGATTATACACCAGATCAGAATGTGGCGCAACAGGTGTTCGCCTCTGTCCTTTTTATAAAGTTTCTGTTGGAAAAGCACGAAAAGCACGTCCGGCTCATAAGCTATAAGGAAATCCCCTTTGAGGTGAACCCTTGAAAACCTTTCTGAAACCGCTTTCTTTTGCGGAAGAGCAGTTCTATCTTCTACAGCTCCAAAGGGGCGATCCGAAAGCAAAAAATATCCTTATCGAACACAATCTCCGCCTCGTAGCACATGTTGCAAAAAAATATCAGGGATGTGACGAGGATCAGGATGATCTGATCTCCATAGGCACCATAGGTCTGATCAAAGCCATTTCCACCTTTGATCCCAGCCGGACTTCCAAGCTTTCCACTTATGCTGCACGGTGCATTGACAATGAGCTTCTCATGATGTTCCGTGCCCGCAGGAAACGTTCCAGAGAAGTTTCTCTCTATGAACCCATCGGCACAGACCGAGAAGGCAACGAGATCAGCTTCTCGATATCATTGAAAGTCCACCCGTTGATGTTGTGGATGATTGTTTCAAAAGGGACAGCATTTCCTATCTTCTCCGTTATATCCGGACAGTACTCTCCCCAAAGGAATACCAGGTGATCTGCTGCCGCTACGGTTTGAATGGCCAGGAGCCACTGACCCAGCGAGAGATTGCTGAAAATCTCTCCATCAGCCGCTCCTATGTATCCCGTATCGAAAAGAACGCTCTTCGAAAACTCCGTACTCTTTTTCCTGAAAATCAGTAAAGGGGAGAACGTTCTTTTCGTTCTCCCCTTTACTCTCTTATCCACCCTTTCGGATCATTCACCTCTTCGGAGAATATCAAATACCTCCGGCATCTCAGTCAGTTTCACATAGATCCTCTGCTGAGCATGTGGTGCACTCGCCATAGCTTCGCCCTCTTCATTATAAATGGCTTCCACTGTGACCGGAATATTCCTTCCGTCCGGTTTCATGATCTCAATGGTCTCTCCTACAGAAAACTTGTTTCTCTGTGTCAGTCTTGCCAGACCTCTCTCATCGATCTCTTCTGCAAATCCAAGATATGTGTATTCTCTTACATATGTGTTGCTGTCATAGATCTGGGTATTCTCATCCGGCTTTCCGTAGAAAAATCCGGTGGTAAACTGACGGTAGGTACAGTTTGAGATCTGCTCCTGATACCATGGCATATTTGCATGATATTTTTCCGGACTTTCCATACAGTCGTCAATGGCTTTGCGGTAGGTTCTTGCCACTGTTGCCACATAAAGAGCTGTTTTCATACGTCCTTCGATCTTCAGGCTGTCAATACCGCTTGTAAGGATATCTTCCATATGTTCTACCATACAGAGATCCTTGGAATTAAAAATAAAAGTTCCTCTCTCATTTTCAAATACCGGCATATATTCTCCCGGACGCTTCTCCTCCACAACAGAATATTTCCATCTGCAGGGATGGGTACAGGCTCCCTGATTGGCATCTCTTCCTGCCATAAAGTTACTGAGAAGACATCTTCCGGAATAGGAAATGCACATGGCGCCGTGGATAAACGTTTCAATCTCCATATCCTCCGGAATATGTGCCCGGATCTCCCGGATCTCTTCCAGAGAAAGCTCTCTTGCACTTACCACACGTTTGGCACCAAGGTTATACCAGAAACGGTAAGTCTCATAATTGGTATTATTTGCCTGTGTACTGATGTGACGCTCAATCTCCGGGCAGATTTCCTTTGCATACATAAAGATTCCCGGATCTGCGATGATCAGTGCATCCGGTCCGATCTCCTTCAGTTCCTGAAGATATTCCCTTACACCCTCAAGATCACGGTTATGCGCCAGGATGTTTACTGTCACATAAACCTTTACACCATGGGAATGGGCAAATGCGATTCCCTCACACATATCTTCTTTTGAAAAATTCTTAGCCTTTGCACGAAGTCCAAAAGCTTCTCCGCCGATGTAAACAGCATCTGCACCATATATGACGGCAACCTTTAAAACCTCAAGGCTGCTCGCCGGAACCAATAGTTCTGGTCGTTTCATAAACCTGTTCTCCTGTTTTTACACTTACAGCCGCTCCGTCTCCAAGAGGAAGCACCGATGTACGAAGCACCGGACTGTGAGTCAGCTGCCAGAGATATTCTCTCATTCTTTTATAGATTGTACGGTTACGCCGTTCCACAAGATAATGAGATTCAATAATATCCCCTTCCTGCAGCACGTTGTCAGATACCAGCACGCTTCCCTCTTTCATCAGTCTCAGCACGTCAGGAAGCCAGTGGATATACTGGCCCTTGGCTGCGTCCATGAAGATCATATCAAAGGTTCCGGTAAGATTCTTCAGGATCTCTCCGGCATCTCCCTCCAGAAGCGTGATCTGTGACTCTCTTCCTGCGCGCCTGAAATTATCCTTTGCGACAGGAATTCTTTTTTCATAATTCTCTATGGTAACAATTTCCATATCTTCCGGCCCATACTCACACATAAGAAGTGTGGAGAAGCCTACGGCAGTCCCCACCTCCAAAATGCGCTTCGGTTGTTTCAGTGCCAGAAGCATCCTCATAAAGCTCTGCATATCTCTCCGGATGATCGGCACCCGGTCTGCAAGTGCCTTTGTCTCCAACTCCTGCAGAAATGGAGTATTCCCCATATCCAGTGAATTGATATAGGTCTGCATGCGTTCTTCTACGATCACTGGCTGTTCGATCCTTCCTTGCTCTCTTCTCCTGACAGCACTGCAATGATCCTGGTCGGTGTATAAGCTGTACTGAGAAGGTATGTACCTGCTTTGATCTGTCCGTGATATGAGGACATTCTTTCCTGTATGGTAAATGCAAGCGCATCCTTGATAAGACCCTTCTGCTCCAGTGTCTTGCCTACTTTATATGCAGAGGCACCTTCTTTTATGACTACCGTGACCTGCTGTCCCTCTCCCGGGCTCATAGCCTGCTGGTTAAACACATCGTAGCCAAACTGATATGCTGATTTTCCAACCCAGATCAGAAATACGATAATAAAGATATATAGCGGTTTTAAATACCCCTCCAGCCAGAAAAACGCCGGCCCTGCCAACCTTGTCTCTTGTGTCTGCCATAGTCTTTCCTCCTATAAGTCAGGAATCTGTATGTCGATCCCGTCCACCAGCGTCCTGCATATCCGCTGCATCAGTCTGCACAGCGCAAGCTCTGCGTCGAGATAGGCATTTACTTTCAGGTTCTGTCTCAGACTTGCAGACTCCTGATTGAGCTGTTCCGCAATATGGAACAGCTCATCCTTGTCTGAATGATTCTGCAGTCTGAAATTATCTCCACGGAATCTCATCACTCTGGCTTTTAGCTCAGGATCCGCTTCAAGCTGGGCTGCCTGTTTCTGATATTCCTGATATTCATCGCTTCTGTGCACAGCATCGAGAAGCTTCTCGATCTCCATGCTGATCTCATCCATGAACCTACGCCTCCATAATGATAGGCAGGATCATAGGATTTCTCTTGGTCCGTTTCCACAGATACTCTCCAAGGGCATCCTTGACCTCGGTTTTGATCTTGCCCCAGTCCGTGATATTGTTCTCCAGGCAGGAATCCAGTGCAGTTTCCACAACCTGTCTGGCATGCTCCATAAGATCCTCAGATTCTCTTACATACACAAAACCTCTGGAAACGATATCCGGACCTGCGAGAACTACATTACTGTGGCGCTCCAGTGTCATAACTACGATCATGATTCCATCTTCAGACAGGTGCTGACGGTCACGGAGTACGATATTTCCCACATCGCCAACGCCAAGTCCGTCTACGAAGATCGCACCTGTATGAACGCTTCCTGTCACCTTGGCATCCTGTCCGTCCAACTCCAGAACATTTCCGGAAGAAGGATAAAAATATTCTCCTTCGGGATTCCCAGATCTTCCACAATGTGTTTCTGTGCAGTCAGATGACGGTACTCACCATGGATCGGAATGGCATATTTCGGTTTTACGAGGGAGTAGATCAGCTTGATCTCCTCCTGGCAGGCATGTCCGGAAACATGGACATCCTGGAAAATAACCTTGGCTCCCTTCATAGACAGTTCGTTGATGACCTTGGAACTGCCTTTTCATTTCCGGGGATCGGATTGGAGCTGAAAATGATGGTATCGTTAGGCTTGATCGTGATCTTCTTATGGATATTGGCTGCCATACGGGAAAGTGCCGCCATGGACTCACCCTGCTTCCGGTTGTGATCAGAACCACCTTGTCGTCCGGATAATTCTTCACCTGATCGATCTCGATCAGTGTCGTTCTCCGGGATCTGCAGATAGCCAAGCT
>ENA-OQDW01000097-OQDW01000097.1-human-gut-metagenome-genome-assembly--contig:-NODE-97-length-33788-cov-8.836487_pt1 | contig 33788 bp, 30 predicted proteins | sample MGYA00242784_ERZ504613 | MGnify/ENA primary metagenome ERZ504613 (study PRJEB26092, sample SAMD00036330) | human gut metagenome | host: Homo sapiens | study: EMG produced TPA metagenomics assembly of...
CGAGGCCGTCCGCGCCATCGCCGCCCGCTATTTCCGTGATCCCAAGCCGACGGAGGAAAACGGATCGTCTGCGGTGGGCCAAGAGCCGATGAGCATCGTGCCCTCGACCGTGATTGGTGCAACCGATGCCGCCAACTACCAGCGCATTTGCCACGAGTGCATCCGCTTCTCCGCCTTTGTGGTCGACGATGACGAATGCGACCGCGGCGTCCACGGCACCAACGAGCGCATCACCCGTCGCGCCTACCTCCAAGGCATCCGCTTCCTCATCGCCCTGCTCCACACGCTCTAGCATGCGACAAAGGGACTGAGCCGATTTCATCGATAATGAGACAAAAACTGTCATAGAATAAGACTAAGATATCTTAAGAGACATATGCTGGGGTTGGTATTCCTTGAACGACTGCGGGCATGTGCCAGACTGCCTCGGCCCCCGGGGAGCACCCGGGCAGGTCGCCGTGTGACTGGGGAGGAAATTATGCAGGAGCTCAGAGAGACGACGTCTCGACTCGTGAATAATGCTACCGGGGGGGGTGTCTAAGCAGGGAACTTCCTGGTGAACATCGGCCGCGCGAGCGGTGGTCCGTCATGTCTTATGGCCGCCGTCGTGGGCTGCGCCCGGTTTCGCCATATGCGATTGTTCTGGCCCTCGCCGTCGCGCTGACGGCGAGTTTCTTCCTGCCGCTTCGTGCCGAGGCGGCGATCTCCGACCACACGGTTCCGACGACCTCGCCCTCGGGGACGACGATCAACCTGTTTGATTACTGGGTGAATCCCGATGACCATCTGTCGGTTTCCGGCAGCGGCGGCGTCAACGCAGGCCACAAGTTCCAGTTTAACGACGGCAAGGGTGATGGGCCGCTCAACCAATGGACGGGCGGCACGAGCCCGCGGCCCGGCATCGTCAACAACACGCTTTCAGACGGCTACCCGAAGCTTTCCGAAGCCTTGGGCGACGAGTCCCTCCGCTACCTGTTCGATTCCTCTGCCCAGACCGGCAAGACGTCCCATTTTGGCGTGACGGGCCTCCTCAAGGTTCAGGGCGGCTACTACGTCTATGACAGCTCCGAAAACTACGCAGCCTACAACGCTGACAAGAATGCCTTCGACATCTATGGCACCTGGGGCATTGACAAAGTGGGCGATTCGTCCCACCAGGGTCAGTTCTTCCCGTTCGACGCGGCAGACAAGGTGTTCAAAGAGGAAAACGGCCAGCTCGTCCAAACCGGCATCAAGGCAGACAACACCGGTGATTCGCACTACAACGGCGGCAAACCCGTCAACCACCACTTCGGTCTCTCAATGTTCACGCGATTCGTGCAGCCCAAGGGCGGCCTGACGAACAATAATAATGACATGACCTTCGAGTTCGCCGGCGATGATGACGTCTGGGTGTTCATCGATGATGTCCTCGTGGGTGATATCGGCGGTATTCACAACCGCGCGAGTCTGAGCATCAACTTTCATACGGGCGACATTAAGGTAAACGACAATTACAACGGCACGCTGAAGAGCAAGTACCAGAAGGCGGGCAAGGCCGGCGACACGAGCTGGGAAGGCAACACCTTCGCCGACGACACCAACCACACCCTCAAGTTCTTCTACCTGGAGCGCGGCGCCACCGACTCCAACATGGAGCTCAAGTTCAACCTCGTGACGGTGCCCGAGTCCGACATCATAAAGTTCGACCAGGACGGCAAGTTCGTACAGAGCGCCGAGTTCGCGCTGTACAAAACAGACGAGAACTTTACAGATACGACCAATGACAAGAACGCGCTCCTCGGCTCCGGCACCACGGACGAGGCCGGCCACCTAACGCTCACGAACGACGATGACAACGGCGTCATCAACTTCGACGATCTCTACAACAAGAATCACGGTAACAAGTACTACCTCCTGAAGGAGACGCGCGTGCCGGAGGGATACCGCTCGAGTCTCACGGCGACAGGTGGCAGCATGCAGCTCGAGTACGTGCCCGCGAGCGCTGAGAACGGCGCGGGCGGCGTCATCATCAACCGCGGCGGTATGGATGCGGACAGCGTCGTGTGGAAGACTGGTGCGTTTGCCGGCGCGAAGGAGACCATCACCGCACCGGTGAACGTGTACAAGGCGAATGATGACCTGACGAAGTCCGACGAGACCGTCAACCTGAAGTCTGGCATACTGTTCGCTGTGGTGCTCAAGCGCGATAAAAGCGCAAACGCAGATATCAAAAATCAGAACAATTGGTACGCCGTGTCGGGCGACCCATCGACGGGAATGGGGTACACCCTCGCCGAGAAGCCGAGCAAGGCCGGCGCTATCGAGGCGGCGAAGAAGGACCTGCACGCCTTCACGCTCAACACGAGCGGCCAGTACCAGGTAGAGATTCAAAATCTGCCCGGTGACATCTCCAAGTACTACTACCTGCTGAGCGGTGATGCCCGCAAGGATGCCGAGTACACGGTGGCCATCTACCACACAACGGCGAGTTCCATCGCCAACGCGAATACGGACAACACGGTCCACGTGTTCAGCGATGACCTCCCCAGCGGCGAGAAGAATTTCCAGCGACAGTTCGCCACGCGCCTGCTCGTCACGAACATCCAGAACCGCCTGTTCGTGCAGAAGACCGATACCGCGGGTAAGCCCGTTGAGGGGGCGAAGTTCGGCCTGTACACGGCCGATCAGGTGACAACAGACGCAAACGGCAAGGTCGTGCTCAAGGGCGAGCAGACCCCCTACGACACCCTGACGACGGGGTCGGTCGGCAACCCGGTCCCGCTCGAAGGTGCGGGCATATTCCCGAATACGAGCAAGGAGCACAAGCCGCTTACGAAACGCACCTACTACCTGAAGGAAATCTCAGCGCCGAGCGGTTTCCTGCTCAACGACACGCTCACCAAAGTGATTGTGGACGATTACGGCGTCCATGCCGATGCCGGTACGCGCGATGACGGCGTTTCGACGTTTGTGGGCCCGGGCGCGCTGATGAAGAGCCTGGGCCAGTTTGGCGCAGAGGGCGACATCGACAACACGCTCACGTGGATCAAGGGTGTGCGGCAGACCTCGAATGGTGTGACCGATACTGACGGTAATCTGTCGTGGAGCAATGTCGATCTCGCCGGTGCCGGCGACACGGTGCACCTCAAGTACGGTGCCAACGGACGTGTCTACCAGTATGGGCCCACCGAGGAGGGCAAACCCTACCGCCTGGAGACCGAGACGGGCTGGATACGTATGGGTATCACCCAGGACGAGCAGCCCAAGGGGACCAAGTCGAAAGGTGCCCGTGCCGATCTGCGCGACATGAACAACCTGAATGCCCTGTTTACGGGCGCCACCTGCGTGCGCGTGGCTAACAAGCGCGAGGCGAGCTCGAGGTGACGAAGAAGGTTGACGTGCCCGATGGACTGACGGGCAATAAGGATGCGGAGTTCACCTTCAAGTTCACCGTGCCCAAGGGGAAGACGTATAAGGCTGCAGTCTTCGAGAAGGCGGGCGCGGCCGATGAGAAGCAGGTCGGCGATATGTTCGACCTGACGAACGGACGCGAGCAGACCATCACGGCCGGCCAGACGATCCGCGTGTACGGTCTCGCCGAGGGTGACAAGTATACGGTTCAGGAGCTGACCCGCGCGGGCAAGATGCCGGCCGGCTTCACGCTGACCAAGCGCGAGCAGGGCGGCAACGCCCTGGGCGGCGAGGGCGACAGCATCTCCGGCACGATCGCGAAACAGAATGCCGACGGCACGTTGGCCGAAGCCAACAAGCTGGTGTTCACAAACACCTACAGCGTAAAGTCGCCGGTGACGCTCACCAATGCGTTCTGGGCGCAGAAGGTGCTCCAGGGCCGTGACTGGAAAGATGGCGATAGCTTCAAGATTTACCTGCGCGCGGACAAGGGCACGCCGATGCCCGACGGTGCCGAGAATGCACCCGTGAGTGGTATGAAGCAGGTTGTGAAGACTGTTGAGAACGGGGACAAGTTCGACTTCGGCGAGATTGAGTACACCAAGCCCGGCACCTACACCTATCTCATCGCCGAGGCCACGCCGTCTCAAAACGACGCTAGCTGGCTGCCCGGGTTCGGGTATTCAAGCGCTTCCTACCGCGTCACGGTGACGGTGAAGGATAGCGGCGACGGCACGCTGTCGCAGCCGGCAGTCAAGATGGAGCAGACCTACACCGACGACGGCGTGAGCATGAGGACAGCCCGATCGAGGTTGCTGACAAAATCGCCAAGATAACGAACACCTATAACACCGATGAGAAGACCATCTCCTTCCACGTGCAGAAGACGTATGTCGACCAGTCCGGTGCAAATCCGCTTGTGAAGGATAAGTTCACGTTCCAGCTCGAGGCACTCGGCGGGATGAAGAATGATGCCGTGCCGAGTGGCACCCTTAAGTTCGGCGATCTTGCTACAGCGTCGATGCCAGCAAGGTCCCCATGCCTATGGGGTGCACGTCCACCACGACCACGGCGAAGAACGATGACGGCGGTATCGCCGCGTTCCCGCAGATCACCTATACGATGGGCAGCGAGAACCTCACTTACGTGTACAGGGTGACCGAGGTCAAGGATTCCGATACATCGACGTCCAGTGGCATGGGCTACGATGACGCGGTGTACTACGTGCTGGTGAAGAACCAGCAGGTTGATAACGAGTCTGGGACGGGTAGGTGCCTGTCCTCCACGGTCACGTATTGGAAGGCCGACGGCACGCAGCTGACGGACGCCAACGGATACATTCCGTTCAAGAACACCTACACGGTGACCCAGGCGACGTCGGCGCCAATCAGGGTGCAGAAGACGTTCACCGGGCGCGCGTGGGAGACGAGCGATACGTTTGATTTCACACTGACGCCGGCGGATGACGCCACGACGAAAGCGGTTAAAAACAAGGTCGTTATCCAAAAGACGGGCACGGGCGAGGACGTTGGGGATATTGCTGCTAAGATTTCGATCTCCGGCGATGGTTCTTCCGTGACCCGTACCGCAGCCTTTGGTGTGGGCGACCTGGTGTTTACCAACCTGGCACGTACAAATTCAAGGTGAACGAGAAGCGTCGGAGAACGTGGACAAGACCGGCATCAGCTATGACGGCCATACGTCCACGGTGACCTACACAGTGACCGATATCGAGAACGGCACGCATACCGGTAAGCTGACCGCGACGGTTGCGTACGACAACAAGCAGGCGATGACGGATGTCGACCGACAGGTGACGGGCGCTGCCGCGTTTACCAACACCTATACGGCCTCCGGTACCTATGCGGGCATCGATGTGACCAAGACTCTGGTTGGTGCCCCGCTGAAGAATGGCATGTTCCCGTTCACCATCGAGGCGATGACGTATAACGGTACGACGGCCCCGGAGCCGGCTGATACCGATAAGTCGTTCAAGAACACCGTGGGCAAGGATGACGGTGACGATACGCAGACCGCCACGATGTCCGGCAAGCTGAAGATGAACTTCACGCAGCTGAGCTACAACAAGGTGTATGTGTACAAGGTGTCTGAGGCGCATGGCGCCAACGCTGGTGGATACACGTATGACACCGAGTACCCCGGTGACGCCTACGTGCTCATTGCGGTGAAGCCGAATCCGGACAACAAAGGCCAGCTCTACACCGAGACGACCATCGTGAAGGGCCCGGACGTGACGGCGCTCGTTGGCGAGAACGACAACGTTGATGCGCTGACGGCCGAGGCGATTAAGGGCCTCGATACCACGACCAACTACGTGCAGACGGTCTCGAGTCGCGATGCGAAGCCCGCTACGCCTATCGTCCCGTTTAAGAACGAGTACAAGGTCGAGACGGTTGAGTACGGTGCGAAGGCCGGTCTGCAGATTGAGAAGAAATTCACCGGCACCGGTGATGTGAGCAGCACATTCAGCTTTACGGTGACGCCCGAGGACTATCAGGCCGAGGTCTGGATGGCACGAAGTTCATCCTGACCTCCGCCGACGCCGCGGCGAAGAAGCTCGGCATCACGGGTGGGACGAAGACAGTCAAGATTCCCGAGATGAAGCTTGGGGACACCAAGACCGTGAGCCTGCTGCCGAAGGGCTTGCAGTTCACACATGACGACGTGAACAATGAATACGGCGCCAACGTCTACCAATACAGGGTGGAAGAGAACGTGCCGAAGTCCGTTCCCGCCGGCTACACCTACGACAAGGCGGCCTACACCATCGAGATCGCGGTGTTCGACAACGGCGACGGTACGCTGAAAATCGAGACGACAGTTCTGAACAGTGATGGCGAGAAGGTCGATTATCGTGAGTTTGCGCCCAACGGAACGCTCGAGGGCAACACGGCAACCATCCCGTTCAAGAACAGCTACAAGACGACTGCCAGCGATAAGCTGGCCCCGCAGGTGACGAAGAAGATCTCCGGTGTTGAGAGCACGGAGAAGGCGTTCTCGTTCACGCTGACCGCCACGCCGGAGACGCAGAAGCAGATCGATGACGGTGCCCTCACAGTCTCGGATGCTCTGGCGAGCAATGAGCATGCTGAGTCAAAGGTCACGAGTGCAAGATCATCAAGGACAAGGGCCAGACGGTCGACTTCTCGAATATGGCGTTCAACAAGGCGGGCGAGTACACGTTCACGCTCACCGAGGTGCACAACGCTGATGATGATCCCGCGGCGGACGGCGTGCAGAACGCCGGCTGGACGATGGACGATTCCACCTACACCGTCACGGTGAAGGTTGAGGACAAGAATGCCAAGCTGACTGTCACAGGCGTGACGGTAGAGAAGGGCGGCGATGACAAGAGCGAGACGCTTGAGGTCAAGAACGGCAAGGTGAACCTCGCCACCTTCAACAACACCTACGACGCAAAGGGTTCCGTAACCCTGGCGGCGAAGAAGCACTTTACAGGCGGCACCCTTGAGAACCAGCAGTTCTCATTCCAGGTGAAGGAGGGCAATAAGGTTGTCGCCGAAGAAAAGAACGATGCCAATGGCAACATCACCTTCCCGGCCATTTATTACACCGAGGCCGGTGAGCACGACTACACCATCAAGGAGGTCGAAGGCGCCGACCCGACTATCGTTTACGATGGCAAGACGGTGAAAGTGCACGTTAGCGTCACCGATAACAAGAACGGCACGCTGAGCGCGGCCGCCACCTACGACGGCGAGAAGGCCGTGCCGACCTTCACCAACTCGAAGCCGACGGCCGACGCCACTATCGAGGCGACGAAGATCCTCAAGGGCAAGGACCTGACGGCTGGTGCGTTCACTTTCGGCCTATATCAAGGCGACACGACTACGGTTGATCCCATCCAGACTGTCCAGAACGACAAGGACGGCAAGATTAAGCTCATCCTCACCGGTCTGACCATAGGCGAGTACGACTACACGCTCAAGGAGGTCGCTGACAGCGATTCGACCATCACCTACGATTTCACGGCGGTGAAGGTCCACGTCTCGGTGAAGGCGGACGGTGACAAGGCAAAGGCGACTGTCACCTATGACGACAAGAATGATGCCCCGACCTTCACTAACAAGTATCAGCCTGCCGAGACCTTGGCTACACTCACGGCGAAGAAATCGTACGTGAAGTCCGACAACACGCAGGCCACGCTCAAGGGCGGCGAGTTCACCTTCGACCTGTACGAGGGTGATCTGACGGCTGAGCAGCTGAAGGGCAAGCAGCCCATCCAGACCGCTAAGAACGGCGAGGACGGCACCGTTACCTTCCCGGCCATCAACTACACCAAGGCCGGCGAGTACAAATACACTATCGTGGAGCAGAAGGGCGACCTGTCCCACGTGTCTACGACGATGCGGTTCACCACGCCGTGGTGAAGGTCGTGGACAACGCCGGCCAGTTGGAGGCGAGCGTCACCTACGATGACGGCAAGACGGTCGCCCCCACCTTCACGAACACCTACACCGCAAAGGGATCCGTGGAGCTGACGGCGACCAAGATCGTTGCGGTCGCGCCGGGCTTCACGCACGACACCAAGCTGAAGGGCGGCGAATACACGTTCGAGCTGAAGGACGCCGACGGCAAGGTGCTCGGCACCACGACGAACAAGGCCGATGGCACGGTGAAGTTCACGCGCAAGTTCACGCTCTCCAACCTGGGCGGCGCTGCGAGCAAGGACTTCACCTACACCATCGCGGAGAAGCCGGGCACGGAGCCGGGCATGGTCTACGACACCCATGCGCTCATCTACAAGGTGACGGTCGCGGACGATGGCACCGGCTCGCTGACGGCCACACCGCAGGTAACGAGTGGAGACAAGACCTTCACGAACACGTACCACCCGAAGGAGACCTCGGTAACGCTCAAGGCGACGAAGCGCTTCACGGGTGGCGAGCTCGCAGGGGGCGACTTCACGTTCCAGCTGCTCGACAAGGATGGCAACGTGATCCAGGCCGTCCAGAATGACAAGGACGGCAAGGTCGCCTTCCAGGCAATCAGCTACGACACGCCGGGCGATCACGACTACACCATCAAGGAGGTTGCCGGCAACGACCCGACCGTCGTGTACGACACGAAGGACGTGAAGGTCCACATCAAGGTCTCCGATGAGAAGGGCGAGCTAAAGGCGACCGCCACCTACGACGGCGAGGCCGACGTTCCGACCTTCACCAACTCGAAGCCGACGACGGACGTTACCGTCGAGGCGACGAAGATCCTCACGGGCAAGGACCTGACGGCCGACGCGTTCACCTTCGGCCTGTACGACCAGGCCGGCAACGAGGTCGCCAAGGGCACCAACGACCGGGGCGGCAAGGTCGAGCTGGCCGTCAAGAACCTGAACCTGGGCGAGTACGACTACACGCTCAAGGAGGAGAAAGCCGGCCAGACCGTCGACGGCGTGGCCTACGACGCCAAGGAAGTCAAGGTCCACGTCAAGGTAGAGCAGAACCAGGGCGACAACAACAAGACGAAGGTGACCGTCACCTATGACGGTGCCGCTACGGCTCCCACCTTCAACAACACCTACGACGCAAAGGGTTCCGTAACCCTGACGGCGACCAAGACCATCAAGGTTGCGGACGGCTTCGACCACACGACGAAGCCCGCGGACGGCGAGTTCACCTTCGACCTGAAGGACGCTGCCGGCAACGTGCTCGACACCGCGAAGAACGATGCAAACGGCAAGGTCAGCTTCACGCGCGAGTTCCAGCTCTCCGACTTGGACGGCGCCGCGAGCAAGGACTTCACCTACACCATCGTGGAGCAGCCGGGCGCGGAGCCGGGCATGGTCTATGACAGCCATCCCCTCACCTATACGGTGACGGTCGCGGACGGCGGGAACGGAGCACTGAATGCGAAGGCGATCGTGACGAGCGCATCCGGCTCGGATACCTTCACCAACACCTACCAGCCGGCCGCGACCGGCCTGGCCCTCGGTGCGCAGAAGAGCTATGTGAAGAAGGACGACAACACGCCGATCGTCCCCAAGTGCGGCGAGTTCACCTTCGATGTGTACGAGGCAACCTGACGGCTGAGCAGCTTGCCGGGGCCAAGCCCGTCCGGACCGCGACCAACGGCGCGGACGGAAGTGTTAACTTCGACGCCTTCTCCTACGCGAAGCCGGGCACGCACGAGTACACCATCGTGGAGCGGAAGGGTGATCTGGCCTACGTGACCTACGACGCCGCGGTGCACCATGCCGTGGTGACGGTTGCGGACAATGCCGGCACGCTGCAGGCGAGCGTCGCCTACGACGGCACGAATGTCACGAAGCCCAGCTTCACCAACACCTATGAGGCACAGGCGACGGACTCCGGCGCGATCGCCCTCACCAAGAGCGTTGACGTGCACGACGGCAGCTATCAGCTAAAGGCGGGAGACTTCGCCTTCGAGCTGGTGGGGTCTGACGGCTCGGTGATCCAGACCCAGAAGAACGATGCGCACGGCAAGGTTGCCTTCGACAAGCTGACCTTCGACCATGCGGGCACCTTTACCTACACGGTCCGCGAGGTGCAGCCGACGGGGGACGCGCCGGGCGTGCCGGGCGTGACCTACACCGGCAAGACGTACACCCTGACCTACGTGGTGAAGGACAACAACGACGGCAAGCTGGTGTAGAGAACTCCACGGTGAAGCCGAGCGAGGGCACCGAGAACGGCGTCACCCCCAACACCATGACGTTTGCGAACAGCTACCAGCCGGGCGCGACCTCCTACCAGATCTCCGGCACCAAGGTGCTTGAGAATACCGATTCGGCCACCATGCGGACGCCCGCCGATGGCGAGTTCACGTTCGCGCTGATTGACGTGGCCACCGGGCAGGAGATCGACCGGACCACGAACGTGGGTAACGCGTTTACCTTCAAGGCCATCTCGTACACCGCGACTGGTTCGCATGCGTACCAGGTGAAGGAGGTTGCGGGCCAAGATGGCACCGTCACTTACAGCGATGCGGTGTTGGATGTGACGGTGAGTGCGACCGACGACGGCAGCGGCCAGCTGACCGCGACGGCGAACAAGACGGCCGCGGATCTGACCTTCACCAACTCCTACACGCCGACGGCAACGACGGCGACGATTACCGGAACGAAGGCCCTGACCGGCCGCGACCTGGCCGAGGGTGAGTTCTCCTTCGACCTGAAGGACGCCGACGGTAACGTGGTGCAGACGGTGCAGAACGGCGCCGACGGCACGTTCGGCTTCGCGCCGCTGCAGCTGGACAAGGTGGGGACGTACGTCTACACCGTGTCCGAGCGGGCAGGGGCGACGGCGAACGGCGTCACCTACGACACGACGGTCTTTACCGCGACGGTGACGGTGACGGAGAATGCGGAGACGCACGCGCTGGAGACGCAGGTTGCCTACAGCAAGGGCGGCAAGGCTGCGGATGCGGTGGCATTCAGCAACAGCTACGCGCCGGCCGCGACTGAGGTGAAGCTGGGGGCCTCCAAGGTGCTGAGCGGCAAGGACCTAAAGGAAGGGCAGTTCTCCTTCCAGCTGAAGGATGCCGATGGCAAAGTGCTGCAGACCGCCAAGAACGCGGCAGGCGGCACGGTGGGCTTCGAGGCGATCTCGTACGACAAGCCCGGGACATACACCTACAGCATCTCCGAGGTGGACGACGGTCAGAAGAACGTGACGTACGACGCGGCCGAGCACCAGGTAACGGTGATGGTGACGGACGACGGCGCGGGCCATCTGGTGGCGACGGTAACCTATGACGGTGACGTGGCGCCGGTGTTCAAGAACACGTACACGCCGCCGACCACCCCGCCGACGGAGCCGCCCACCAACCCGCCGAGCAAGTCACCGGTGCCGAAGGAGGAGAAGCCGGGTCTGCCGTATACGGGCGATACCAGCTTGTCGCCGATGGCCCTGGGTGGCATCGCGGGCGGCGCGGTGGTGCTGATCGCCGCAGGCGTTATCCTGCGGCGCCGGAACCGGTAGCTACGGCGGCCGAGAAGGGCTTTGATTGAGGGCGAGTGGTCGCAGGGCGCGGCCGCTCGCCCTTTTTGGTGAAAGGCTATGTTAACCCGCCGTTTGCACGTCCGGCTCCAGATGGAACTCGTACTCCGGCTCCATCATCTTCTTCCGGATCTTTTCGTAGCGCCCGTCGTCGAGCTGCTCGCGCATGAGCGACGTCCTGTCCCCGACGCGTGCGGCCTCGCGCAGCCATCTGAACCACATCAGGCAGCTGTGGAGCCTGCGGGTCGATACGCCCTTGAACCTCTCGAGGAAGTGGCCGAGCGAACCCTGCGCTTCAGCATCCTCTGGACCGTGTCCCGCTCGTACCGGTGAGCCTGCCGTGGGTCCTCGGGACCGCCCTCGCGGCGCCCTTCCCGCCCTTTCCGGACATGGCGTCCTCCGATCTCCCGGGGCCGGCCGATCCGGCCCTCAGGGTATCGGATTCCCAAATTTATCCGTATATGTGCGGATGAATGCGGGAGCGTTCGGATGAAGTTGTATTCAAGGAAAGAGACTGACCCTTTGTCGCATTCCGTGCGGGTTATATGCAGGTATGCCTGCGCACGCTATCATGTATGGGTTAGACCGCAACTATGTACCTCATACGCGAAGGGATGCGCATGTATCTGAAGATCGACATGTTCTAGCTGGGCTTACCCCCGCAGTGGCGCCGCGCGCCCCATCAACTCTGCCGATTTTCGCCTTCACGCACATAAAGGAGTCCCGCCATGCGCGACAAGCTCGAAAAGATCATTAAGGCCTACGAGGAGCTCGAGAAGAAGCTTTCCGACCCGGCCGTCGCCTCCGACATCAAGGAGTTCACGCGTCTCAACAAGGAGTACGCACACCAGTCCGACCTCATCGCTGCCTCGCGCGAGTACATCGGCGCGCTCGATGACATCGAGGCCGCCAAGGAGATGCTCCGCGACACCAGCGATGCGGACGAGAAGGAGATGCTCCAGATGGACATCTCCGAGAACGAGGAAAAGCTTCCCCAGCTCGAGGAAGACATCAAGTACATGCTCATCCCGAGTGACCCCAACGACGACAAGAACACCATCGTCGAGATTCGCTCCGCCGCCGGTGGCGACGAGGCAGCCATCTTCGCCGGCGACTTGTACAAGATGTACCAGCGCTTCTGCGAATCGCGCGGCTGGAAGACCACCGTGCTCGATTCCAGCCCCAGCGAGGCCGGCGGCTTTAAGTCCATCGAGTTCAAGGTCGAGGGCGACCGCGTCTACTCCGTCATGAAGTTCGAGTCCGGCGTGCATCGCGTCCAGCGCGTTCCCAAGACCGAGTCCCAGGGCCGCATTCAGACCTCCACGGCTACCGTCGCCGTACTTCCCGAGGCCGAGAAATTGACGTCCAGATCAACCAGTCCGACCTGCGCATCGACACCTACTGCGCCTCCGGCCCTGGCGGTCAGTGCGTTAACACTACCTACTCCGCCGTGCGCATCACCCACTTGCCCACCAACACCGTGGTGCAGTCGCAGGAGCAGCGCTCCCAGATTCAGAACCGCGAGGTCTGCATGCAGATGCTGCGTGCTCGTCTGTACGAGATGGAGCTCGAGAAGCAGCAGGCAGAGCTTGGTGCCGAGCGCCAGAGCCAGATCGGCCACGGCAACCGTTCCGAGAAGATCCGTACCTACAACCAGCCCCAGGACCGCGTGACCGATCACCGCATCGGCTTCAACTCCACCTACAACGGCGTCCTTCTGGGCGATCAGCTCGGCACCGTGATCGAGGCACTCGCCGCCGCCGAGCGAGCGAGAAGCTGGCGCAGGCTGTGTAGGTTCCGCCGTTCTACCGAACGGCGGACCAGCCGACGCTGCGCGGGCCGCATTTGGACAATCTGACGTTCAACTTCAAGGGCGCGACCAGAAGGTCAGCGCCCTTTCGTTTCACGTCACCTTGTCTCAAATGCGACCCGCTCGCTGTCCGTCCTCTACCTGCGGTGTTGCCTTGCTCCGGATGCGGTATGCTCAACCTGCGGCGCCTTAGATGTAGTCATTGGGGACGTTCTTAAATGACTAGGTTGGGCACATTGCTTTGAGATGTTATTTAATCGGCTTTGATGGCCATTAAGCCGGCTACCTGCTCAAAGAAATTAGCGGCATTCATCTGCTATCGAAAATAATGCTCAAAAAATCGTCCAAGAAGTCGCGTGTCATTTTTTGATGCGTCGCGCGTCAAGTGATTTGGCAAGTTCTTGGTTAGATATTGGTCAGTTTTGGGTCAACCTTGCCAAAAGCTTGACGAATGCAAATCTAGACGTCGGCGAATGAACACTTTGAGCGAGCCCGGTGCAAAATTCTGGCTGATTCTCGATATTCGCCTTCAATCGTCCCTTGCCAAGCGCTGGCCTCGCTTACAATCTGCTCCGACATTCGCGCGCCGTCCGGCGCTTAAGAGGGGAGGGCCCCATGGCAAACGAGATCTGGACCATCAAGCGTTGTCTCGAGTGGACCAAGGAGTACCTGGCCGAGCGCGGCGAGGAGCACCCCCGTCTTTCTGCCGAGTGGCTGCTGTGCGCCGCCACGGGCCTGGCGCGCATTGACCTATATATACGTATGGACGAGACGCTTAACGCGGCCCAGCTCGAGACCATGCACGCGGCCGTTGTTCGTCGCGCTAAAGGTGAACCGCTGCAATACATCACGGGCAGCACGCAGTTTCGCATGATCGACGTCGCGTGCGCCCCCGGTGTGCTCATTCCGCGCCCCGAAACCGAGATGCTCGTCGAGGAAGTCCTCAATTATCTGGATGCCGAGGTGCTGAGCCCCGAGCTGCTGCCCGTCAGCGTGTTGAGCTGCCTTGGAACGATGAGGTCGAGCAGGCTCGCAAGGCCGAGGCCGCGCTGGCAGACGAACGGGCGACCGCCGAGCGCCGTGCCGCTAACCTGACGGCTGCCGATGAGGCGGCGCTAGGCAGCGACGTACTGGGCAGCCGTGCCTATGCCGAGGAACTGGCCGATCGCGAGGCCGAGGAAGCCGCCGCGCAGGCAGCAGAAGCCGAAGCCGCGGAAGCCGCCGAGTCCGAGCTCGACGAATACGGCATCGCCATCGAGGGTGCCGACCAGGAGACGGCTTTAGCTCAGGATGCCGCTGCGCCTGCCCCAACCGAGCCCTGCACTGCCCGCGTTCTCGAGGTCGGCTGCGGCACGGGCTGCATTTCGCTCTCCCTTGCCTGGGAGCGCCGCGGCCACGTTACCTGCACTGCTACCGATATCGAGCCGCGCGCCATCGACCTTGCTACCAAAAACCGCGACGCCCTCGGCCTCACGGCAGATGAGGTTGCCTTTAGCCTCACCAACCTGGTGAGTTCCATTCCCCGCGAAGAGTGGGGCACCTTTGACGTACTCGTCTCCAACCCGCCCTACATCCCCACCGATGTTATGCGCTCGCTGCCGCACGAGGTCAAGGACTTTGAGCCCGATCTGGCGCTCGAGGGTGGTGCCGACGGCTCGATATCTTCCGCCGTCTGCTCAACGCGGCACCCTACATGCTACGCGCCGGCGGCCTGTTTGCCTGCGAGCTCTACGAGGGCGCGCTCGACGCTGCGGCCGAGCTCTGCCGTCAAGCGGGTCTGTCGGACGTGCACATCGTCCACGACCTCACCGATCGCCCCCGCATCGTCCGGGCCATCGTCATCGAGCCCAGGCAGCGCCAGTAATATTTATTAACTGGTTAGCAAAAATTATAAAGTAGTTTATAATTAGGACGGCTGAAAGAGGTCGGCCCATGCAACCTCCTACCTTTCGGGAAATCATTGCCCTACTCAAGCACGATGGATTCGTGAAGGTCGCGCAAGTCGGTAGTCATGCTAAGTATGTTTCTGGCGATCGTGTTGTCCCCGTGAACGGCTCTGGTGGTGATCGACCAAAGAAGGGCACGTGGGCAAGTATTCGTCGCCAAGCTGAATGGTAGTTGGAGGCAAAATGAGGCAGCGATTTACCTATGACTGCGTTCTCATAAAAGAAGACGACGGTTACTGCGCCAGTTTCCCGCAGATTCCCGGCGCCTTTGCCGATGGCGATACGCGCGAAGAAGCGATTGCCCATGCCACCGAGGCACTGATGGCGTTTTTGGCCGACGACCTCAACAACGGTTTGACTCCGGCAGGGTACGAACGCTCGGCCGAGGTCGTGGCCCTTTCAGTCGAAATCGACCACGAGGACGCTCGGGAAGCGGCGTGCCGAACATTTAAAGACGCAGCGCTGGACCTCAAAGTCTCCGCTCCGCGGATTACCGCGCTGGTCAAAGCCGGAAAGCTCGATGTTGAACTTGTCGACGGCCGTCGGATGATAACGATAGACAGCATCGAGCGCTACGCCGCCCAAAAACGCCACGCCGGCAGGCCAAAGAAGTTCGTCGCAGTCCAATAACCCCCTCACTTTCACCGACTACTAGAGCCGCTCACCAAACCAACATGCGCTCTGGGCAAATAGGTTGAACGTTTCGTGCGAGAATGCCCCACAGTAAACAAACTTGCACCAGAGCGTAAGGGGCTGGCATACACATGCAGACGGTCTACCGGGTATACGAGGGAGCGCGAGAGCCGCATCGGCTCGCCGTCAAGCGTACGGCCGAGGTGCTCGGCTGTGGCGGCCTGGCGCTGATCCCGACCGAGACGGTCTACGGTGTCGCCGTGGCAGTCAACGCCTTCTCGGACGCCGTGCCCCAAGATACAGGCGAATTCCCATCGTGGCCGCGCGATTCGCAGGCTGCCGTCAATGGCGCCGCGGTCCCTGCGCTCGGTACCGGCTACCGCCGTATCTTCACTCTCAAGCAACGTGAACTCACCCAAACGGTCGCCTGGCTGGTCGATGGCGTCGAGGCACTCGACCGCTATGGCGTGGATATCCCGGAAGATGCCCGCGTACTTGCGCGACGATGCTGGCCGGGAGCCCTGACTATCGTGGTCAAGGCGGCTCCCTGCGTGCCGACCTTTATGCGTGCTGCCGACGACACCGTGGCCCTGCGCGCTTCGGCCTCTCCCGTGGTCCAAGCGCTCATCCGCGCCTGCGGCAGTCCCCTCGCCTGCACGAGCGCCAACACACACGGCGCGCCCTCGCCGGCAAGCTTTGTCGCCGTCGAAGGTCGCATCCTGGAGGGGGTCGATGTTGCCGTCGACGCCGGCGAGACCCCGTGTCGCGACGCCTCGACCATCGTGTCGTTCCAGCACGGCGGGCTCCAGATCCTGCGCCAAGGCGCACTTCCCGCATCAGAGATCGAACGGGTCCTGTCCGACCCGATGCAATAGAAAGGTGTAAGCGATGTCGTTGAATCTGGGCAGCCTGGGCATGGAAGATGCCTCGTTTAACTTTGGCGGTTCCTACATCATGGCGCTCGACTGCGGCACCACCTCGGTACTTGCGACCATCGTCGACGAGTACGGCTGCATCGTCGCGCAGGCACGTCGTAGCGTCAAAACCAGCTTCCCGCGTCCCGGTTGGATAGAGCAAGACCCCATGGAGGTGCTTGCCAGCCAGATCGGTGTGATGATGGAGGTCCAGTTTAAGAGCGGCATCCATTCTGACCGCATCGCCGCCATCGGTATCTCCAACCAGCGCGAGACCACGGTGGTGTGGGACCGCATAAGCGGCCAACCCATCTATAACGCCATCGTGTGGCAATGCCGTCGCACCGCACCTCTGATCGACGAGCTGGTCGAGCGGGGCGCAGAAGAGCTGGTGCGCTCCCGCACGGGACTCACGCTCGATCCGTATTTCTCGGCTTCCAAGGTGCAGTGGATCCTCGACAACGTCGACGGTGCGCGTGAGAGCGCGGCAGCGGGCGACCTCATGTTCGGCACCATCGACACCTGGCTCATCTACAACCTCACCGGCAGTCAGGTCTTTGCCACCGACTACACCAATGCCAGCCGCACGGCGCTCTTTAATATCCATACGCTCGATTGGGACGACGACCTGCTGGCGCTCTTTGACGTTCCACGTTCCATGATGCCCGAGGTTCGTTGGAGCTCGGGCGACTACGGCCGCGTCGCGAGCGACATCATGACCAACATGCCGCCCATCATGGGCGTGGCGGGCGATCAGCAGGCGTCGCTGTTCGGCCACTGCTGCTTCCATCCCGGCCAGACCAAAAACACCTATGGCACGGGTTGCTTTATGCTCATGAACACCGGCGACGAGGTCGTCGAATCCAAGAACGGTCTGGTCTCCACGATCGGTATCGCCGCGGACGGCAAGATCAGCTATGCGCTCGAGGGTTCTATCTTTGCCGCCGGCTCAACCATGAACTGGCTGCGCAACAACATGGGCATCATCTCGAGTGTGAGCGAGTCCGCGCAACTCGCCGCTTCGATCAACGACAACGAGGCTGCTACTTCGTCCCCGCCTTCGCTGGCCTGGGCGCTCCCTGGTGGGACCCGCGTGCCCGCGGTATCGTGTGCGGACTGACCGGTGCCTCGAGTCGCGCGACCATTGTGCGTGCGGCCTGCGAGTCCATGGCCTACCAGAGTTATGACGTGCTGCGCGCCATGGAGCAGGACGTGGGACTTTCGATTGAGCGCCTGTCCGTCGATGGCGGCGCCTCACGCAACGAGTTCATCATGCAATTCCAGGCCGACCTGCTGGATATCCCCGTGCTGCAATGCGAGACGGTGGAGACCACGGCAATCGGTGCCGCGTACTTGGCGGGTCTTGCCGTCGGCTATTGGGAAGACCTTGAAGAGCTGGAGCAAAATGCCCAGATCGTTAGGACCTTCCTTCCCCATATGTCCGCCGAGCGTCGCGAGCAAAACCTTGCGGGCTGGCGTGATGCAGTCAAGCGCTCGCTCAGTACCGCACAGTAGGGCTGCGATGGGCTGCTCGATACAACAAACCGCTAAACTTATGCATGGCGTGCGGCGGCAACATTGCTGCGCGCCTTGTCAGCAAGGCCGTTTTGCGGCTGCAACGAAAGGGGCAATCAACCCATGACCGTTACCTACGATGCGTCCCGTGTGACGCTTGTCGATCATCCGCTCGTCCAGCACAAGCTGTCGATCCTGCGCGACAAAAACACCGGCACCAACCAGTTCCGTCAGCTCGTGCGCGAACTCGCGCTTTTTGACGGCTACGAGGCCATGCGCGACCTGCCTATGGAAGACGTCGAGGTCGAGACCCCCATCACTACTGCCACGTTCAAACAGCTTGCCGGCAAGAAACTCGCCATCGTGCCCATCCTGCGTGCGGGCCTTGGCATGGTCGACGGTATCCTCGACCTGGTGCCTCCGCTCGCGTGGGCCACATCGGCATGGAGCGCGACGAGGTCACCCACGAGCCGCACGAGTATTACTGCAAGATGCCCAAGGATATCGACCAGCGCATCTGCCTGGTCGTCGACCCCATGCTCGCCACGGGCGGTTCGGCCGAGATGGCCATCAGCTACCTGCGCGAGCGCGGTGTCAAGGATATCCGCATGCTGTGCATCGTCGCCGCGCCCGAGGGCCTCAAGTCACTGACCGAAAAGGACCCCGACGTACATATTTATACGTGCGCCATCGACGACCATCTCAACGAGGCCGCCTACATCGTTCCCGGCCTCGGCGACGCCGGCGACCGCATCTTCGGCACGCTCTAGTCGCTGGGCTAAGACGGCCGCGGCTGCAAATACGAAGAAACGGTGCGCGCGGTCGAACAAAAGGCGACCGCGCGCACTCCTGTTAACGGACGTTTTGCCCTGCAGGGTTCGAGAAAAACGTATTACCGTACCTGCGGCATAAAGAAGGTCTTAAGAAAACGAACAGGTGCGTATTAACCGATGCTTTTTCGGTTGTACTTTAGCGATTGGCTCGTACAATAGTCACCAATGTTTGGCGGGAACTGTTCTGTGAGGCGTTAAAAAAGGAAAGTGAGGACGCCAATGTTTCAGATAGCCGATCTGCTCGCTATCGTTGCAGGCGCCATCGCGGGCGCAATTGCCTTCCTTCCCTTTGTCTTTACGCTCAAGCCGGTTCTTGACGATAAACAGAATGCGGACATGCTTAAGGGTATGGTGAGTCTGGCGGTCTCGGCAATCGCCCTGCTCGTCTTTACCTTGGTTGTGTTTGTGTTGTTCGGAGAGGCATTTCGCATGTTCCTCCTGGGCGAGGCGATCGGCTTCGTGGCCTTTATGGCCGCCTGCACGGTTCGCGTCGCCAAGGCGCTGCGAGATCCTCATGAGGTCGAAAGGTAAGTCGTGGAAATTTTTGAAAAGCTGCCTGATGAGATTAATCATCTGGTCAGCGAGTTCAGCTCCACCCCTGTCGTGGGCGATCTGAGCTGCGGCATCACGCAGTACTCGTTTTGGCTGATCGTCTCCACGATCGTGCTCCTGATCGTCCTGGCCGTGTTCAAGAAGAAGCAGACCCTGGTTCCCAAGGGCTTCTTCGTCAACGGTTTCGAGTACATCATCGAGTACGTCGAGAACGATATCGGCAAGGGTGTCGTGGGTGAGAACTGGAAGAAGCACTTCCCGTTCCTGTGCTCGCTTTTCCTGTTCATCCTGATCAATAACATGATCGGCCTGATCCCGGGAATGAAGCCCGGCACCGGTGCAATCGGCTCCACCGCCGCGCTCGCCATCTTCGCCTTCGTGTACTTCATCTACTACGGATGCAAGGCTCACGGCGTGATCGGCTACATCAAGAGCCTCGCCCCGCAGGGCGTGAGCTTCCCGATGAACGTGCTCGTGTGGGTCGTCGAGCTCTTCTCGACCTTCCTGCGCCTCATCACGCTCGCCGTTCGTCTGTTCTGCAACATGTTTGCAGGACACGTGGTCATGGGCTCGTTCGCATCATGGCGAGCATGTTCATGCAGCCGCTGCTTCAGCAGGTTTCCGCGGCCCACGCCGTCGGCGCCCTGCCTTCGCTGGCCTGGCTTGCCATCCTCATCCTGATCTATGCGATCGAGCTTGTGGTCGGCGCCATCCAGGCTTACGTCTTCACGGTCCTTACCGCCGTGTATGTCTCCGAGGCAGAGGAGGTCGCGGAGGAGGAGTAGTCTTCCGTTCGTGCCTTAAAGGTAAGGCAATTCGTTAAACCGCCGGTGCCCGTACCCATGGAGCCCGGCAGTTATAAAAAGGTTATCCTGCGTGAAATAAGACACGCACGACAAAGGAGGAATCGTGGGAGTTATCGGTTACGGTCTCGGTGTTATCGGCGCTGGTCTTGCTATCGGCCTGTCTGCTCTGGGTGCTACGGGTGCTATGGCCCGTCAGCCTGAGGTCCAGGGCCGCGTGTTCACCGTCTTCATCATGGGCTCCGCCTTCGGCGAGGCTCTGGCTCTGATCGGCTTCGTTGTCGCGCTGATCGTTAAATAGCACGGAGCGTCAAGTATGAATCTTTCATCCCAGAAGAGCGCGATCGCACTCTCCGCGTCCGCGGCTGCGCTGCTCATGCCGGTTTCCGCGTTCGCTGAGGACGGCGCTGCCGGTGCGGACATCCTCATCCCTAAGATGGCGGAGTTCATCCCGGCGCTTATCGCCTTCCTGATTATCTGGATCGTGCTGGCCAAGGTCGCCCTGCCGGGCATCATGAAAACCATGGAGGAGCGCGGCAAGAAGATCGAGGAGAGCCTCGACGAGGCCGAGAAGACCAAGCAGGAGGCTATCGCCAAGCGCGCTGAGTCCGACTCGATCGTCACCGACGCCCGTCGTCAGGCTGCCGACATCGTTCTCGAGGCCCGCAAGGACGCCGAGTCCGAGCGCGCCCGTATCATCGAGGCTGCTCACAAGGAGGCCGAGGAGATTATCGCCAAGCCCATACGACCGTCGAGGACGAGCGCAAGTCATCTACGCCGGTGCCGCGAGCTCCATCGCCGACCTGTCCGTTGCCGTCGCCACCAAGATCGTGGGCGAGGCACTCGAGGACGATGCCGAGCAGAAGAAGCTCATCGAGCGCTACATCCAGGAAGCAGGTAGCCTGAATGCCGACTAGCCGCTATCAGGACAAGGTGCTCGAGACCTACGCGCGTTCCCTTTTGGAAGCCGCCAAGGCCGAGAACCATGTGTTCGAGGACCTCGAGATGATCGAGCGCCTGGCTTCTGCCAGCCCCGAGATCATCGCCGTGCTCGACACCATGTCCAAGCGCGACCAGCTCGACCTTCTTCCCAAGGTGGCAGCTGCCTTTAAGTATGTTGCCGAGGAAGACGAGGATGTAGTGGGCGTGACCGTCACCACGGCGATCCCGCTCGACGACGAGCTGCGTCAAACCATCACTAAGAAATGCGAGCAGGACTTCGGCCGCAAGGTATTCCTTATCGAGCAGGTCGACCCGTCTATCGTGGGCGGCCTGGTGCTCGAGGCCCGCGGCGAGCGTCGTGACATTTCCGTCAAGACGCAGCTGCGCATCGCGCAGGAGACCCTCGCAAACTCTGCTAATTCGTACGGAGGTGAAGCCTAATGTCCGAAACCCTCAATGCCCAGGATATCGCCAAGAAACTGCAGGAGCAGCTCACGAGCCTCTCCGCGACGGTCGATACGCATGAGGTTTCAACGGTCGACGAGGTAGGCGACGGCATCGCGCGCGTCTCTGGCCTCAAGAGCGCCATGGCAGGCGAGCTTCTGGAGTTCAAGAGCTCCGATACCGGTGAGACCGTCTTCGGCCTTGCCCAGAACCTTGACCGTGACGAGGTCGGCGCCGTTCTGTTCGGTGCCGTCGACTCCATCAAGGAAGGCGACGAGTGCCGCACCACTGGCCGCGTTATGGATATCCCCGTGAGCCGTGCCATGCTCGGCCGCGTCGTCAATCCGCTCGGCCAGCCCATCGACGGCCTGGGCGACATCGTCGCTACGCACCGTCGCCCCATCGAGTTCAAGGCTCCCGGCGTCATCGATCGTACCCCGGTGTGCGAGCCGGTTCAGACCGGTCTGCTCGCTATCGACTCCATGGTGCCTATTGGCCGCGGTCAGCGTGAGCTCATCATCGGTGACCGTAAGACCGGTAAGACCGCCATCGCCATCGACGCTATCCTCAACCAGCGCGGCAAGGGCATGGTCTGCATCTATGTCGCCATCGGCCAGAAGGCCTCCACGGTTGCCAACATCCGCGAGACCCTCGCTCAGCACGGTGCGCTCGACTACACCATCATCGTTTCGGCCACCGCTGCCGATTCCGCCCCTATGCAGTACATCGCGCCTATGGCCGGTGCCGCTATTGGCGAGTTCTTTATGTACAACGGCGAGGACGGCAAGCCCGCCAGCGAGACCAACCCCGGCGGCCACGTGCTCGTCATCTACGATGACCTGTCCAAGCAGGCTGTGGCCTACCGTCAGATGTCGCTGACGCTGCATCGTCCGCCCGGACGCGAGGCCTATCCTGGCGACATCTTCTACCTGCACTCTCGTCTGCTCGAGCGTGCCGTCAAGATGTCCAAGAAGAACGGTTACGGCTCCATGACGGCACTGCCGATCATCGAAACCCAGGACGGCGACGTCTCGGCCTACATTCCGACCAACGTCATTTCCATTACCGATGGTCAGATCTACCTGCAGTCCGAGCTCTTCTTCCAGGGTCAGCGCCCGGCAGTCGACGTGGGTATCTCCGTGTCCCGCGTCGGTGGCGATGCGCAGACCAAGGCCATGAAGCAGGTCGCCGGCAACCTCCGTCTGGACCTCGCTTCCTATCAGGAGCTCGCTGGCTTTACGCAGTTCGGCTCCGACCTCGACGAGGCTACTCAGAAGCAGCTGACCCACGGTGCTCGCATGACCGAGCTCCTGAAGCAGCCGCGTTACAAGCCGTTTGAGGTTGGCGAGCAGATCGTTACGCTGTTCGCTGGCAACGAGGGCTTCCTGGATGACCTGGAGATCGCCGACGTGCTGCCTTTCCGTGCCGAGCTCATCGAGTACATGGACAATGGCTTTGGTTCGCTGCTCGACAAGGTTCGCGCCAAGAAGATCGATGATGACACCAAGGCTGAGCTCTTGCGCGTCATCGGCGACTTCAAGCAGCAGTTCATGGCCAAGCACCATTCGGATGTTTCTGGATCAGAGGAGAACTAAGCCCCATGGCCAACCTTCGCGACATTAAGAAGCGAATCTCCTCGGTTACCACGACCAAGCAGATCACGCGCACGATGGAGATGGTCTCTACGGCCAAGATTCGTCGTGCCCTCGATCGCTCCAAGCAGGCCGAGCCCTATAAGGAGGCGCTGACCGACGTCATGTTGACGGTCGCCGGCGACGCCTCCTGTTCGGGCACCGATCCCATGCTGCAGAAGCATGAGAGCGTCAAGCATGGCCTGATTGTCGTTATTGCCTCGGACCGCGGCCTTGCCGGCGGTTTCAATACGACGGTGGAGCGCACGGCCGAAAAGCTCGCCGCTTCTTGGGCGAACGACGGCATCGAATGCGAGATCATCGCGTGCGGGCGTAAGCCGGCCACGTATTTCCGTGACCGCGCAAACGTTGTCATGCACTTTGAGGGCAACTCCTCTGAGCCCGATTTCAATCAGGCCCGCATGATCTCCTCTCATATCTGCGATGCGTATCGTGCCGGTGAGCTTGACCGTGTCGAGCTTGTCTACCACCACGCCAAGAACCGCGTGGATCAGGAGCTTCGCGTCGAGCATCTGTTGCCGCTCGACCCCGAGATGATCGCTATGGCCCACGGTCCGCGTAAGAACGAGACCGACGCCCCTAAGCGCATCTCGTCCACGTTCGAGTTCGTGCCCTCTCCCGAGCATGTTCTCGGCAAGCTTGTGCCGTCTTATATCCTGACGGTCATCTACCAGGCCCTGATCGATTCGGCGGCTGCCGAGCAGGGTGCACGCCGCAAGGCCATGCACTCCGCGACGGAAAACGCCACCGCGATCATCTCGACCCTTACCCGCACGTATAGTCGCGTGCGCCAGGCTTCGATCACGACCGAGATTAACGAGATCGTCGGCGGAGCCTCAGCATTGGAGGAACAGTAATGGCTAATAACACCGTAAAGCTTGCGGTCGAGGAAGCCACCAAGAAGACGACTGCCGGTGATGGTCGCATCGTGCGAATCATCGGCCTGTCGTCGACGTCAAGTTTGACGGCGCGGTGCCCCCGATCTACAACGCGCTCACGGTCGAGGCCGAGACCCCGATCGGTCATCTGAGCACGATCCTCGAGGTCGAGAGCCAGCTTCCGGGCGGCGTCGTCCGCACGGTCGCCATGTCCTCGACCGACGGCCTGCAGCGCGGCCTCATCGCCACCGATACCGGTGAGCCCATGAAGATGCCCGTTGGTCCCAAGACGCTCGGCCGCATTTGGAACGTCATGGGCAAGCCCGTCGACGGCAAGCCTATGCCCGAGGTGGAGGAGTTCTACCCCATCCACCATGCAGCGCCCCGTTTCGACGAGCTCACCACCAAGACCGAGATCTTCGAGACCGGCATCAAGGCCGTCGACCTGCTCGAGCCCTACATCCGCGGCGGCAAGACAGGTCTGTTCGGCGGCGCCGGCGTCGGCAAGACCGTTCTGATCCAGGAGCTCATCAACAACCTCGCCCAGGAGCACGGCGGCACCTCGGTGTTCACCGGCGTCGGCGAGCGTACCCGCGAGGGCACCGACCTGTTCCTCGAGATGAGCGAGTCTGGCGTTATCGACAAGACCTGCTTGGTCTATGGTCAGATGAACGAGCCGCCCGGAGCGCGTCTGCGCATCGGTCTGGCCGGCCTTACCACCGCTGAGTACTTCCGCGATCGCGGCCAGGACGTTCTGCTGTTCATCGACAACATCTTCCGCTTCTCCCAGGCAGGTTCCGAGGTTTCCGCACTGCTGGGCCGTATGCCGTCCGCCGTTGGTTACCAGCCACGCTGGCAACCGAGATGGGCGACCTCCAGGAGCGCATTACCTCGACCAAGACGGGCTCCATTACCTCCGTCCAGGCTGTCTACGTCCCCGCAGACGACCTGACCGACCCGGCGCCTGCCACGACGTTTACGCACCTCGACGCCACCACGGTTCTTTCGCGTAGCATTTCGTCGCTCGGCCTGTTCCCGGCTATCGACCCGCTCGCATCTTCCTCCGACGCTCTCGATCCTTCGATCGTCGGCGAGGAGCACTACCGTGTCGCCGTCAAGGTCCAGGAGCTCCTGCAGGAGTACTCCGACCTTCAGGACATCATCGCCATTCTGGGTATGGACGAGCTGTCCGAGGAGCAGCGCCTTACGGTCAACCGTGCCCGTAAGATTCAGCAGTTCCTCTCGCAGTCCTTCCACGTCGCCGAGAAGTTCACCGGCAACCCCGGTGTCTACGTCCGCGTCGAGGATACCGTCCGCTCTTTCGCCGAGATTGTCGACGGCAAGGCCGATGACCTGCCCGAGCAGGCTTTCCGCTATGCTTCCACGATTGAGGACGTGCGCGAACGCGCCCGCAAGATGGGGGAGAAGTAGGTTATGCGTATCCGCATCGTGTGCCCCGTGAGCTGCGCCTATGAGGGCGACGCTGCGTTTGTGTCGATTCCGTCCACGGATGGCGAGTTTGGCGTTCTGCTGCTCACTCCAGCGAGATCTGCACGATCGACCGCGGTTACGTTCGCGTTTCCGATAAGGCCATGGCACTGTCGACCACACGTTTGCCGTGGCCGGCGGCTATGCCCAGGTTGCGGACGATGTAGTGACCGTTCTCGCCGAGCGCGCTTGCGATTTGGCGACCGTCGATGCCGACAAGCTTAAAGCTGATATTCAAGGTTTTGAAGAGAAGCTGGGTAATTTGTCGGAGGATGATGCACGCCGCGCCTACCTCTATAATGAAATCGCATGGTGTAAGCTCAAGCTTGCCCAATAGTCAAACGATTTAGCGTTCGACCATTTGCGAACACATCATGCCCGGGATGGCCCAGCCACCCCGGGCATGCTTTTTGAAGGGTAGACCTTGGATATTATCCGCGTTGAGGGTGGCCACGCCATCGGAGGCTCCGTGCCCGTCTCGGGTGCCAAGAACTCCGCGCTCAAACTCATGGCGGCAACGCTTCTGGCGCCGGGCAAGACGACGCTGCAGAACGTGCCCGATATTTCCGATGTCCACGTGATGGGCAAGGTGCTCAAGGGCATGGGCGCTACGATCGATGTTCTCGACGAGCATACGCTCGAGATTGATACCTCTCAGGTCGATTCTTGGGAGGCCCCCTACGAGCTCGTTGCCAAGATGCGTGCTTCTACAGCCGTGATGGGACCCCTGCTGGGCCGTTTCCATCGCGCCAAGATCGCCATGCCGGGCGGCTGCAACCTGGGTGCTCGCAAGATCGATATGCACATTCTGGGTCTCGAGGCCCTGGGCGTAGAGTTCGATACCGCCCACGGCTACATCAACGCTAATGCGCCCCAAGGTCTGCGCGGTACCACCGTCACGCTCGAGTTCGCCAGCGTCGGTGCGACCGAGAACCTCATTATGGCATCCGTGCGCGCGCAGGGTACCACGGTTATCGACAATGCCGCCCGCGAGCCCGAGATCGTCGATCTCGCCAACATGCTCAACGAGATGGGCGCCAAGATTGTCGGCGCGGGTACGCCCGTCGTGACTATCGAAGGCGTGGAAGAGCTCCATCCCGTTACCCATCGCGTGGTGGGCGACCGCATCGAGGCCGGTACCTTTATCGTTGCCGGTGCGTTGATGGCCGACGATCGCGGTGTCGATGTCACGGGCTTTTGCCCCATTCACTTGGGCATGGTGCTCAAGAAGATGGAGCTCATGGGTATCGACTGCGAGCGCGTCGAGGATGGCGTCCATGTAAACCGTGCCGAGCGTATCAAGCCGGTCGACATCCAGACGCTTCCGTTCCCCGGCTTCCCGACGGACATGCAGGCGCAGATTATGGTGCTCTCCGCTCTCGCCGACGGCAGTTCCGTTATTACCGAGAACATCTTCGAGAATCGCTTTATGTTTGCCTCTGAGCTGGTGCGCATGGGTGCCGACATTCGTATCGAGAGCCATCATGCCATGATTCATGGCGTCAAGGGCTTCTCGGGTGCACAGGTTACCTCGCCCGATCTGCGTGGCGGAGCGGCCCTCGTCGTAGCGGGCTTGATCGCCGACGGGACGACCGAGGTTTCGGCCATCCATCACATCAAGCGCGGCTACGAGCAGTTTGTCGAAAAGCTGCAGGCGCTCGGCGCGCATGTCGAGCATGCTACCGTCCCCGATCCCGTCATCTACTAATACAGGTTGCCTATGTTTAATAAAAAGCCCCTCGCGGATACCACCGCCCGAAGACCCTCAACTGGTGCGCAGGCCAAGATCTACAGTCGCGATAACGTGGCTCGCTATTCCGAGCGCGCTCGTCAACGTCGTCGTAGCCACACGATTCGTCACGTCGCGCTCATTGTCGTGCTTGGCGTGCTGCTGAGTGCCACTACCGCTGCCGGCCTGTGGTTTGCCACCATTATGGGCAAGCTCGGCGATTCTAATGTCATTACCGACAATCTGCGTCGGGTTCTGGTTGACACCGATGAGGCAAAGGATCCGTTCTACGTGCTGCTTCTTGGCACCGACGGCCGTCCGGGCGAGGATACGTATCGTGCCGACTCGATTATCCTGGCACGCATCGACCCCACGCAAAAGCAGGCGACGCTCATTTCCGTTCCGCGCGACACCAAGGTCGAGTACAAGGGCGAGACCATGAAGATCAACGCCTGCCATACCGTTGGCGGCGCCGAGGCCATGGTCGAGGCGGTCAACGAGCTGTGCGGTGTTCAGATTTCCCACTATGCCGAGGTCAGCTTCGACGGTATGCAGGCGCTGATTGATTCGGTTGGCGGTATCGACATTAACGCAACCGATGATGTTGACGACCCCGAGCACCTGGATATTAAGATTACCGCTGGCCAGCAGCATATGGACGGTGCCACCGCCCTTACCTATGCCCGCTGCCGCTACACCTATGCCGACGGCGATTACACGCGCATGCGCCACCAGCGTCAGGTGCTTGGCGCCCTTGCCAACCAGATTCTCAATAACTTCGATGCCACGAAGATCTTTGGCCTGGTTAATTCGCTGTCCGATATGCTCGTAACCGATATGAGCGTTCAGGATATCGTGGCTACGGTCAATGCCATGCGCGGTATGGATGTCGACGGTATCTACTCGGCCAACCTGCCTCGTACGCCGACGACAGCACCATGATCGACGGAGTGAGCTACGTCTTTGTCTACGAGGACGAGCTCAAGGAAATGATGGAGCGCGTCGATGCCGGCAAGGATCCCAAGGGTCCCAACACCATGGGTCTTTCCGACGGTTCCAGCTCTACGATCGGCGACCTGAACAACAACACGTCTGACGACTACGCAAACGGTACCGCAACCTCATCGGTCAGCTCTGACGATTCCGATGACTCAAGCGATTCAAGCGATTCGGACTACTACGAAGAGCCCACCGGTGACGGCAACGGCTACGAAGCCAACTACTAAGTTACGGCGTTTTACCAAACGCCGTAACGGCTCGACGCTGCGCGCCGCCCAAGGCGACAATTTGTCATTCAAAAGGCAGGGCATGACCAGAAGGTCAATGCCCTGCCTTTTTCATGCCAACTTGTTCGCCTTGGACGTTGCTCGCTGACGTTGGCTCAACCTGCGGTGCTGACTACTCCCCTTGCACCAAAAACCGCCCCGTTCTCGGTTTTGAGGACGGGGCGGTTTTGCTTACCTAGATTGTTCGAGTTCCTTATGCAAAGCGGGTGACGAGCTCCTGGAGCACGTCGGTCATCTTGACGAGCGAACTAACCGGGACGAACTCGTTGACGCCGTGGTAGCAATAGCCGCCGGTGGAAAGGTTGGGGCAGGGCAGACCGCGGAACGACAGCTGGGCGCCGTCGGTGCCGCCGCGAATCGGCAGCACTTGGGCTCAACGCCGCAGGCAAGGTAGGCTTCCTTGACAACATCAATAAGCTCGGGATAGTCACGAACGATCTCGGCCATATTTCGATACTGCTGCTTAATCTCGACCGTCACGCGCTCCTCACCCAGACGCTGGTTGAGCATCGAGGCGGCGGCATCAATAAGGTCGAGTTTCTGCTGGAACTTGGCGGCGTCATGGTCGCGGACGATATAACGCGCTGTGGCGTGATCGACGGTCGCAGATACGCCCTCAAGGTGATAAAAGCCCTCGTAGCCTTCCGTATACTCCGGGCGCTGCACGTAGGGGAGCAACGCGTTGAAGTCGCAGAACAGATTGCCTGCGTTGATCATACGGCCCTTGGCGTCGCCCGGGTGGATGGACTGGCCCTCAAAGCGGACGGTCGCCTCGGCGGCGTTAAAGCACTCCCACTCCAGCTCGCCGATGGGGCCGCCGTCGACCGTGTAGGCGTACTTGCAGCCAAAGGTATCGATATCCAACAGCTCGGCTCCGTGGCCGATCTCCTCGTCAGCAGAAGCAAATGCCGAGTGCGGGATGGGGCAGAGAGGGGTCCTGAGCGATGCGCGCGACAAGTGACATGATCTCGGCGACGCCTGCCTTGTCGTCCGCGCCAGCAGCGTGGTGCCATCGCTGCAGACCAGGTCCTCACCCGCGAGGTCGTTCAGGGCGGGAAGCTTGGCGGTACTCATGGCAACGGGCTTACCGTCAACCGTGCCGCAGACCAGGTCGCCGCCTTCGTAGTGTACGATGTGCGGTTTCACGCCGGCACCCGGTGCAACTTCGGTGGTGTCGAGATGGGCGATCAGGCCCAGGGCGGGCTTGTCCTCAGCGCCCGCACTTGCGGGGATATGCGCGCAGACATAGGCGTGCTCGGTCACGTGGGCATCTTCCGCACCAAGCTCGCGCAGCTCTTTAGCCAGCACGTTGGCAAGGTCAAACTGAACGGCGCTCGAGGGTACCTGGTCGCAGTTTGCATCCTCGGACTGCGTGTTGATCTGGACGTAGCGCAAAAAGCGCTCGAGGACATCGGGGTTCGTGGTGGTGTTTTCCATAAAGACCGCTCCAATCTTGGTCGTCGTGTGCAACAAGAACTCTAGCACGGTATGCCACGGCATACCGCGACGCTTGGATGGGGTAGAATCAGCCATTGAATGCAGAAGGGACGGAAGATCATGGATACGACAAATAGCTCGCGCGAACTGCATCTGACGGTGGCGAACGAAGACTACTTGGAGTGCATGGTTCGCATTGAAAGCGAAGAGGGGGAAACCAACGGCGTGCGATCGGTCGACATCGCGCAGCGCCTTGGCGTCTCCAAGGCATCGGTCAATAAAGCGGTTTCGGCGCTCAAGGCATCCGAACTTGTCGAGCAATCGCACTACGGCAAGGTAGTCCTGACCGATCGCGGCCGCGAGGTTGGTGCGGCTATCTGGTACCGTCATCGCCTCATCCGCACGTTTTTGGTTCAGGAGCTCGGTGTCGAATTTGAGCGAGCCGATTCCGAGGCCTGCATGATGGAGCATGCGCTTTCCGAGGACACGATGAACCGCTGGCTCGCCTATCTCGAAAAGCAGGGAATCAGCGTCGAGGAATAGCGGGATATATATGGATACGAGTTATTACAACCGCTTTGGTGCCGAGGAACTTGCGCGCCGCTTGTCGAGCGAGACCTTGTTGGCGCAGGGCCCCATGGGCAGTGTTCTGTTGAGTGAGTACGATGCCGCCGACATTCCACCGGCGTTTTGGAATCTGGCAGAGCCGCAGACCGTTTCTCGTATCCATCGCTTGTATGTCGCTGCCGGCGCGCAGGTGCTCATTACCAACACCTTTCAGGCATCAAGCTATGCCCTCAAGCACGACCAGATTGCGCCGTCCGTGGCGGAGGTCAATCGCGGGGCCGTCGACGATGCTCGCCAGGCGCACCCGCAACTGCTGCTGGGCTCGATGGGCCCGATCGGTATTGAGTGGTTTGCCGAGGACTCTGCCGAGTATCGTGAAATCCGAGGCATTGCGCGCGAACAGGCGCACGCCTTGCTCAATGCCGGCGTTGACGGTCTGCTGATCGAGACGGTGACGTCTATCCGTAATTTGCAGCCCATGCTTGCCGGCGCCCGAGATGCCGCCGACGGCATGCCTGTTCTGGTGAGTTTTGTCGTTGACGATAAAGGCGACCTGTTGGGCGATGGCCTCAACATCGAGGCGGCCGTTTTGTACGCCGAAAAACACGGCGCAAACTCGGTTGGTGTTAATTGCTGTTCGCTTGCGGCCGCGAACGCGGCGGTGCCCAGGATGGTTGCATCGGCGACTACTCCCGTCACGGTGCGTCCCAACGTAGGCGATCCGGTCCAGACTCAGGATGGCCCCGTATGGCACGAGAACCCCGAAGCTTTCGCGCGCGCATGCATCGAATGGAGACATGCCGGTGCCGCAATGGTGGGCAGTTGCTGTGGAACCACGGCAATCACTACGGCCGCGATGGCCGAGGCGCTCGATATATAAAGGGCAAAACCGCTCCATACGGGGCGGTTTTTTTTTATTGCTTGCATGTCCTCGGCAGCATTTGCCCAAATGGTGAATGCTGGTGCCGGCAGGTTGCCGAGTGCATGTTGCGGGTATACCCCATGCGTACCATGATCCAAACACTGTGAGGTGTCTGCGCGTGTGCGCGATAATTCATTTTGGAACTGACGGTTGGCGCGCTCGCGTCGATGAGGACTTCACTGCCGATAACGTTGCTCGTATCGCCGATGCCGTCGGCGAGTTGTGGCAAAAGACCAATCCGGGCAAAACAGTATATATAGGGTTCGACACCCGGCCCCTGGCGAGCGAGTTCGCTGAACTTGCGGCGGGCGTGCTAGCAGCGCACGGGCTGGACGCCGTGCTCGCTTCGCGACCTGTTCCGACCCCTGCCCTTACGTGGGCGGCGGCTTATGACGGTGAGGCGTGCGGCGCGCTCATGGTGACGGGGTCCCATCATCCGCAGGGTTATCTGTGCCTCAAGATTCGCATGGGTGACGGCTCAACCGCCAACCAGGATGTCATCGAAGAGCTCGAAGAGACCATGGCTCCCGAGCCAATGGGGATCGAGGGGCAATATCGCACCGCGGATATCATTCCTGACTATATGCAGGCGGTGGCATCATTTGTCGATGCCGAAGCCATCCGCGCCGCGCACCTGCGCGTGGTTGTCGATCCCATGGGCGGCGCAGCCAGGGCTATCTAGCCGACTTGCTGCGCGAGCTTGGCGTTGAGGTGCACGAGATTCACGCCGGGCAGGCGTCTGACCAAGAAGATATCTGCCCCGACCCCGTTGAACCGTGGGTGGACGCTTGCGAGCGCACGGTTATCGAGGACGGAGCTTGCGCTGGCCTGGTGACCGACGGCGACGCCGACCGTATCGGCGCGGTTGACGAGCGCGGCAGATATATACATCCGCATCAGATCATGGCGCTCGTTTTGGGCGACTTGGTTCAATTTCGTAATTTGGAGGGGCGCGTCGTCGTCAATCTTTCATGCTCGACGCTCGTGCGTCGCATTGCCGAGGCGCTTGGCTGCCGCGTGACCGTCAAACCAGTCGGTTTCAAATATATAGCGGCGGAGATGAAGAAGGGCGGCGTCCTCATGGGCGGCGAAGAAGCCGGTGGTATCGGCATCGCCGCGCATATGCCCGAGCGCGATGGAATCCTCGCCTGTCTGATTCTGTGTGAGCTTATGGCAAAGACGGACGCGCCTTTGGGCGTTCTGGTCGACCAACTCGAGGACAGTTTTGGTAAGACGAGTTACGGTCGACGCGATTTGCGCCTTGAGGCCGAAGATGCCGAAACGTTACGAACCCTGCTGCCGGGCGTAAACCCCAAGTCGATTTGTGGCAAGGTGCCGCAAACGTTAGTCATATGGACGGCTTGCGTCTGTCATTCGAGGATGACACGTGGCTGCTGGTCCGTCCTAGCGGGACCGAACCAGTGGTGCGCGTCTACGCCGAGGGGTTCTCGGTGGAAGAACGTGATGAGTTGCTCGATGCTGGCTGTGCTTTAGCTAGGGGGACGTATCCGCTTTAACCATGAGACTGCCTTATATAAAGAGATGCTCGGCGAGCGGTAGTTAACGGCTGGCAAACGTTAGTCGGATCACAAGATGTGTAGGAAATGTGTACGCCCAGATTCCCGCCCCCGGCGCCCCTCCGGTCTGGCAATATATCTCCTTGCCGCGCGGCCGGTGGAACCGGGAACCAGCGCAGGCGTGCACCTTGAGAACCGGATACTGCGAGGATGGACACACCAGTTGTGTCGCATCCGGGCAGACATCGAACCATTTGAAATGGTCTAACTTGGATTTGTTTTTCGCAAGGCCGCCGAGAGGCGGCCCCGAGAAATTCCTTTTCCTATACTAGAACCATATGAATCGAACGGAACCGATCAGCTAATAGTTGTGAGGACCGGACGGGCTCGAAGCCCATTTATTTTGGACGGAGAGTTCGATCCTGGCTCAGGATGAACGCTGGCGGCGCGCCTAACACATGCAAGTCGAACGGCACCCCTCTCCGGAGGGAAGCGAGTGGCGAACGGCTGAGTAACACGTGGAGAAC
>ENA-OQDW01000098-OQDW01000098.1-human-gut-metagenome-genome-assembly--contig:-NODE-98-length-33476-cov-5.465531_pt1 | contig 33476 bp, 31 predicted proteins | sample MGYA00242784_ERZ504613 | MGnify/ENA primary metagenome ERZ504613 (study PRJEB26092, sample SAMD00036330) | human gut metagenome | host: Homo sapiens | study: EMG produced TPA metagenomics assembly of...
GACTTACTTACGAACCTGATTGGAATCAAATCCGGACTGGACCCTTTGGTCCTCAAGGAACACTGTATGGCAGCCAATTGGATTATACCTGGACAATTGACGAGTTTGGCGCGTTTTGGACATTTGCTTCTGCATGAGGGAGAATGTAACGGAAAACAGATTGTTCCAAAAAAATTTGTTATTGATGCCTGTCAGAAACATATAGATTCTTACAATCCACTGACGGAGCATCCGGATTACCAGAGCTATGGTTATGGATATTTCATATATATGGGACCTATGGAAGATACACTGATCCTGTCCGGCAATTACGGCCAATACTGCGTCGTTGATAAAAAACGTCAGATGGTATCCTGTGTCATGTCCCTGGATGGCAATGACCACAAAAAAATCCGTGATGATCTGGTAGATTCCCTTGCAGAATATTACGGTGTGAAAATTTCACATATATAAAAAAATGCCACTCCCTCGGCAAATCATATGATATTCGCAATCCGCTAACGCTACTTGCTCATAAAAAAATGCCGCTCCGCGGCACATCATATGATATTCGCAATCCGCTAATGCTACTTGCTCATAAAAAAATGCCGCTCCCGCGGCCATATCATATGATATTCGCAATCCGCTAACGCTACTTGCTCATAAAAAAATGCCGCTCCCGCGACATTTTATATCACTAACCAATCCTCAACCATAGCTGTATTATGTAGCAGTACTGCCTCATTTCCCTTCGTTACAAAAATCCTCTGCACAAACACATCCACAACTTCGCCTTCCCGGACGGGTTCTTCGTCAAGGCTTCTTCTGGCGCTGAGTGTGGTGTTTCCTACACGGACTTTCAGTTCCAGCTGCTGCCGCGGAATGCGACTCGTTCTACGACGCCCTCTGTTGCGGAGCTTTTATATTTCTGTTCCTCGTTCTTCTTAGTCACTTTTACAAACTCCGGACGGACAATGGCTTTTTCGCCTCCCGGAACTTCCTCGAAGTGATTGAACACCTGGTAATCATCGATTACAGAAGTCTGCCCGAAAAATCCCGCCGTAAACGCAGTATCCGGATTCTGATAAACCTCCAGTGGAGTTCCCTTCTGCTCGATCCGTCCACGATTGGTAATAATAATTTCATCCGCCACCTCAATAGCCTCATCCTGGTCATGGGTAACAAAAATACTGGTGATCCCCAGCTTCTCGATCATATCCTTCAGCCAGCTTCGAAGCTCCGTACGGATCTTTGCATCGATCGCCGCAAAAGGCTCATCCAGAAGGAGAAGCTGCGGATTCGGAGCCAGAGCCCGGGCAAAAGCAACTCGCTGTCTCTGACCACCGGACAGCTGACTCGGATATCTTTTCTCCAGGCCCTTCAGCCCGATCAGCTCTACCAGTTCCATAACCCTCTGCTTAATATACTTCTTGTCCGCCTTCTGCACCTTCAGGCCAAATGCAATATTATCATACACCGTCATATACCGGAAAAGAGCATAATTCTGGAACACAAATCCAATGCCTCGCTCGCTGGCAGGCACATCATTGACCACTCTTCCGTCAATGATGATCTCACCGCTGTCCGGCTGCTCCAGACCGGCGATCATACGGAGAATCGTAGTTTTTCCGCTTCCGCTGGGCCCCAGAAGACCGATCAGCTTCCCCTTTTCGATACCAAAGCTTACGTTATCAGATGCCTTGTAATCCCCATATGTTTTATTGATATTTTTTAACTCAACGTACATCGCCTTTTTCCCCCTTTCCTTTATGCTCCAGAACATTTCTTGCGATCAGAAGGATCACCGCCAAGATCACAAGGATCGAAGAAACCGCAAATGCCGGAACATACTGGAATTCGTTATAAAGAATTTCCACATGAAGCGGAAGTGTATTTGTTTTTCCACGGAGATGTCCGGACAGTACGGACACAGCTCCAAACTCTCCCATGGCTCTGGCTGTACACAGCACAACACCATAGAGAAATGCCCACTTGATATGCGGAAATGTCACCTTGGTAAAAATCGTCCAGCCTTTTGCTCCCATCAGTGCTGCCGCCTCTTCCTCATCGGACCCTATGGATTCCAGAACCGGTATGATCTCTCTGGACACAAATGGAAATGTGACAAAGATCGTTGCCAGGACAATTCCAGGAACTGCAAACACGATCTGTATCCCTGCACTTTCAAGAACAGAATAAAGAGGACTCTGCTTTCCAAAAACCAGGATATAGATAAGACCTGCGATAACCGGTGATACTGTAACCGGAACATCGATCAAAGTGGTAAGGAACTTTTTTCCCCGAAAATGAAATCTGGTCATTGCCCATGCCGCACACAGACCAAAGATCGTGTTGCATACAACAGCCGCAGCCGTCGCCCCAATGGTCAGCTTCAGCGCTTTCAGCGTGTACTCATCTGTCACCGCCTGCACATAGCACTGCCAGCTTGCTCAGCGCCTGGGTTACAACAACCACCAGAGGCAGTACCAGCATCACAAAAAGAAAGATCACGGAAATCCCGATAAGGATCCATTTCACCGGCCCGGAAGCCTGCTTCTTTTTTTCATCCATTATGCATCCCTCCCTCTGATACGTTTCGTATTTCTTGCCTGCACCAGATTCACACCAAACAGGATCAGAAATGATACTGCCAGTGTAACCAGTGCGATAGCTGTTGCGCTTTCATAGTCAAACTCCTGAAGCTTTGACATGATGATCAGCGGCGTGATCTCTGTATAATAAGGCTTGTTTCCTGCGATAAAAACAACGCTTCCGTATTCTCCCAGGCAGCGTCCGAAGCAAGTCCCGCCCCGGAAAGCATTGCCGGCAGAAGCTCCGGAAGAATAACCCTGCGGAAAACGGTGAATGGTTTTGCACCCATAACACGGGCCGCCTCCTCATAGGAACCGTCCAGTTTCTCCAGAACCGGCTGAATGGCCCTGACCACAAAAGGGATTCCCACAAAGATCAATGCCACCGTGATACCGATTCTGGTATATGCATCTTAATACCGAAATTTGCAAAAAAGCTTCCCACCAGACCTTTATCGGATGTCAGGGATGTCAGTGAGATACCGGCAACTGCAGTCGGCAGTGCGAAAGGCAGCTCGATCATTCCATCCATGATCCTTTTTCCCGGAAAATCATATCTTACCAGCACCCACGCAAGGACCAGTCCCATAATAGCATTGATCACTGTGGCCGCAAATGCGGTAATAAAGCTTACATAGAATCCGGACAAAACCCTCGGCCGTGTGATCACCTCAATAAATTCCCGAAAACCCAGCCGCGCCGAGTAGACTGCCAGAGACGCAAGAGGGATCAAAACTACGATACTCAGCATCGCCAAAGTCACTCCCATTGTCAGTCCAAAGCCTGGTATCACACGTTTACTCTGTTGTTTCTTCATTTCTGTCTCCCCGCTTTTCTATTCTAAGTTTCTGGTCTGTTACAAATTCCCGGTCTGCTGCAAATCTCTGACTCTTCTACAACTCTCTGGTCTGTTACAAAATCTCAGGCTCTTCTACTCTTCATAGATTTCATCAAACACTCCGCCGTCTGCGAAATGCTTTTTCTGAACTGCATCCCAGCCGCCGAAATCTTTGATCGTGGTCAGCTTCACCTTCAGGTTAAAAGTATCTGCATGCTTTTTCAGGATCGTCTGATCAACCGGTCTGTAGTAATTCTCAGCAATCAGCTCCTGCGCTTCATCGGAATACAGATATTTCAGATAAGCTTTTGCGGCATCTGCGTTATCGTGTTTTTTTACATTTTCATCTACAACAGCAACAGACGGCTGCGCCAGGATACTGATGCCCGGCGTTACGATCTCGTAATCATCCGGATTATCCCTTACAGAAAGAAACGCTTCATTTTCCCAGGCGATCAGCACATCACCCTGCCCGTTTTCCACGAAAGAGGTTGTGGCACCTCTTGCACCGGAATCCAGAACCAGGACATTTTTGTAAAGCTTCTTGATAAAGGCTTTCATCTCTGTCTCATTGCCGTTATATTTCTCATTGGCATAAGCCCATGCTGCCATGTAATTCCAGCGGGCGCCACCGGATGTTTTCGGATTGGGAGTGATCACCCCCACACCATCCTTTATCAGATCATCCCAGTCTTGGATATTCTTCGGATCTCCCTTCCGAACAAGAAATACAATGGTGGAAGTATAAGGAGCACTGTCATCCGGATATTCATCGATCCATCCCTTGTCGATCAGACCGGCATTCCGGATCGCATCGATATCATATTCCAGTGCAAGTGTCGCCACATCCGCAGGAAGTCCATTGGAAATCTCAAGGGCTTGCTTTCCGGAACCGCCATGAGACTGGATCACATCCACACTCTGACCTGTTTCCTCTTTCCAGTATTTTGAAAAAATCTTATTATATGCTTCATAAAATTCTCTGGTCGGATCATAGGATACATTGATGATCTCCACGTGATTTTTATCCTTTGTATTGTTTCCCGATACTGCAAAAGTTCCTGCCAGTACCACTGCTGCCAGTGTGATACAGACACCTGCAATGCGTTTTCTTTTCATGATCTGTGTACTCCTTTACAACCACATTTTTATTTAGAAATCTTTTTCCCAACAATGTAAATGCTTCATTTCGCTGTCAAATCATACCTGTTCTTTCGGTTTACTGTGGTTCTGTAATTTTTTTATTTGAATTGAATACATTAAACCATATTATTCCCATTAATTAAATAGGAATATCTGAAAACGTTTTCACGAAAATACTCTGGTCATAGCGCAACCACATCCTGTCTGTCACTATATCTGCGTATCCGCAACACTCAGATACAATAATCGCTCCACATACTGTCCTCCACACTGCTGCAGCTGTTCCGTATCATCAGTCTGCCTTCCAGCTCCATTCGCACAATACCGGAATGCCCGCCCTTCAGCCGGTCCAGCAGCAGGTATAATGCAAATTTTCCCATATCCTCCTTGGGTAGGCTCACCGTTGTCAGCATCGGTCTGGTAAACTGTGCCTCCTGTATATCATCACTGGATATGATCGAAGGCATATAATACCGGTTCCGAAATTTATTCAGGCACTTCAGCATTCCGATCGCCGAAATATCATTGGCACAGTAGATTCCGGTTGGCATGTCGTCCGACTGAAAGAACTTTTCCATGGCCTCGTAGCCCTCGGCTTCAGTCTGCTTTGTTTCGATAACATACTCCGGTATCACATCCAGATCATGCTTCTTCAGTGTTTCCAGATACCCGTTATACCGGTCCTCGCTGTGACACTGGCCAATATAACCGATATTTTTGTGCCCCAGGGAGATCAGATATTCCACTGCCGCTGCTGCGATCTTTTTCCCATCGCAAAGGACCTCATCCACTTCATAATTGGTAGAATTCCGATTCACCGATACCACACTCTTATACTTCTTATTCAGCTTCTTCAAAGCCTCTTTATTACATCTGCCGATGATGATCAGTCCGTCCCTTTTCCCTTCCACCTCATCATACATTCCGTCGATCAGCCGGTCCAGATTCTCCCTTCGGCACTTCCGGTCATCGGAAAACACAGACATATACCATACTTTGGAAAGAATGCAGTTTTTATCATGGATCTCACTTTCGATCACTCGAAGGAGCTCCGCAAAAAACGGATCCGTTGTGGAAGAATCGGTTCTTGTCATCAGGATATTGATGTACCAGGTTTTCTCCTGCTTTGCGGAAACGCCTTTTTTCAGATTCCGGGCCGCCTCGTTGGGCACATAATTCATCTCGATAGCTGTTTTCCATATCTTGTCCCTGAGTCCGGGAACAGAACATTTATAATTGGGATTATTCAAAACTCTGGAAACTGTCGCCGGTGAAACCCCTGCCTTTTCTGCAATCTTCTTGATGGACATGTACCCGTCCCCTCCCTCTAAAAAAAAGTCTGCCCGCTACCAGTCCTGTAAGCTGCTCAACGTCATCTGTGTAACAGAACTTTTTATTATTCCTTATTTCATAGTAATTAAATATGTTTTATATGATAATAAGAGTTTTTAAAAAAGTCAATCTTATTTTGTGAAAACGTGTTCTTTTTTTGCCTGCAATATATAAAAACAGACTGAGAACCTGATATATATTCTTATCAAGCTCCAGTCTGTTTTGCGTGCTCAAACATATAAGATATAACTATGAGTAAATAACAAATGCTGATTACTAATATCCTTTGAATTATTTAACCGTTACCTTACAGGTCAGTTTTTTGGAACCACTCTGAACGGTAATGGTTGCAGTTCCTTTTTTGATGCCTTTTACAACACCTTTGGATGTGACCGTTCCCCCATTTTCCAATTCACATTTATTCTAAATTATAAATTTCCCATCACATTTAATCAAGCTTTGTTTAGAATATTTTTGTCATATTTTGTCTGTTTACAGACATTTTTTAACATTTTTTCTACTATAAAAACCCGGCAGCTGCACATGTGATAACTCTCCATGTTTCATCTGCCGGGCTTCTGTTTTTATTTTCCTTTGTATTCTTTCACTGTTATGACGATTTTACGTACGCCTGCTTCATCGTCACTTCACCGTTATCTTACAGTTCAGTTTTTCGCTCCGCTCTGCACAGTGATCACGGCCGTCCCTTTTCGGATTCCCTTTACAACACCTTTGGAATTTACCGTAGCGATCCTGCGATCCGAGGAACGGAAAAAAATCTTTTCGTCGCTGTAATACGGCACAGTCACTGCCTGGATCGTGTATGTTTTTCCACGAAGTATGGTTTTTGTTTTAGGCACGCCGGTCATCTTTGTGGTCCTTACTGCGGCAGTATTGTTCAAAAAACGGAACCCATTTTTCTTTGCGTAAGTCTGCGCAGTAGAACCCTTTTTTCCGGCAATGACAAAAGTTTTATTTTTTCCACTATTGAAATTATAGCCGATCGCTTCTTTTTCTATCACTGCTTTACTGTTGAGGATCGTAATCTTTTTCATTACCAGGCAATCATAAAAAGCATGGCTTCTGATCTTTTTCACACTGGCAGGTACTGTAATATTCCCCAGTTTTCGACAATTACTGAATACACCGTTCCCGATCTCTGTAAGCTTCTTCGGCAACGACACCTTTCTGAGATCTGTACAAAAAGAAAACGCACCTTCACCAATAATCGTAACACTGTCCGGAAAGCTTACTCCTGTCAAACCGCAATGCCGAAAGGCCGCTCTTTCTATCCTGGAAACGCCCTGTCCAAGCGTAACCTTTTTCAGCTTCATATCCGCCTCAAATAACGATTCCAGTAATATTTTCACACTTCCCGGAATGCTGACAGATTCCAGATTGTTACAGTAACTGAAAGCATATTCATCAATTTTTGTCACAGTTTTCGGTACATCCAGGCTCATAAGCTTACTCTGGTAAAAAGCATATGCACCAATGCTTTTCAGTCCATCAGGAAGCTTGATCCTGGTGATCGCAGTATCTCCAAATGCTCTTACTCCAATACTCCGCAGAGTTCCCGGCAACGTAATCCTCTTCATATTTCTGCAGCCTGAAAAGGTTCTGTCACCGATTCCCGTGATCCCAGATGCAACGGTTACTGTTTTTATCATTGCTGATCTGTATAAAAATCATCGGTAACCTTAACCTCCCCTTTTCCCTGTATCTGCAGGTTTCCATTGGAGTACAACCGGTAAACAGCTTTGCTTCCACAGGAGCCCTTCGCAACAAGCTTTGCAGTGCTCTGCACACCTGCTGCCGATGCTTCCTGTGCATATTCAGCCGCATAACCAGTCTGTGCATGTACAGCCACAGAAGATACACAGGACCCTGTCAGGATCATTGCCGTTGATAACAGTATTGCGATTTTTTTCCCAAACATAAAAGCTCCCTCCCTGAGAATCGATCGGATATCCACGATCTTCTCCTATGCAGCAACAAAAGGACCAGCATACATCCGGTCCTCCTGTTCATTATTTAGAATCTGTTGGTTAATCCAACCACATACATATCTTCTTTATATTCCGGGATCTTCACAAGAAGTCCTTCTGCAGTATCCTCAGTTTCTACCTTCACTGCCGGGTCAAATGGTCTCAGCGCTCCGTGATAGCCCTTGATCAGGAATTCATTGGCACCTTCCTTCAGATGATCTGCAAACACATTCAGATTTCCGTCTTTCTGTGTATAATGGAGCTCAATTCCACTCTCAAGCAGCTCAGATTCACGGTCACTGCAGCGTGTTCCGTAAATACCGTCATGGTTTACCTTCAGCCATGCACCCAGGATCTTCAGTCTTCTTACCTGCTCCTCCGGGATAGTTCCGTCTGCCTTCGGGCCGATGTTCAGGAGAAGATTTCCGTTATTTGCCACTGTTCCGACAAGAAGTGAGATCAGATCCGGAACAGAGATCAGCTTGTCATCGCCTTCGTTGGCATTATAACCGAAGGATAAGCCATTCCACGGCACATCTCCCATTTCTCATTTCTGTTTACAGAACCGGCTTTATATTCCTTAGTAAGGAAATCGTGATAACGTCCGTTGAAACGGTCATTTACCACACCCTCCGGAACCTTATTGTAATAATGTGCAAAGAAATACGGCATCATCTCTTCACTCTGTGTCGGCCATCCGATATCATTCCAGAACACACTCGGTGCATAATCATCTACAAGCTCTTTCATCTGATTATAGGAATAATCTGCATATGCAAATGTCGGACTGGCTGTTCCAAACAGATCATCATCCTCAAAAATAGGATCGTTTGCATACTGCCAGTCGATCAGTCCGGAATAATACAGGCCCATGCGGATTCCTGCGTCACGGACAGCTTCTGTCAGCTCACCGGTGATATTTCTCTTCGGTCCCATTTCTACGGAATTGAAATGTGTATATTTACTTGGGAACAGGCAGAATCCGTCATGATGCTTGGTTGTCAGAACAACATACTCCGCACCTGCTTCTTTGAAGATCTCTGCCCACTGCTTCGGATCCCAGTTTTCAGCTTTCCACATAGGAATAAAATCTTCGTATTTGAAATCTTTTCCGTATTTTTCTATATGATGCTTATATGTAGGGCCTTTTCCAATGTTCAGAGAATTGTAATACCATTCTGCATACGGATTATCCGCAAACCATTCCTTGGAATCAACCTCTCCCAGCTCCCATGTATGCGGTGCAAATGCCGGCACGGAATAAATTCCCCAATGGATAAAAATTCCAAATTTACAATCCTCATACCATTTTGGAACTGTGTGTGCATTTACAGAGTTCCAGTTTCCTGTGAATCTTACATCTCCCATAATTAAAATACCTTATCCTTTCTGTCCTTTCAAAAAGACATTATAATTTACTCGCTTCCCCCAACAGCTATTCTACTGTGATCTTCAGTACCACCGGCATATCTCCCGCCTCAATAACCCCTCTTCCGCAGGAAATATCCAGTTCTTTATTTCTCGCAAATGCCGGATGCAGATCTGTTCCGAGGATCTCAATATCCCGGATCGTGGATTTCAAAAGCTTCATATCATTGCCAAGAGCTTTGATATGGATCTCTCCATCCTCCGGCCAGTGCAGAACAGTCGCATAAATATGATTACTCTTACTTGTAAAACGGATATCCTCAGAAGTAAAGTGCTTATCATAGGTATCCGTGAAATGTCCCTCCGGAACCACCGTCGGTCCCTCTCCGAATGTCTTCCAGTATCTGGTTCCGTATATCGCCTCTCCGTTTACCTTCAGCCATTTTCCCATTTCTCTCAGGATATGTGCATCCTCTTCCGGAATTGTTCCATCCGGCTTCGGTCCGATATTAAGAAGCAGTGCACCATTTTGCTGACTACATCGATCAGATCCAGCACTACATCGGAAGGCTTCTTATAATCATTTCCAATGGTATAGCCCCAGGAGTTCTTAGCTACAGACGTATCATTCTGCCACAGATCCGGCGTGATATGGTCTAACTGACCTCTTTCCAGATCATTGACTGCGCTGCCATAAACATATGCGTCAAATTTGGCATCAATAGCTGTTTCTTTTCCCCACTGTGCAGAACGGTTGTAATAATATGCTGCAAATTTACGAAGATACGGTTTCCATGCATACTGCTGGATCCACCAGTCAAAATACACGATGGATGGCTGATATTTATCCACGATCTCGCAGGTGCGGACAAGCCAGTCCTGCATATGCTCTTCTGTCGGAGGATTGTCATAAATATCACTCATATCTCTGGTGATTCCTGCTGCCGGCCCATAAAGATCCGCATATTCCGGATCATTGACATCTGCCTCCGGGATCTGACGACCTCCATTAAAGAACCAGTAATGCTCTGCTCTGTGAGAAGAAGCACCGAGAACCATTCCCGCTTTCTCAACCTCTGTCTTCAGCTCTCCGAGAATATCTCTCTTTGGTCCCATCTCAGCAGCGTTCCAGCGACAAAGGCACTGGCATACATCTGAAATCCATCGTGATGCTCCGCTACCGGAACTACGAACTTCGCCCCCGCCTCTTTAAATAAAGCCGCCCATTCCTTCGGATCAAACTTCTCAGCCTTAAACTGAGGAATAAAATCCTTGTAGCCGAATTTATCCAGAGTTCCGTATTTCTCTGTATGATGCAGGTTCTCCTTAGAGCCTTTCACATACATATTTCTGGGATACCATTCGTTTCCGAAAGCCGGAACACTGTAAACACCCCAGTGGATAAAAATTCCGAATTTATCTCTTGCATACCACTTCGGCGTAGGATGCTCACAGAGAGAATCCCAGGTATCCGTGTACGGTCCCTGTGCGATCACCTCATCGATCAGAGAAAGGTATTCTTCTTTTTTCATCTGTTCGTCCTCTTTACATCTTTTATTTATATTGTATGGATGTCTCTATGTTATCATCAAACCTTTTGGTTGTATATGCCCAACAATTCACAAATAAAACGTTTCGTTTTTATACAAAACATACAACAAAAAAAGACCTTGATGATGTTTTTGTTTCAACTTCATCAAAGTCTTTTCTTTTTTACATAATATTCTCTTCGATCACCTTTTCGATCCGTCTCTTCACTTCTTCTGCGAGCTCTGTGGTATGCATATCTTTGTATTCCTCATAATACATCGGAGGAAGGATATGCACCTGTACGGTGATCCTCTCTGTAGAGCCGGTATCAAAAGCCTTAAAGGAATCGATCAGTGCAACCGGAACGATCGGGCATTTCGTCTTGGTGGCAGTCTTGAAGCTGCCGCCCTTGAACGGCCCCGGATGATTTCCGTTTTTACTTCTGGTTCCCTCCGGAAAGATCAGATAATTACGACCAGCCTTCACTTCCCGTATTACATTGACAATGACCTGCATGGACTGCTTCAGGTCTTCCCTGTCAATGATAAAAGCCTTCATACAGGCAAAAACCTGCTTCAGAAAAGGAATCTCTCCAACTTCCTTCTTGGCAACTACCGAAAAAGGAACCGGGCATGCCCGGATGATCGCCAGCACATCAAACAGTCCCTGGTGATTCGGAAAAAACATAAATCCCTTTTCTTTTGGGATATTTTCAGCTCCATGCACATCAATATGGATATTTCCGCCTTCAATGGCATGCTCATCTACCAGTCTCAGGAATGCGTATTTCTTCTCTTCCGGATAATCATCTGTATGCGCTGCATACCAGCAAAGCTTGATCCACCAGTAAGGAACAAAGACTATATTTCTGAGCACCATCAGCAAAATCCGCTTCATTCTTACATCCTCCCGCCTCTGCTTTATCCGTTCAGTTTCCCTGCAATCTTATCCTCGTATCCCGGATTCTTTTTCAGAAAAACCTCATAAGCCTTTGTATAATCTGTATAGGTTTTCGTAGTCATAAATTTCTGATAATCCTTAGCAGCCTGCTGGCTGATCTTATCTGAAATCTCAGAAGGCGCATACAGATAATACTTTTTGTCCTGGACCTTTACAAGATAGGTACTGATACATGGATATTCCTGCTCGTTCTCCAGAACAAGATTATAGCGGATATAAACATACGAATAATTTTTGTTTTCAGAAATGGAGCCACAGCTGTCGATATTTACATCCTTTACTCCATGGGCCTGAAAATATTTTATCGTGGAGGAAATCTCTGTTTTCGCCTCATCCGATAACTTATCCGCACTGTAACAGCTCTGCATCTTTTTATTCTTGCCTGCTGCTGCCGCTTTGATGTAGCCTTCCACAACCCCCTCCGGAGTTCTGTGGCTGATCTTTCCGCAGCCTCTGGCCGCCAGAACGATCACCAGCAGGATCAGAATGATCCCCGCCAGTGTCGCAATGTGGACAAAATTCAGTTTTTTATTAGAGTATTTCAGCTTCTTTACTGATTTTTTTCTGCGTTTTTTCTTTGTCGTCGTCATGACTTATCCTCGACCTTATTCCTCTTCACTGCCTGTGACAGCTTCCTCTGCAGAGCCTTCTTCGTTATCGCCGGTTTTTCCGTCAGCTTTTTCGGTAGTTGTATCTGCTTCCGGATCTTTATCTCTTACCTTGGCGATACTTGCAACAGTTACACCCTCTGTAAGATTGATCATCTTCACACCGGAGGTGATCCTTCCAAGAACAGAGATATCCGCACACTGCAGACGGATAATGATACCCTCTGTAGTGATCATCATGATCTCGTTCTCTTCGTTGACAGCCTTGGCGCCGACAACATTTCCGGTCTTCTCGGTGATCTTGTAGCACTTCACACCCTTACCGCCACGGTTCTGGACAACGAACTCACTCATAGCTGTACGTTTGCCCATTCCGTTCTCGGAAACTACAAGCAGATAATCTCCCTGAGTGTTCAGCTGCATGGCAACAACTTCATCACCGTCAGTAAGATTCATACCTCTTACTCCCATGGACGCACGGCCTGTGCTGCGGACATCTGTTTCCTTAAAGCGGATACACTGTCCGTCCCTGGTCACAAGAATAATATCTTTGTTATTATCAGTAGACTTAACCTCGATCAGCTCGTCATCATCACGAAGAACGATTGCTGTAAGACCTGTCTTACGGACATTCTCGTAATCCTTGATCGGAGTTTTCTTCACAAGGCCTTTCTTGGTGGCCATCATCAGATAACGACCCTCTTCATATTTACGAAGCGGGATACAGCTGTGATCTTTTCTCCCGGTGCAAGCTGCAGAAGATTGATGATCGCAGTTCCTCTGGCTGTACGACCGGCCTCCGGGATCTCATATACCTTCAGTCTGTATACACGTCCTGTATTGGTAAAGAACATGAGATAATGGTGCGTTGTCGTCATCAGAAGCTCTTCGATATAGTCATCCTCAATCGTCTGCATACCCTTGATTCCTCTGCCGCCACGGTTCTGGCTGCGGAAGTTGTCAACGGTCATACGCTTGATATAACCAAGCTTTGTCATTGCGATCACTGTATTTTCTCTCGGGATCAGATCCTCTGTAGAGATATCATATACATCGTATCCGATGGAAGTCTTTCTGTCATCGCCGTATTTCTCTGCAATGGCAAGGATCTCCTCGCGGATCACCCGGAGAAGGAGCTTGCGGTCAGCAAGGATTGCCTGGAACTTGCGGATCTTCTCCATAAGCTCTGCATACTCAGCCTCCAGCTTCTCTCTTTCCAGACCTGTCAATGCACGGAGACGCATATCCACGATTGCCTGTGCCTGCACATCTGTCAGCTCAAAACGTTCGATCAGCTCCTGCTTGGCGATCTGTACGTTGCGGGAACCACGGATGATGCGGATCACTTCGTCAATATTATCAAGTGCCTTCAGAAGACCCTCCAAAATATGGGCTCTCTCCTGTGCCTTATTAAGATCATACTGTGTTCTTCTGCGAACTACATTCTCCTGATGCTCCAGATAGTATTCCAGCATCTCTTTCAAGTTCAGAACCTTCGGTTCCATACTTCCATGATTTGGAACAAGAGAAAGCATGATCACACCAAAAGTATCCTGCAGCTGTGTATGCTTGTAAAGCAGATTCAGGATCACGTTGGCATTGGCATCCTTACGAAGATCAATACAGATTCGCATACCCTCACGGCTGGAATGGTCGTTCAGGTCTGTAATCCCGTCGATCTTTTTGTCACGGACAAGCTCTGCGATCTTCTCGATAAGGCGTGCCTTATTTACAAGGTATGGAAGCTCTGTGACTACGATACGGGATTTACCGTTTGGCAAAGTCTCGATATTCGTCACCGCACGGACACGGATCTTGCCACGTCCGGTACGGTAAGCTTCCTCGATTCCTCTCGTTCCGAGGATGGTCGCTCCTGTAGGGAAGTCCGGTCCCTTTACGATCTCAAGAAGCTCCTCCATAGCTGTTTCTCTGTCTTCTTCTACAATGTTGTCAATGATCTTAACAACTGCATTGATAGTTTCACGAAGGTTATGCGGCGGAATATTGGTTGCCATACCTACCGCAATACCTGTAGTACCGTTTACCAAAAGGTTCGGAAAACGTGCCGGAAGCACAACCGGCTCACGCTCTGTTTCATCAAAGTTCGGCTGAAAATCAACCGTATCCTTGTTGATGTCAGCAAGCATCTCCATGGATATCTTGCTGAGACGTGCCTCTGTATATCGCATGGCAGCCGCACCGTCACCATCCACGGAACCAAAGTTTCCATGTCCGTCAACCAGCGGATATCTTGTGGACCATTCCTGAGCCATATTGACCAGCGCACCATAGATGGAGCTGTCACCGTGCGGATGATATTTACCCATGGTATCACCGACAATACGCGCACATTTTCTGTGTGGCTTGTCAGGACCATTATTCAGCTCGATCATAGAGTACAGAACTCGGCGCTGTACCGGCTTCAGACCGTCTCTTACATCAGGCAAAGCTCGTGAGGCGATAACACTCATGGCATAGTCGATGTAAGATTCCTTCATCGTTTTTTCCAGATCCACTTCGTGGACTTTGTCAAAAATATTATCTTCCATTCTTCTTTATTCTCCTAGATATCAAGATTCTTAACGAATCTTGCATTTTCTTCGATAAATTCACGTCTTGGCTCTACCTTGTCTCCCATAAGAGTGGTAAATGTCAGATCGATCTCAGATGTGGCAGCTTCGTCCATGGTCACACGGAGAAGGATTCTCTTCTCAGTCCATAGTAGTCTCCCAGAGCTGCTCGGCATCCATCTCACCCAGACCTTTATAACGCTGGATCTTATTGTTTCCGTCACGTCCGATCTCGGTAAGGATATTGTTCAGCTCATCATCGTCATATGCATACCATACCTTTTTGTTCTTCTCCACTTTATAGAGAGGAGGCTGCGCCAGGTATACATATCCCTGCTTGATCAGCTCCGGCATGAAACGATACAGGAAGGTCAGAAGCAGTGTTGCGATATGCGCACCGTCAACATCGGCATCGGTCATAATGATGATCTTGTGATAACGAAGCTTGGAAATATCAAAATCCTCATGGATTCCGGTTCCGAAGGCAGTGATCATTGCTTGATCTCTTTGTTTCCGTAAATCTTATCCAGACGTGCCTTCTCAACATTCAGGATCTTACCACGCAGCGGAAGAATCGCCTGTGTGGCACGGTTTCTCGCTGTCTTGGCAGAACCGCCCGCGGAATCTCCCTCTACGATATAGATCTCACAGTTCTCCGGATTCTTGTCAGAACAGTCTGCAAGCTTTCCCGGAAGCGACATGCTGTCCAGTGCGGATTTTCTTCTTGTAAGGTCACGTGCCTTTCTGGCTGCCTCTCTGGCTCTCTGTGCAAGAACAGATTTCTCAACGGTAGCTTGGCAACTGCAGGATTCTGCTCCAGGAAAATCTCCAGCTGTTTACTTACAACACTGTCTACCGCACCTCTTGCCTCACTGTTTCCAAGCTTCTGCTTGGTCTGACCCTCAAACTGCGGATTCTCGATCTTAACACTGACGATCGCAGTCAGACCCTCACGGATATCATCACCGCTTAAGTTCGGCTCGCTGTCCTTGAGAAGCTTGTTCTTACGTGCATAATCATTAAATGTATTGGTGATCGCATTACGGAAACCGGTAATGTGTGTACCGCCCTCCGGTGTATTGATATTGTTTACAAAGCCATAGGTGTTCTCTGTATAGGAGTCATTATGCTGCAGCGCAACCTCTACAGACACGCCGTCTTTCTCACCCTCACAGTAAATGATCTCCGGGTAAAGAGCCTCCTTGCTTCTGTTCAGGTAGCTTACAAACTCACGGATACCACCCTCATAGTGGAATACCTTCTCGCGCTCCTGTCCCTCTCTCTTATCCTCCAGAACGATACGAAGACCCTTAGTCAGGAAAGCCATCTCACGAAGTCTCTGTTTCAGGATATCATAATCATAAACAGTCTCCTCAAAGATCTCCTTGTCCGGAAGGAAATAAACCTTCGTACCGGAAAGCCCCGGATCACAGTCACCTACCACCTTCAGCGGGTACATAGTTTTGCCACGCTCATATCTCTGTTTGTATTCCTTACCCTCTCGGTAGATGGTAACCTCCAGCCATTCGGAAAGTGCATTTACAACAGATGCACCAACACCGTGAAGACCACCGGAAACCTTATATCCTCCACCGCCGAACTTACCGCCTGCGTGAAGAATGGTAAATACAACCTCAACTGCCGGAATACCAGCCTTATGATTGATGCCAACCGGAATACCACGACCATTATCTGTAACTGTAATGGAATTATCCGGATTGATATCTACATGGATCTCCGTACAAAAACCAGCCAGTGCTTCATCGACTGCGTTATCCACGATCTCATATACGAGATGATGAAGTCCACGGCTGGAGGTACTTCCGATATACATTCCAGGCCTCTTACGTACGGCTTCCAGTCCTTCCAGGATCTGGATCTGATCCGCGCCGTATTCTGTATTCTCTGCGCCCATGTCATTCCTCCTGTTCTTGTCGTCCGGACGTGTTTGAAAATTCATTTCTGCAGAACCATAGCAGCTTCAGAAATCATTACATCAAATCCTGAACAAGATAAACCAATCTTTTAATTTCAGGAAATACTGTATTTTCATTTTGCAGAAAGCAATTCTCAAACCCGCTCCGGAAGTGTCATTTATACCTGTAAAATAAATATTTTTTACATACGAATACAGAGTTTATTATAGCACAAAAAAGCCTGTATTTCCACGCAAAATCATAGGAAATACAGGCAAAAAAGTATCTTATTAAATGCAATTTCAAATTACATAGCACAATATGCGCTTAAAATATATGGAATATTCAGCTACTCCAGTAAAAGCCCAAATTCTTTTAACAATTTCTTCTGGTATTCCGGATCTGATGCCGATTTTATAATATCAGACGTCCTGCCAAGCTCAGCAAGGCAGAGGATCAAACTGTTAATACTATGTTCTCCCTGCTGCATTCCCTGCTGCATCCCATCCTTTATTCCATCCTGCATTCCAATTCCATAACCTTCATCATAGCCAGCCTGTAAACTTTTTCTTATCTTTTCCTCGATCTGATCCTGTATGATCCGATTTAATGCTTCACACATACAATCCGCCTCCCTGAATTTTTCTTCATTAGCCCTTACGATCATCTGCATGACTGATTCGTACAAAGGATTTTTCTGCTTTTCTCTGTATTCATTGAGAAGTCGTTTCATATCTTCCTTATCTTTTATTCTATCAGTCAGACTTCTCAGCCACAGATTTTTCTTCTTCGACAACTGCTCCGTTACAATAACCTGAATTGGGATCTTAGACCCTGTTACGTAATAAATTCCTTCTTCTATCTTTTTTATCCGGCATTTCCAAAACTCCCTCAAATGCCGGAGCATCTTCCGGGGATATGCCCTGCTTACCAAAGAGATCGTAATCTCCTCAATTGGGATTTCATCCTCAGTTACCGTATCTGCTTTATAAAAAAATGCATATCCACACACCTTATAAAAATCATTGATGCTTATATAATCCGTCGGACTCTTATACTCAATGATATTATATTTCCGGAAGATCCTTCCGATGTTTTTATTAATGGGGATATCTGATTTCTTTTTGATCACAAGCGCATCGATCTCCATTGGTTTCGTCCCAAGCTGATGCTCATTCTCAAAAATCAGATTCTCCCTTTCTGCCTCCAGTTCTATCTGGATATCAGCAAAAAATGCAGGATGCCACTGCCGCAGGTTAGAGCTGTTTGTTCTGTTATTGTTTACGATCATACACGACTCCTCTGTTTTGATCTCAAGGAGCCTCATCTGAAAACTCCTGCTGAAAAATGGAAAAAAGCATGAATTTTCTGAGATGACAGGCAATCTGCCTGATATATGAAATGTAATAGAAAAATAAGATTATTTTTAGAAAATATGCTTTTACAGCATTTCCGTAGAATCCCGGAACTGCTTTTTATTTTTGATAAGATCAGCTTACCACAATATGGTCTGTACTGCAAGCAAATCATTTCGACAAAATCCGCACAGTACTTTTTATATTACTGTTCACTCCGTTCTCAGCAACACGCTTCGCGATGCCGGTGAACAGTAACCTTTTTATTACTACAAAAAAAGCCACATACGCTCCCACAAAATCCTTGGTCACAGTATGCAGCTTATTCAATCATCCACGATCACGTTATTACGATCCGTACCGCAATTTACACCTGATCATTCAGCAGAACCTTCTCCATCCAGAAGCGCCTTATAAATATCCCGCTTGGAAACACCACGATCCTTGGCAGCAAGCTTCATGGCATCCTTCCTGGAATTCCCCTGCTGCTCATACATCGCCACATGCTCCGCAATGGAAATCTCCTCCCAGGAAGCACGCTTCTCCGCCTCCATCTCACTGCGGCTCCTGCCCTCGATCACAAGAACACACTCACCCAGCGGCTTCTCATCTTTATAAAAATCCATCAGATCATCGATCGTAGTCCGGAATGCCGTCTCATGCTTCTTGGTCAGCTCTCTGCAAAGAGTCATCCGGCGGTTGCCAAGCGCCTCTCTGAGCTCGCCAAGGGTCCGTACAAGCCTGTGAGGTGCCTCATACAGGATAATAGTCCTGGTTTCACAGGAAAGCTCCTCCAGGATCGTTTTTCGTTCTTTCTTATCCGCCGGAAGAAAAGCCTCGAAAGCAAAACGCCTGGTATGCAGGCCTGACAAAGTCAGAGCAGTGATGCAGGCAGCAGGACCCGGAAGTGAAGTCACTTCAATTCCGGCTTCATAACACATGGCGGCAAGCTCCTCCCCGGGGTCTGAGATACCCGGAGTACCTGCATCTGTGATCAACGCAATGTTTGTACCCGCCAGCAGCTTTTCCACAAGGACATGGCCCTTATCGATCTTATTGTATTCGTGGTAGCTGGTCATGGGGGTTTTTATATCAAAATGATTCAGAAGTTTTATGCTGTTGCGGGTATCCTCCGCAGCGATTAAGTCCACTTCCCGAAGGGTTCTTAGTACTCGAAGGGTGATGTCTTCGAGATTTCCTATGGGGGTGGCGCATAAGTATAGTTTTCCGTTTTGTTTCATAATTTGCCTCTTTTCTCGCTTGACCGCGGGGAGTTGTTTTCCACTTGGCCGTGGGGGAGTTGTTTCGCTTGACCACGGGGGATATTCCGCTTAACCGCGGGGGATATTTCGCTTAACCGCGGGGGATATTTCGCTTAACCGCGGGGGATATTTCGCTTAACCGCGGGGGTTTGTTTAAGTTTGGAAACTTTGAAAACCGCAAAGGGGCCGCAAAGCCGCGCCCCCTCTGCACACCCCTTGGGCTTTTTTTAAGTAGTGCAAGGGATTCGCTGTTCTTATTTGTTGACTTGTGTCTGTATGCTTCGGTATTCAGCGCGCTACGCTGTGCCGATGTTGTTTTATTTCTTCTCTTTCTCTGTGGTTCACTTCTGGCAAGGTGTCTGTATGCTTCGATACTCAGCGCGCTACGCTGTGCCGATGTTGTTTTATTTCTTCACTTTCTCAGTGATTCACTTCTGGCAAGGTGTCTGTATGCTTCGATACTCAGTGCGCCATGCTATGCCGATGTTGTTTCATTTCTTCACTTTCTCTGTGGTTCTCTTCTGGCAAAGTGCCCGTATTCTTCGATACTCAGTGCGCTACGCGTTGCGATCTCTCGCTTTGAATCTCAGGCGAGGGGAGGCAGGCTGCTGGTGGTGACGTTAGCGGAGCCCCCGTCAGCGAGGTGAGGATAGCTGCTGCCACCGAGCGCACTGTTTGAGCGAAGCGAGTTTGCGCGAATGGCAGCAAACCGGCGCCGCAGCCGAGCAGGGGGCGCAGCGTGTCACCACCAGCAGCCTGCCTCCCCTCGCCGTCCCTTCACCAACCGAAGTACCACAGCCACCACTACCACCCAGCCATCCAGCGCAGCGCCGATGGCCCAAAACCTCCCGAGCAGCCACCCCAATCTCTCACAACCAGGCAGCCACCCTAAGCCACAACATCACAACATTCACACCATCCGATACAACTCCAAAACATCCTCCGTATAAACCCCCGGCCGCTCATAAACCACCAGCGGCCGCTCAACCCGAATCCTGGAATTCCCGCCCTTACAAGCCTCGATCAACACCATATTCGGCTCCTTATCAATAAAAGGATACACCAGCTGCATCCTCTTAGCTCCAGCTTATACTTCGTCAAAGTCGCCATCAGCTCCACAAGCCGAAACGGCCTGTGCACCAGAAAAAAACGCCCCCTGTCCTTCAGGACCCGGGCAGCCTGACAAGCCACATCATCAAACGAACACAAAATCTCATGCCTCGCGATCGCCTTCGGAAGATGCGGATTCGTCAACCCATGCTGCCCGATCATATACGGCGGATTACACGTCACCACATCAAAAGAAGCCGCCCCAAAAATCCCGGCAGCCTCCCTGATATCACCCTCAACGATCCGAACCCTGTCCTCAAGACCATTATACCTCACACTACGGTCAGCCATCTCCGCACACTCATGCTGGATCTCCAGCCCCGTGAAATGCTCCCCATCCGTACGATCAGAAAGCAAGATCGGAATGATCCCCGTACCGGTCCCCATATCCAGAGCAACCTCACCCCTCTTCACCCGGGCAAAGCCAGACAACAGAACCGCATCCATCCCAAAGCAAAACTTCTTCGGATCCTGGATCACAAACAACCCATTCTGAAGATCATCCACACGCTCACCGCAATAAACCAGATCACTTCTCATTCGGCTTCGAATCTCCCTTTTTAACCTCTTTCTCCTCGTGGTCAGCAGAACCACCCTTACCCTTTTTTCTCTTAGGGCGGAATCTCAGATCACGGACCGGAAACTCCTGGATCTCCTTCTCGTCATTCACCTCAACCACGATCTTAACCATCTGCCGGAGAACATTCACACTCTGGACCGTACCCGAAACACCCTGCGGCGTCGTCACAATATCACCGATACCCGGAAGATTCCGGTTCAGCTCTTCATAAGTCTCCTGCTCATTCTTCAGACAGCACATCAGACGACCACAGACACCGGAAATCTTCGTCTGGTTCAGAGAAAGATTCTGCTCCTTCGCCATCTTGATGGAAACCGGCGCAAACTCCGAAAGATACGTATGACAGCAAAGCGTCCTTCCACAGATACCAATACCGCCAAGGATCTTCGTCTCATCACGGACACCGATCTGACGAAGCTCGATCCTGGTCTTAAACACAGACGCCAGATCCTTAACCAGCTGCCGGAAATCAATACGGCCATCCGCTGTAAAATAAAACAGCACCTTGTTATTATCAAAGGTATACTCCGCATCGATCAGCTTCATATCAAGCCCATGCTCACGGATCTTCTTCTTACAGATCTTAAAAGCCTCTTTCTCCTTCTGGCGGTTCTCAGCCTCATGATCCTCGTCCTCCTTCGTTGCAACACGGAGAACCTCCTTCAGCGGATGGACCACCTCGTCCTCCTTCACGCTGCGTGGCTCCAGGACAACACGGCCATACTCCACACCACGGGCAGTCTCCACGATCACATGATCGCCGACCTTCACCTTATAATTCTTAGGATTAAAATAATAAATCTTACCAACGTTACGAAATCTGACTCCAACTACCTTTTCCATTCTATTTCTCCCTAATTGTCAGGAACAGGAGCTCCAGGGCAAGTTCGAGATTAACATTGGCACGGAGACGCACCTTCGTCTTCTCCAGTGCCTCAAGGATTTTTTCGATATTCTCATAAGAACGCTCGCTGGCCTGCTCTCTGATAAAATTAATCTCCTGTTTAAAAACCAGGTTGTCAATTTCCCTTGTTGCCTTAAACATCAGAACATCGCGGAACCAGAACTGGAAAATATCCAGATAATCATTGATATTATTCTTATCAGCAGTCAAAGTCTTGATCGCCTCTGTCAGCTCATAAACCTCCATGGAATTGGCATATTTCAAAATCTTCAGGGCATTGGCAGTCATATCCGCAAACTCCTGAGAAGTAGCAGCCTCCTTCGCCTTGCCGATACTGCCCTGCGCATAAGACGCATCGATCTCAGCCTGATAATCCGGCACCTGAAGATGCTCCATCAGATATTCCTTCACAAGACTGTCATCCACCACCTTCAGATCCAGACGCACACATCTGGAACGGATCGTAGGAAGAAGACTGTCGATATTGCTTGTCAGCAGCATGATCACCGCATATTCCGGCGGTTCCTCGATAGTTTTCAAAATGGCATTCTGCGCCTGCACCGTCATCATCTCCGCATCCGGAATGATATAGATCTTATACGGACTGCAGTACGGCTTGATATCCACATCACGCACAACCTGGTCACGCACCTCGTCAATGCTGATGCTTCCAGGCTTCTCATGAGTTACTGTAATGATATCCGGATGATTCTTGCCGATCACCTTCTTACAGGAATCACAAGTCATACACGGTTCAGACTCTCCCGATTCACACTGCAGCGCTGCCGCAAAAGTCCCCGCAAGAAGCTTCTTGCCGGATCCCGGTTCCCCTGTAAAAATATAAGAGTGGGATACCTTCCCTGTCTCTATCGCATTCTTCAAATGCCTGATTATATCGTCATGGCCGATGATGTCATGAAATCCTGCCATAAGAATCACCTCTTTCTGCCTTTTGTGCCCTCCGTTATACCCGGCGGACATCTTTCAACTAATTATAACATAATCTTCTGTATAAAAAAAACTATTTTTCCTTATTGCACAGATTTTATATAATTTACGATCTCCTTCACACATTCATCCAGATTATGATTCTCAAAACGCTTCCATATACCTGCTTTAAGAATATTTTCCTCGGAAAAATCATTCTGGTCTGCCAGAAAACGCCTGCACATCTCCTCGTACTTCGGCACCTCCTGGGTCTTCTCCCTGGCAAGCGCACGCTCCAGACGCTCTCCGTCTTCCACCTCTATATAAATCGGCCACATCACTTCATTACCGTAATACTCCCGGAGCCTCACAAAAGACTCCAGTGTACCGATCCCCAGATAGCTGTCATTTCCCACAGACACCTGCCCGTCATCCGCGGTAAAATATGTCCACGGCCCGTAAACCGTCTGATAAGTACGCGCCTCGATCAGCTTCCCGTTTCTTCGGAACTCCTTCAGTTTATTCTCATCTGCAAAAAAATATTCTCTTCCGTTCTCCTCTCCATCCCGGATCGGACGGGTAGTATAGATCACAAGCCGCTTAAGCCCCAGCTCCTGATCCTTCTCCAGCTGTCTGTAAATACTGTCCTTACCGGAAGAGCTTTTTCCCATAATGTAAAAAATCTTTCCCATATGTCTCCTCTGTTACATCTCATTTCTCACAACACACACCGTCTCACTGGTCTGGTCGCTCAGGCCCTGGACCTCAAAGCCCTGTTCCAGGTATCTTCTCACATTTTTTACGAAATGTCCAGAAATCTGTTCCCCCGGAACGATCAGCGGGATCCCCGGCGGATAAAGATACGCAAACTCCCCGGACGTCCGTCCGATACACTCATCCAGCGGACACCGCTCACTCTCCGCATCCATAGCCTGGGAGATCCGCATGATCTGCTTCATTTTTCCATTTTTCAAAGGCTCCTTCTCCACAGCCTCTTCTCTGTATTTTAACGATTCACGGCGGTCAATTTCTTCAATAGCATCACAAAGCCGCTCAAAGCCCTCCGCCGTATCACCCACAGCCGCCAGCGCCAGCACATAATTCTCCGCCTCCATCTCCATTTCCAGATGAAACTCACTCCGGAGGATCTGATGCAGCTCCCGGCCGTTCAGCGAACTGTTCACAGTAGAAAGCAATATCTTGGATCTGTCAAAATCAAAAACCCTCTGGCACTCACAGGCCTGCGGCGTTACCAGCCGGATATACTTACACTCGGAAAGACGCCTGCGTGCTTTTTCCAGATTCTCCGTAAACACACGGAACATCTCATCCCCCTCACGCTCCAGCTTATCCATGCACGCATCAATGCTGCTCATAAGAATATAAGAAGGACTGCTGCTCTGATAGATTCCCAGAAAACGCTTCAGTTTTTCCCGGCTCACCCGCTCACTGCACAGATGGATCACCCCTGTCTGAGTCAGACAGGGCAGCGTCTTATGTACACTGTTGATCACCACATCCGCACCAAGCTGCGCCGCAGACACCGGAAAATAATCCGAAAACCGAAAATGCGCCCCGTGAGCCTCATCCACGATCAGCGGCACACCATAGTGATGCGCGATCTCTGCGATCCTCGCCACATCCGACACGATCCCGTCATAAGTCGGCGAAGTGATCAGCACCGCCTGGATATCCGGATTTTCCGCCAGATACATTTCCACACGACCGGGTGAAATCCCTCCGTTTATCCCCAATTTCGGATCTTCATGTGGATAAATATACGTAGCACTCAGATCCCGCAGATAAATCGCATGGTAAACCGCCTTATGACAGTTCCTTGCCACCAGAATCTGTCCACCCTTATCCACAGCCGCAGACACCGCCGCCAGAATCGCCCCGGAGCTTCCATTAATACTATAAAAACTCTCCGGCACACCATAAAGCCGTGCAGCATCCTCCTGGGCCCTTTTCAAAATATCCTCCGCATGATGCAGGTTATCAAACCCGTCAATCTCCGTAATATCCATCTCCACCGGAAAATCCCCCTCCACAGCCAGCGGATTCCTCTTATGCCCCGGCATATGAAACGGATAAAAATCACTCTTACCGTACGCTTCCAGTTTCTTGTATAATCTGTCTTCCATAGTTCGTCCTTTTCATCTTAAAAACAAGGAGGGGCTATCACCAGACGATATTCCCCTCCATTTTATCACATCTCTGTCACATCTCAGCAAAATCGATTCTCAGATCCTCATAGATTCCCACTTTGATCGAATCCTGAAATGTATACTGCTCCGTATCCTCATTTTCAAAATCATACACCATTACCAGCTTCTTCACAGGATCCACGATCCAGTACTCTCTCACACCGGCAGTCCTGTATTTAAACAGCTTGGTATAATAATCCATACGCCTGCTCGCCGGAGAAACGATCTCGATGATCCAGTCCGGAGCCCCCTTACATCCCCTGTCATCCAACTTATCCGGATCACAGATAACAGAAACATCCGGTTCCACATAAGTATTCGTCTTCTCATCCAGATACACCGCAAACGGTGCGGCAAACACCTCACATTTCCCCTTGTTAGAATCTATATAGTTACCTATCTTTCTGGACAAGATACTTGAAATCCTCTGATGCATCGTATTCGGCGGCGCCATATAATAAATATGTCCATCGATCAGTTCCGCTCTTTCACCCTCCGGCAAAGCATAAATATCCTCTATCGTATAAATTCTTTCCCTCAACAGCGGCATATCTCCACTCCTCTCAAAAGCACCCGGCAGATCATACACCATCATTCCGATCTGCACTCATACACCTGCAGCAGCCCCATCCGAAGCCTTCCCCGAAGGCTCACACCTTAAACCGGTACCCCACACCCCAGATCGTCTCAATATACTGAGCTTGGCCGTATTAAACTCGATCTTTTCACGGATCTTCTTGATATGCACCGTAACCGTAGCGATATCACCCACAGACTCCATATCCCAGATTTCTCGGAAAAGCTCCTCCTTGGTAAAAACCCTGTTCGGATTCTCAGCCAGAAAAGTCAAAAGATCAAACTCCTTGGTAGTAAACGTAGTCTCCTCACCATTGACCCACACACGCCTGGCCGTCTTATCGATCTTAATACCACGGATCTCGATCACATCATTCTTATGCACATTAGAACCAACCAGCCGGTTATAACGCTCCATATGCGCCTTCACACGTGCAACCAGCTCACTTGGGCTGAACGGCTTGGTCATATAATCATCCGCACCAAGACCCAGTCCGCGGATCTTATCGATATCATCCTTCTTGGCAGAAACCATAATGATCGGCGTATTCTTCTCCTCACGGACCTGCCGGCAGATATCGAAGCCATCCACCTCCGGAAGCATCAGATCCAGGATGATCAGATCAAACTCCTCCTTCATGGCACGTACAAGCCCCGTATCACCACGGTTCTCGATCTCCACCTCAAAACCCGAAAGCTCCAGGTAATCCTTCTCCAGATCCGCGATCGCTTCCTCATCCTCTATGATCAAAATCCTACTCATTCATCGGTACCTCCTGATATTTTCTGAGAACAAAATACATGATCGTTCCGATTCCCAGCCGGCTTGTGGCCCAGACCTTTCCACCATGATCCTCCATGATCTTCTTTACGATGGAAAGTCCGATACCGCTTCCTCCCTTGGAAGAATTCCTGGAAACATCGGTACGGTAAAAACGGTCAAAAATATACGGCAGATCCTTGGCGGCAATACCCTTGCCGTTATCCTCGATCTCCACCTGGATAAAATCACCCACATCCTTCACCCGAAGCTGGATGATCCCCCTTGCTTCTCCATATACTTAATGGCATTACTCACGATATTATGGATCACACGGCGGATCTGCTCACCATCCGCAATAACCTGCACACCCTTCTCCACATAATTGGCATACACAAGCTCGATCCCCCTGGTCTCCATCTCAAGCCCAAGCTCCTCCGCACAATCCGAAAAATAATCCTCCACATTCAGCTTGCTGAACGTATACGGAATACGGTTGGTATCGATCTTGGAATAAAAGGTCAGCTCATTGATCAGATGATCCATCTCATTGGTCTTATTATAAATGGTACGCACATACCGGTCCATCTTCTCCGGCGTATCCGCCACACCATCCATGATTCCCTCCACATAACCCTTCACCGCAGTGATCGGCGTCTTCAGGTCATGGGAAATATTGCTGATCAGCTCCTTATTCTCCTTATCCATCAGGATTTTCTCTTCCGTGGACTCCTTCAGACGCTTACGCATCTCCTCAAAATCCTGGCAAAGCTGGGAAAATTCATCATTCCCCTCAACCTCCAGCACAAAATCCAGATTCCCCTCCTTGATGTTCTTGGTAGCCTTCTTAAGCTTCACCAGCGGAACCGCAATGCTCCTGTAAATCCACAGCCCCACGGACAAAGCAGTAAAAACAAGGATGATCGTTGCGGTCAGGATCATATCCTTGGCCATCAGCTTCACCTGGCTGCTGGAAGACTGCGGCAGCGAAATATCATAGACCATCTGGCTGGAATCCGAAGCCTGGCTGCTGCTCTCCTGCACATGCTTCGCCTGCGTCTGGCTGAACCCGTACAGACTTGCGGAAAAAAGAAGCAGCGGCAGCAGGATGATCGCAACGAAGCCCACAATAATACGTGTTTTTAACTTCATCTGTATCTCCGTCCTTTATAAATTCACACATTCACATACACGTATTATAACATAAACTATATTCCCTATCTCTAAATTTTCTATAAAAAAGCCCATCTTCCAGCATCAGTATTATTCCATTTTGTTCTAAACTATGCTATCATATTCTTGTTGTCCACCCGATACCCGGCAACGGGAGGAGGTGAGTTCTTTTGGAAATTATTATCTCTTTTCTTGTTTCCTGCATGGCAAACATAACTGCCTATTACGTTTGCAAATGGCTAGACGGCAACAAGTAGGACAACGCTAACCTAGTGGTTTCTTGTCCACTATAAAAAATTAGAAGAAGCCCCCGGTATTGGCACTACCGGGGGCTTCACTCTTTGTTCTTTTGGAACTATTACTATCTCTTTTGCCTAATGGCATTATATCATATGCAGTTCTTAAAATCAATATTCCTGCCAAAAGGATATATAAATATTTTTTTTGACTCTCTTACAGATACTTCTTCAGAGTATCAACCTTGTCCAGATGCTCCCATGGAAGATCAACATCTGTACGGCCGAAATGACCATAAGCAGCAGTCTGCTTGTAGATCGGACGGCGAAGGTCAAGCATCTTGATGATACCAGCCGGACGAAGATCAAAATTCTCACGAACGATCTCAACAAGCTTAGTCTCAGAAAGCTTACCTGTTCCGAAGGTATTCACACTGACAGAAGTCGGATGCGCAACACCGATCGCATAGGAAAGCTGGATCTCACACTTGTCAGCAAGACCGGCTGCAACAATGTTCTTTGCAACATAACGTGCAGCATAAGCAGCAGAACGGTCAACCTTTGTGCAGTCCTTACCGGAGAAAGCACCGCCGCCGTGACGTCCTGTTCCGCCGTAGGTATCAACGATGATCTTACGTCCTGTCAGACCACTGTCACCGTGAGGTCCGCCGATAACAAAACGACCTGTCGGATTGATGAAATACTTCGTATCAGCATCAACCATATCAGCCGGAATGATCGCATCAAAAACATACTTCTTAATGTCCTCATGGATCTGCTCCTGAGTAACATCCGGATCATGCTGTGTAGAGCATACGACAGCATCGATTCTCTTCGGCTTGCCGGCCTCATCATACTCAACAGTAACCTGAGTCTTTCCATCCGGTCTTAAATATTTCAGAGTGCCGTCCTTACGAACCTTTGTCAGCTGCTGAGCAAGCTTGTGAGCCATGTTGATGGCATATGGCATATACTCCTCAGTCTCATTGGAAGCATAACCAAACTGAAGACCCTGGTCACCGGCACCGATGGAATCCAGTTCGTCCTCATTCATATCGTCCTCTTTCTGCTCAAGAGCCTTGTCAACACCCATAGCGATATCTGTGGACTGCTTGTCAAGTGATGTGATAACCGCACAGGTATCTGCGTCAAAGCCATAATCCGCATTGTCATATCCGATCTCACGGATAGTATCACGAACGATCTTCTGGATATCAACATTAGCCTTGGTTGTGATCTCACCCATAACAAGTACAAGACCTGTTGTAGTAGCAGTCTCACAGGCAACACGGCTCATCGGATCCTGTGCCATCATAGCATCAAGGATCGCATCAGAAATAGAGTCGCAGACCTTGTCAGGATGACCCTCAGTTACAGATTCAGACGTAAATAAAATTTTCTCCATAATCTTCTCCTTTTGTAATAAAACAACGGTTATACACATAAAAAACAGCCCGTACAATCCGGACTGTTTAAGTTCTGTAAACAATCCTCTTATTGTTCGATTGCTCGCTCAGGTTGGCACCTTCCTGGATTCTCCGGGGTTGCCGTGGCTTCACAGATCCTTTGTATCTCCACCACTCTGAATAAAAGGCTATCTTTTATGAAATTTACTGCAACACATACAATATACTTATCATACCAAAATGTCAAGAGCAATTTTCGAGAAAAAATATCACCCGTTACTTTTTGAACCGGTATTTTCCCTTTCCATAGCCAGGGACTGTTCCAATAACATCTGCATGTACCAATTTGGAAAGAAACTTTGAAGCACCGGAATCCTTCAGTCCGATCAGTTCTTTAACCACAGTCTTATTAAAAATCCTGTCATACCCGACCACCTCAAACAATCTGAGAATATGCCCTGTAGTTTTTGCAGAAAAAGCTATCCCCTTTTCCAAAAAAAGCTTCTCTATCTCTGCATTCGGACCGCCCATATATCCGCTTTCACATCCAACCTCTGCTTTCCATCTCCAATATCTACTTTTCCATCCTCAATATCTACTTTTTCATCCCCAATATCTACTTTCTCATCCCCAATATCCACTTTCTCATCCCCAATATCCACTTTTCCAGTATTCAGTACTCCACTGATATGCAGATTTCGATTATGAAGCTCATTCCTCTCGCCCAAAAGCAGATTTCTCAGAAAAACTTCCAGATACTCTGTTGTCTCATAGATCCCTTTCTGCAGATTCGTATAATTGGCACGAACAAGCGCATTTCGGAAATACCATGCATTCTCCGCAAAAATATCATTAGTTGCCGTAAAACCAAGCATTCGCAGATACTTGATAAAAAATACTGCCGTAGTTCTCGTATTTCCCTCTTCAAAAATATGGATCTGCCACAATCTTGAAATAAAAACAGCAAGATGATGAATGATCTCCTCCATGGAAAGCCCCTTATAGCTGAACGCCTTCTCCTGAGAAAAATCATATTCCAGCGTGGCTATCAGTTCTGAAGCACTGCCATACATAACCGTTGCACCATCCAGCACCCATTCCTTTTTCGTAATATTATAATCTCTGATCTTCCCTGCATGACTGTAAATCCCCATAAAAAGCTTTCTGTGGATTGAAATATATTCATTAGGTGAAAATGAAAATGCTGTCTCAGAAAGCAGTCCTGCGATCCGCGAAGATACCTTATCTGCTTCCTCCGTCCGTTCCTCATCGGAAAAATGTGCCGGACGTTCCTCATAGTAACTGTTGATAAGCTCCTGCGCTTCTCTCATTGTGATCTTACCTTCGATATTCTGAATAGCAGTATCGATCAGATATTCCGATGTTTTAAGACCATCAACAGCCTGAAGACCGATTGCAGTACTCCACGCATACCCCTTATTTGCCTTATCCGGTTCCGATTCTTTCAGATACTCTTCAAACGGGTCCCTTTTCATATCATCCACCTCTCTTACATTATCACTCACTATCAGTCTGCGATTTGCATAAAAAAATTATTAACCATTATAACATTTTACAGTCCTAACAGAACGTAAATATTCCAAAAAAAGAACCGGGCATCCACATCGCCCGGTTCTTCCATCGATCATCCTTCAGAATGATCCGTTATTTATTTTTTCTTCTTTCTCCTAACTCCATAAGCTGCACCGCCGCCAACAATGATCGCTGCTGCAAGGATTCCAACCCATACGCCGATCGGTGTATCATCGCCGGTCTTTACAGAACGTCTTGCTGTACCGCTGGTATCGTTCGGAGCAGTTCCGCCCGCTGTGCCGTTATTCGGGATCGGAGTGATCCGATCATTTCCACCATGATTTCCACCAGGTGTAACAGTCGGAATCGGTGTCGGCTCGGAAGAAAGACTGTTGGTGATCTCTTTTGTTACAGTATATCGGTTATCATTATTCAGTGTAACCTCACCCTGACCGGTAACTGTATACTTAAAGGTATCATCATCAACCGGATTTCCATCCTTATCCGTCTCCAGAACAGTATAAGTAACACTGTTGATCTCCTGATCTGTTGGAAGCTCCATTGTTACCTGAACACTACCATTCTGTTTCAGAGTCACTACCTTCTCAAGCGTCAGCTCACCGTTACTCTCAGTGGAGAACACACCTGCATAGAACGTATCATCCACGGAAGAAGCAACACCATCGATCATCACATTCTTCTTAATGTTGATATATCCGTTACGGCTAAATACATCGGAAATCTTTGTATAATAGTTATTTACATAAGCCGCAGCCTCAGTAACACCACTATCTCCACCGATCACAACCTGATTGGACTTCTCTTCACTCTCACCATTCGGCTTCGTTACATTGTAGTAGTAAAGATTCTCTTCATCCACCTTGATCTTCGTATTCTGCTGAAGAGGATTTCCATCCTCATCCAGCTCAAATACATAATAGGTGCCATCCGGAACATCCGTCCATGTAGCTGTACCACTGGAAGCATTCTGGATATGGATATCCTGTAAATAATCATCACGGAATGGGATCGTACCTTCCTGATCCGAAAAAACGCCAACCTTATAAGTTACATCCTCCTTCGTTTCCAGAGGAATCACATTGTCGTTCTCATCAACATTATAGATCCTCTTCGTAACCTGGATCTGTGTATGCTTCGGCGGATTACTTACAGACTTCGGATAAGCCTGTACATCGTACATCCATCCCTGCTCCTGATCTGCAAAAGGAACGGAGATCAGCATCGGTGAAACCATAACACTGCTGTTTCCATCTGTCTGCACCACCAGGTACATACCCTCAGCCAGATCAGCAAAAGTCATATTCCCCTCTGCATCAGAGGACTTGGACATACCCCACACATCCACGCTTCCGCTGACGATCATAGCCGCCAGCTTCTCTGCCGCTTCATACCAGCCATCAGCCGTCGTGATGGAATCAAAATCGATTGCTGCGGCAGCCAGTGCCTCATCCAACACGAAATGCACATTGCCATCAAAATTCACACTGCCAACCTTGTAGATTGTCAGCCCTACATCCGGCAGCGGAGTCTGGTTTCCCTCCTCATCCGCCTGCTGAACCGTCAACGTCAGATTACCTGTTTTTCCAGCTTCATAATCCCCGGCGAAAACCGACTGCAAAACACTCGTGACCAGCATAGCCGTCAGCATCAGAACAGCCAGAAGGCTCCGGAATATTTTCCCTTGCTTTCTTCTATTTTTCATCGCTCTCTGCCTCCTCTTTCCTTTCTGAAAGCTGTTTCATTCTGCGTTTTTTATCCTTGCGGCGGACAATCAGGTAAATCAGCAGAATCAGAATAACAAGCGCTGCCGCACCGCCGGCAAGAACCCTCTTCGGATTCACAACCGCAAGCTTCTGCGGAATCGTTTCGTCATTCTTAGTAACTTCTTCCTCCACATACTTCGTCCGAATACCACGAACAAGAAGTCTGTGGGTATTCACCGCATAAGGCGTACACGTAACCAGTGTCACATGATCCTCGCCCTCAACAATATCCAGGTCACTGGTCTCATCCGGAAGCACCGTCTTGATCTGATCCACCTTGTAGGCCAGATTCTTGCCAAGAATATGCAGGATAAAAATATCTCCCTTTTCCATCTGATCCAGATCTGTAAAAAGCTTCGCGTTAGGAAGACCTCGATGCGCCGCCAGAACCGCATGGGTGCTCTTGCCTCCGATAGGAAGACTGGTGCCCTCCACGTGGCCCACACCCTTTTCCAGCACGGTCTTGCTCAGTCCGTGATAGATAGCCAGCTTCGCTTTGATCTTTGGGATCTCGATACTGCCCATCAGTCCGTCACCGTTAGGATCTAGGACTCCGTCATAAGGATGACTCAGCTCATAAGTATCCTCTTCCTCAAAAGCATCTACAATGGCATTTACCGGATGCTCGGCATTATACTCCTTCGCTTCTTTCCACAGCCTGTCATAGTCATTGTCCGAAAGCTCCGTTACCGCTTCCTCGTACTTACTGACCAGCTGTGCGTTACGGTACTGGTTCCACATATCACTGATCGTAGGATAAAGGAACACACCCGCACCTGCCAGAAACACCAGGCGATAAAAAATGTTCAGGACAACATTTACTCTTTTTCCTTTTTTTTC
>ENA-OQDW01000099-OQDW01000099.1-human-gut-metagenome-genome-assembly--contig:-NODE-99-length-33401-cov-2.079071_pt1 | contig 33401 bp, 38 predicted proteins | sample MGYA00242784_ERZ504613 | MGnify/ENA primary metagenome ERZ504613 (study PRJEB26092, sample SAMD00036330) | human gut metagenome | host: Homo sapiens | study: EMG produced TPA metagenomics assembly of...
CTGGGGAGAACCAGAGCGTGTGAAGACGATGCAAGGAGACAAAACTGGATTAAATGCAATGTCTCTGGATATGACATATTTTGAAGCAGGAGGAAGACACTATCTTGTGTGGCTGATTTCACTAAAAATGACGGAAATCCTGCCGGTATTTCAAGTCTCTATATAGCAACGATCGACCATCGAATCCTACTCAGCTGACAAGTACCTGCTCTGTTATTACAGTACCGGAATATGTATGGGAATTAGAGAGATATAAAGTAAACGAAGGACCTGCAGTATTACAAAAAGATGGGAAAGTATATCTGGCATTCTCGGCTTCGGGAACAGGCTCAGAATATTGTGTCGGACTTTTGACAGGAAATGCAGATGATGATCTGACAAAAAAGGAAAATTGGGTAAAAACACCATACCCAATTATGACAAGTGGTGATTTTAATGATGAACTATGTGGACCGGGGCATAACTCTTTTACAGTTGATGAATATGGAAATGCAGTGATTGTATATCATGCAAGACCGGCAGATACTCATGCAGGTCATACGGGAGATCCACTTTATGATCCATGTCGTCATGCATACGTAAAACCAGTTTTGTTTGGTGCTGATGGAGCGCCGGTTTTGAATCTTTCGGACGAAGAGTTTGTAAAAGGTGGTTCGGAAATTACAGTCAAAGTAAAAGTAAAAGGAGAGTCAGAAGAAAGTAAACCATCTTTGGAGTATAACTTCGATGAGGATTATACAGGAATTGTGAAAGACAGCGCAGGAAATCAGGATGGAACAGTGACAGAAGGTGCATCTTATGTATGGGATAAAGAATATGGTCAGGTATTATATTTGGATGGAGATAAAACAGATGGAGGACATGACAGTTATTTGGAATTTCCAGAGGGATATTTTGATGGAAAAGATAAAGTGACAATTTCAATGGATGTCAATGAAGTGACAAGAAGTGGAAACTACTTTACATTCGGTGTAGGACAGAATAATCAAAAATATCTTTTTTTAAAGACCGCACCGACAAGCACAAAACTTGCGGTCACTACGTCTGGATATCAGAATGAAAAGTTAGCAAATAGGAACTCGGTATATCCAAATAACAGCAGAACATGGATTAATATAAAAATGGTTGTGACACCAAAATCAATCAGCCTTTATCAAGATGGAAAATTAATTGCGGAAAATCTGAATACAAATATCTCCTTAGATGATTTGGGGAGAAACCTTAAAGCATATATCGGGAAATCATTTTATTCAGAGGATAAATATTTCCGTGGATATTTTGATAACATAAAAGTATATGATTATGCGATGACAGATGAAGAAGTGAAAAAAGTCACGAAAGAAGAAAAAGAAGCCAGAGAAAAAAAGATGGGAGAAGTTAAACTTGTAGCAGAGAAGTTTGAGATTCCAAATGCAGATAATATTAAGAGTAACATTACCCTTCCAAGTGAAAAAGATGGTGTATTGATTCAATGGTCTTCCTCTAACCCGAAGGTAATCAATCCCGAAAAAGATGGAGAAAAACCAGCAGGCGTTGTTACAAGACAGAAAGAAGATACAAAGGTAACACTCACGGCAGTTTTCTCAAAAGAAGGAAGTAAAGATGTGAAAAAAGAATATGAGGTGATTGTAAAAGCAAAGGCAAAGACAGTAAAAGAGGAAGATTATGCCGGTTATTTGTTCGTGAGGTTTAATGGAACAGAAGAAAATGGAGATCAAGAGCAGACTTATTTTTCACTGAGTGAGGATGGCCTCAATTGGACAGATTTAAATCAAAATCAACCAGTATTGAAAAGCACGATTGGTGAAAGCGGATTAAGAGATCATTTTATAGCTCGAGCACCGGAAGGTGACAAATTTTACATGATAGCAACAGACTTAAGTATTGCCTTAAATAAAGTAAATGGTGGAGCAGATTGGGGGTCAGCAGGAGGAAGCGGAAGCCACAGCATTGTCGTATGGGAATCTGATGATTTGGTAAATTGGAGTGAACCTTGGCTTGCGGAAATTGCACCAGAAGGAGCAGGATGCACATGGGCGCCGGAATTTATTTACGACGAAACAACCGGTGAATACATTGTCTATTGGTCTGCAACAACACTTCAGGTAGATGAAGAAGAAAATATTACACAGGAATATGAAAATCACGCAATTTATTATTGCAAAACCAGGGATTTCCGTACATTTACAGAAGCAGAATTATATCATGATGGTGGCGTAGACGCGAATGGAAAAATTGTAAAAGTAATTGATTCTACAATGATTCAAAATGGGGATACGTATTACCGTTTTACTAAAAATGAAAGCAAAGGAACCATTGTTATGGATAAATCGGATTCTATACTTGGAGAATTTTCAGAGATTGACTCTAACGTGCTTTCTTCGGAGCTTCCAGCAAAGAGGGGCGCAGTAGAAGGTCCGATTATCTTTAAAATGAATGAAAAAACAGAAGATGGAAAAGATCAATGGTGTCTGATGGTAGATCGTTTTGCAAGAGGACAGGGATATTATCCTCTCATTACCACAGATTTGAATTCGGGTGAATTTAGAATGTTGGATGACAGTGAATATAGTTTTCCAAGCAAATACCGCCACGGTTATGTAATGCCGGTAACAGAAAAGGAATATGGTGCACTGCAAAGACAGTGGGGAGACGGAAGCTATGTTGACAAGTCCTTGTTAAAAGAAGTGATTGAAGAAGCGAAAGATATTTTGACAAATCAGAAACAAAACTATACCGAAGAAAGTATTCAGCAACTAAAAACGGCATTAGAGTCTGCCAAAAAAGCTTTGGATATAGTGACTACAACAGAGGAAGCTGATCAGGCGGCAGAGAATCTACGAAAAGCAATTGAAGCATTGGAGAAAAAAGAGGATATTCTGACCAGGATAGAGGTTACACTTCCAGATAAGACAGAATATCAGATTGGAGAAGAACTTGATTTGACAGGAGTGAAAGTAACAGCGGTGTTTGAAAGCGGAAAAACAGCGGATGTGACAGAGGCAGCAACAGTTGATAGCGGTGCTTTCAATTCTCAGAAAGCAGGAAGTTATACTATTACAGTTACTTATGCAGAGAAGACAGAGACATTTGTTGTTACAGTGAAAGAAAACTCTCCTGAAATTCCAGACCCAGTACCGAGTCCAAAACCTGAACCTAATCCTGACTCTAATACAAAACCAAAACAGAACGAAAATAAAGTTGTAAAAACAGGAGATGAGCAAAACCCGCTTCTTTCGATTAGTATTTTTGCTCTTGCAAGTGTTGTAATAACCGGAAGTTTTATAAGGAGAAAAAAATATAACTTGTAAATAATTGAGAGAGGTAAGGATAAAACAAGAAGCCGCACTTCCCATGAGGCATCCTTACACTTTTGAAGGCAGAGAGTGCAGTACGAATTTGTTTTTATGGAATTCCAATATCCCCTCGTCGCGCATCTTTCCAAGCTCTTTCGATAGGGCGCTGCGATCCAGATTGAGATAGTCGGCAAGTCCCTGACGGTCAAACGGAATTTGGAATGTTGTACTTTTGGCTTTTGCCGCTTCTGTAGAAAGATAGATAAAGAGACGACTGCGAACGGTTTTAGGAGTAGTGCAAGAAAATGCGTCTGGAAAGTATTAGATTTTTTTGCACAGAGATATAGAGAATATTCTGCATGATTTTAGCACTCCAGCTCTCTTTATCTTGAATCTGTTTCAGAGGTGCGATATTTAGAAAGAGGATATCAGCAGCTTCGGCAGTGACTGCGTCAACCATCATCGGTTCTTGACAGAGCGCGTAGGATTCGGCGAATACCTGTCCTGCTGAAATATTGCTTAAAATACTTTTGTTGCCCCAGAGATCAATATTTTCAATATTGACACTTCCGCTTAAGACGATACCGATTTCATGGATATGTTCTCCGGTGTGAAGGATAATAGTATTTTTTGCAAAGTGCTGTGTGCGCATGCAGCCAAGATCCAGCATGTGCATCCACTCATTTTCCGTAATGCCCTGAAATAAAACTGATTCAATTTTTTTCATAAAATCCTCATTTCCGTGGTTATAACCACTGAATTATTGGATTGATTATATTATACTCAGGTTACAAATGCAAGGAGGAAAAAATATGATTAGAAGAATTATTGAGATTGATGAAGATAAATGTAATGGGTGCGGAGCTTGCGCAGCGGCTTGTCATGAAGGAGCAATCGGTATGGTAGATGGGAAAGCGAAACTTCTTCGTGATGATTATTGTGATGGACTTGGAGACTGCCTTCCGACATGTCCGACAGGGGCAATCCGTTTTGTAGAGCGAGAGGCAGCAGCGTATGATGAACAGGCCGTTTTGGAAAATCAGAAAAAAGCAGCACCGGCGGGAATCCAGCCGTCACAGCTTGCACAATGGCCATGTCAAATCAAGCTTGTGCCAGTAAATGCACCTTATTTTCAGGGGGCGAAATTGCTGATTGCAGCGGACTGCACGGCTTATGCCTACGCTAATGTGCATCAGGAATTTATGCGAGGAAAGGTGACAATTATCGGATGTCCAAAACTGGATGATGTCGATTATAGCGAGAAACTGACACAGATTTTGGAGAATAATGATATCAAAAGTGTCACAATACTTCGTATGGAAGTCCTTGCTGCGGTGGTCTTGAGATGGCTGCGAAAAAAGCACTTAAGGAAAGTGGAAAGTTTATTCCATGGCAAGTTGTCACGATTTCGATTGATGGGAAAATATTAGATTAAGAGCAATTTGAAATGTTATTAGGAGTAGTGTTTTAAGAAAAAAGCTGATAAAATAGGTATCTCAGATGAATGAGGTATCTATTTTTTGTAACAGTTCAGTAAACTCGAGCTGTTATGACTGAACTGTTACAGATTGGAAGGAAAGGAAGGAAAAAATGGAAATCAGGCAGGCAAAGTTGGCGGATGTGCCAACCATTATGAAGATATATGAAAAAGCAAGGGTATTTATGGAGAACAGTGGGAATCCTACACAATGGGCGGTTGGCTATCCGGGGCAGCAGCTAGTTGAAAAGGATATTATAGAAAAAAATTGTTACATCTGTGAGGAACAGGGGAAAGTTGTAGGTGTGTTTTCGTTTATAGTGGGAGAGGACCCGACATATCAGAAAATCGAGCATGGTGCATGGCACAGCGCAGAAACATATGGAACAATACACAGACTTGCATCAGATGGACAGGCAAAGGGGATTGCAAAAATTTGTTTTGATTTTTGCAAAACAAAATGCCGTTATCTTAGGATTGACACGCATCAGGATAACAAACCAATGCAGGCGGCAATCCTGAAATACGGATTTCAAAAATGCGGAATTATTCACGTTGCAAATGGCAGCGAAAGGATTGCGTTTGATATTTCGTTTGATTGAAAAAAGATTCACTGCATGATATGATATTTAGGATTAGAAATATGGGAACGGCAAAGACAGTTAGTGAGGTGAAAATAATGCCATTAACAAAGATGGAAGCGGAGAACTTTACAGTATTTGAGAAGATATCAATCCCGTTTTGTAGAGGGTTGAACGTACTAGTAGGAGAAAATGGAGTGGGGAAAACGCATGTTATGAAGATTGCGTATGCTGCGTGTCAAGCATCAAAGCATGATGTGTCATTTTCGCAGAAAAGCGTAATGTTATTTAGACCTGATCAGTCCAGTATCGGACGTCTTGTAAATAGAAGAAAAAATGGTAATAATACGGCGAAAATTTCTGTTGAGTCAGATGTAGCAAAAATCGGAATGTCATTTTCTATTAAAACAAAAAAATGGGATGCAGAGATTAAGACTGAGCCAAATTGGGAAAAACAGATGTCAGATTTGACAAGTGTATTCATTCCGGCAAAAGAAATTTTATCAAATGCATGGAACCTTGATGCAGCAGTTAAAATGGGAAATGTAGAATTTGATGATACGTATCTTGATATTATTGCAGCTGCCAAGATTGATATATCAAGAGGTGTTGATACAGGGGCAAGAAAAAAATATTTGGAGCTTTTGCAAAAAATCAGTTCAGGCAAAGTTGCTTTGCACGATGATAGATTTTATCTTAAACCAGGTACACAGGCAAGGCTGGAGTTTAATTTGGTAGCTGAAGGATTACGTAAGATTGCATTATTGTGGCAGTTAATAAAGAACGGTACATTGGAAAGAGGTTCTGTTTTATTTTGGGATGAGCCCGAGGCAAATATTAATCCTAAATATATTCCCGTTTTGGCAGAATTACTTATTATGTTGGAACGTGAAGGTGTTCAGATTTTTGTTTCCACGCATGATTATTTTTTGTCTAAATATATTGAAGTCAAAAAGAAAAAAGACAGTGAAATTCAATATATTTCGTTATACAAGGATAAAACAAGTATAATAAAGTGCGAGGTAGAAAAAGAATTTGAACTATTAGAACACAATGCTATTATGGATACTTTTCGTCAACTGTACAGAGAGGAAATCGGGGTGGTGCTTCAGTGAAAGTAATACCAGAATCAGACATGAGATTTGGTCAATTTGAGGAAATGAACTTATTTCATATAGAGAACTCGCAGTTATATGAAAAATGGGGTCTTGGGATAAAGACGGTAGAATTTATTTTGAGATACAATAAAAATAGTATCATATTTCTAGAAGCCAAAAAGAGTTGTCCAAACTCAGACAATAGATATGACTCAGAAGAAAAAGAGAAAAAGTTTGAGGAATACTATTTAGCTATTACAGATAAATTTATTGAGTCATTACAAATTTATATTGCAGCTATATTGGATAAATATGAAGATATTTCGGAGATAGGAACGAAGTTATTAGATATCAAAAGTTTTCGGGGTATTCAAATTAAGTGTGTTCTCGTCATAAAAAATGCGGATGAAAGATGGCTTCCAGGTGTAATGGCAGAACTGAAAGAGCGTTTAAAAACCTATAGAAAAATATGGGGAATTGAAGTGGCCGTTTTGAATGAGGAACTTGCGGGAAAATATAACTGACCTGTTAAGGGGAACGGAACCATATATAGAGACAAAGGACAAATATCTATGAGTAATAAAAAACAGAATTCCAAAGGAGTTTTATAAATTATTTAACAGTAAGTACGTCGAGTATTTTCAGCGGATTTTGATTGCACTTTATGAGCAGTCGGCAAGTTCGTATTCATTGCTTGGACTTACAGAAGAGGAATGTCAGGACACGATCGAGATGGAGATTTCTACATTTACGATGGATTTTAGTCAAAGTGACCTGGAGGAAGAGGGAGAACTTCTCACGCGGGCGAATATGGCGTCAGTGATGCTTCGAAAGCTGGAAGAGTGGGGATGGCTCCGAAAGGATTATGACGAATCTCTGAACTGCTATGTCGTTTCATTTCCGGATTACAGCCAGATGTTCACAGAGTTATTTGGCAGGCTATATAATGAAGAAAGCAGTATGGAGCGTGAGAGTCTGTTGACGATATACAGCCATCTGTTTACATACCACTCTTCTAAGGAAAAGGACAATGAGATTTTGAAAAGTGCGCTGCAGTCTTCGAAGGCATTGCTTCAGATGCTCTCGAATATGCAAGAAGGAATTCGTGGATTTTTGAGGAAATGACGAAGCAGAAGACATTTCTTGGAATTCAGGAAGTGCTTGTGCAGGAAATGAATAATACAGATAGCCAAAAGTATGCGATTTTGACGACAACGGATAGTTTTTACCGGTATAAAGAAGAGGTGAAAGAGCTTATTGATCAGAATCTGATGGGAAATGAGGCTAGAAAGCAGGAGTTGCTTCAGAGGAGAAAAGGGCTGGAGGCAGATTCTTTTGCGTGGAGAAGAAATGAACGTGGAGTACAGAGCTGCGATGAGGCAATGGAGATCTTGTTTCAGATCAATCGGGAGTTTGACGGGATTGAGCGCAGATACAATCGTCTCATTGATCAAAAGAGAGTATTTGCAAAACGTGCGGCGGCTCGTATCCGATATATTTTGGCGGAGGGTGATGTGGAGGAAGACCACACAAAAGCGCTGATCAGGCTATTAAATATGAGCGACCGAAAAGATGAGATATTGAAAAAACTTGGTGAACGTATGGGCATGACAGAGCGTTTTGCAGTGCTGAAAGAGAGGAGCTTTGCAAAACCGAGAGATGCGAAAAAGAAAGCGTTTGAACCACAGGAACTTGTAAAGACGGGACAAAGTGAGGAACAGTTGGATGAGTTTGTTGTAAAACCATTATATACAAAGGCACAGATTCGGGAATTTCGCAGACAAAATGAGGTGGATGGAGCATTTCAGGTGACAAAAGATACCGTTCACACAGTGAAGATTTAGAGAAGCTTTATTTGTATGGCAGGAAGCCACTGAGATTGCGCAAGAGACAGAAGAGATTGTGATCGGAGAGGAATTTACGACAGAGGAAGGCTTGCAGTATTCAGGATTTACAATCAGGAGGAAGTAATATGGAACAATATTTAGAAAGTTTATCTGTGACGGAAGCAGAAAAATTAAAGAAGACTATCTTGAGTCTGTTTCGCCAGACGTGTATTTGCAGGAAAAATATGACCCGGTTACACTGGTCCCAAGTGACAACGAGCAGTTTGCAATATGCAGAACACATCGCAACTTTATTGAAAACTATCTTTCGGTTCTCGGATGTGAATTGCTGTATGATTCACAGGAGCGCATTTTCAGGCTTGTCGGAGAAGGCGTGGAGGCGGAGGTCCTGTCGAAGGAGACAACGATTATTGTTCTGCTCATAAAGATGATCTATCGGGATAAGATCATGGGAAAGGGACTTGCTGCGACGGTGACAAATTTAGAAGAAATCAGAGAGTACGGGAAGAATACGAATCTTTTGAATCAGAAACTTCCGGACGGTGAATGGAAGAGCGCTTTGGCGATTATGAAAAAACATCAGATTGTGGAGTATCCGGGGGCGCTTCGTGATCTTGAGGACGATACACCGATTTATATTTACAGCACGATTAATTTATATTGCAGTTCGGCGTTGATTAACGAGCTGATTGAGGCGTACAGAGAGGAGAATGCAGAGGATGAAGCAGGCAAAGAAGATATTTACACGAATTTTGATGAATAACTGGGGCGGAATTGACCATCAGGTACTTTGTCTGAATGAATATGTGAATCTGTTCAGCGGAAAAAGCGGTTCCGGAAAATCATCTGTGATGGATGCCATGCAGGTCGTGCTATATGGAAGTGTCGGAAATGATTTCCTCAACAGAGCGGCAGATGACAGCGCCAATAAAAGAAGTGTGTTAAGCTATTTGCGCGGAGAGCAAAAAGATGGTACGGCGAACCGTGAGAATCAGGATTTTTATGCCCATATTGTCTTGGAGATACAGGATACAGGGCGGAAAAGTTACACATGTATCGGAGCAGTTTTCGAAGTCGGAAAAAATGATATGGACCTGAAACGGTTCCGTTTTTTCAGCCATGCCGGAAAAATTCCGGAAGATGAGTATGTTACTGTGTCTGGAATTCCGTATTCAATTGCACAGATTCAGAAACTGGTCCATGAAAGAGAACAGTCAGAAGATGCGAAAAGCAGAGGAAATGTCAACCGGATCTATCCGTCCAGAGAAGCGTATCTGAACATCGTAAATGATATTATTTTCGGGTACGTAGATGCAGGTCGGTTTAAAACAATGCAAAAAAGTGCGATCGCGCTTCGCATGACAAAGGGAACGAGTCAGTTTATCAAAGACTATATGTTTCCGAAGAGCAAGGAAGATACGATCACTGCGATCAGTGAACAGCTTGCGGCTTACCGGGAGATAAAAGAGCGGGTCGAAGATTTGGAAAAACAGATTACCCTTTTAGAGGAGGTGCAGGCACATGACAGAAAGCTTACGCTTGCAAAGGCAGAGCAGGTAAAGACAGAAACGCTTTTACGGATTTTGGAGATTGAAAACAGGCGGGTACAACTTTTGTCAAAGACGGAGGAGTTCTCAAATACATGTGAGAAAATCGCGCAATTCGAAGAACAGATAAAAGATCTCGAGATGACATTGAATGGAAAACGAGAAGAACTGATTGGGGTGCGCACGGAACTTCGTGCCAGTGATTTTGAGAAAAGAAAGAAGACCTTACAAAATTGGCAGGAGACAATCCGTCTGTGCGGAAATGAGGCAAGAGAGTGGGGAGAATTGCTCAAGCGACTGAATCGTTGGAATGAGACAGACGGAGTCTGCGAGTATGTCAGTAACCCGCTTTGCAATCTTCTGGAAGAAATCGAAGAGAGAAATATCACAGAAGAGAATGTGAACGGACTGAAAAAGCGACTGAAGGAAACGTATGAGAGTATCAAATCTGAGGTGGAAGAGCTGAAGGCAGAGCGACGACGTGTGGAAGCGGACTATCAGGAACAGAAGGAGATGCTTGAGGATTTACAAAATGACAAAAAGCATTATTCCAAAGAAGTGAAAGTGGTCAGGAGAAAACTGCAGGAAGAATTGTCAGCAAGATACGGCAGAACCATATCGGTTGAAGTGTTTGCAGATTTGTTCGACATTACAGACGAGGCATGGCGAAATGCAATTGAGGGAAGACTTGGAAGAATCAAATACGGTCTTATTGTGGAGCCAAGATATGCTTTAGATGCAGCGAATATTTTCCGGGGAATGAAGAAGCGAGAATACGAGACGGTGGATTTGATCAACACGGCAGCAATACAGCGGGATGAGCCGCAGGCGATGGATGAGACGCTGTATGATGCGGTAAAGACGGACATTCCATATGTAGATTTTTGCCTGAAACGTTATCTTGGACATATCAAAAAATGTGAGACCGTGGAAGAACTGCATGAGGTCAAAGACGGTGTTACTCAGGATTGCTATTCATACAGCAATTACATGTTCCGACATTTGCGGGAGAAAGATTACAGATATCAGACAATCGGCAGAAAGGTTTCCAAAAAGCAGATGCAGGAACTGGAGGAAGGCGTATACAGGCTGAATGTGGAACTGATTCGTCTTGGCGGGGAAATCTCAGAGCTTGAGCAAGCGGAGGATTTTGAGCGTCTGCAGACATATGATTACGAGACCATGCTGCAGAAATCTAATGCGGCAAGCCGGCTGAAAGAGTACTACGAAGAAGAGGCGCGTCTGTCGGAAGAAATCCGAGAACTTCAGGCAGGTACAAGAGTTGCAGAGCTTCAGAAACAGGAACAGAGTCTGAATGAGTCCATTCGAAAGCTGGAACAAGAGAAAAATGGGGTACAGAAAGAGGTGACAAATTATTCGGCGACAAAAGGAAAGCAGGAACAGGATATAAAGGAACTCACAGAATACCTGGAGAAGCTTGAGGAAGGATTTGTCCCGAATGCAGAACTGAAAGAGACCGTTCTTGCGGTCATTGACAAAGGAAATGAATACCGTTTTGAGAGAGAGCAGAAAAAGACATTCGAACAGCTGCGCTCACAGGAAGAAGAGGAATTCAAACAAAGAGGAGATGCGAGAGAGCAATTCAATAAAGCATTTCCATCGTATGATTTCAGTCCGTTCGAGAAAGATAATACCGCCTATGATGAGTTGTTGGAAAACTGTAAGCAGAATTTTGAGCCGAAGTATAAGGCGGAGTTTGACAAACAGTATCAGCTTATCTATCAGATGCTGCGGGAAAATGTGATTGCGACAATCAACAGTGAGATTAAAGAAGCGAAACGACACCGCCGAGAGATCAATGCGATGCTTTCTGAAATCCGTTTTTCCGACAGTATTTATCAGATTGACATTTTGCCGACTGACGATGAAAAACGACAGTTTTATGAGATGCTGACGGCGGAGGAACTGAACATGAAAGTGATCGACCGAGACATGGAAGGACAGTTAAGTTTTGGTGAGGATGCCTTTTATCAAAAATACGAGGCGCAGATTAAGCGCCTGACTGACAAATTCATGCCGCCGAAGGAGGACGAGCCTTCTGCGAGAGAAAGACATAAACGAGATATGGAAAAATATGCGGATTACCGCACGTATTTGAAATTCAGCATGTACGAGCAGACCGAGGATCAGGACGGAAATATAAAAAAGAATTACGTGGATGATATGGCGGGGCGTGATTCCGGAGGAGAAGGACAGAATCCGAAATATGTGGCGCTGCTGGCGGGATTTGCTATGCTCTATCATCAACAGACAAACCGTGACACCAAAATACGTCTTGTACTTTTGGATGAAGCATTTTCCAAGATGGATAAGGAGCGAAGCGAAGTATGCCTTGCATATGCGCGCAAACTGGGACTCCAGCTTGTCGTGTGTGTGCCGGATGAGAGACTGCAGTCACTTGTACAGAACGTGGACTGCGTGTACGCATTCCGAAGAGCCAACAATCGGATTTCGATGATTCATATTGACAAAGGGGCATATTTGCGGATGATAGAGGGAGAAGCAGATGAAGAAGAAAACAGTGACGCTGTCACAGTGGCTCATCGAACAGAATGATACCGAAGCATATCGTGCAGGAAAACTTGCAGGGAAGAAACATCCGAAAGTAGACCAAAAACTGATTGATGCGGTCGGTGGGATGCAAAACCTTATCCGTCAGGCAAGAGTGCTTGAACAGGATGAGGCACTTGGCAAAAGCGGGATGATTCAATTTCGGTGGTGTAATTTAGGAAGTGACATCTCACAGATTGATTATGAGGTTGCCGCAATTCCATTGCTTTGCAGAAAGCTTGGTGTGAAAGATGTTCGGGAACACCAAGCGGAGTTGATAACACGGGTACAAATGTGGAAAAATAAGGTCAGCGAGTGTGAGTGGGTGGAAAACTATTATGATACGCTTTTGAGCAGGCTTACACTTGGCAAAAAAGTCTCAGAAGCAGAAGATGAGAAATTGTTTTTGTGTCTGAACGCAGTGGCAGCACAACAGGAATTTATTTGGGAGCGTGTGTTCAGCGCCAGAGTGTTCCACAATTCGAAGACATTTCAGAATGAATATAAGAACAGCATTGTTACGATTTTGAAAAATTGTTCTCCGTACTACGAGGAGGAAATAGACGCAGAGACGCTTCTGGCAGCACATAATATCCACTCCTATGCGCAGACACTGGAGTGGAAAGGCTGTCTTGAATATAGGTTGGATAATGGTAATGTTGTGGATACAGACGAAAACACTTATGGAACAGTGATTAATTCTCAGACGATGGAACACGCCAGCGTGACAGACCTTTCCGGATGCAAACGGATTATGACAATTGAAAATAAGGCAAATTACGAGAGTATGATTTTCTCAGAAGAAACGTTGTACATTTATTGTCATGGGTATTTCACGCCAAAAGAAGTGAGATTTTTAAAGAAAATCCCGGAGCTTGCTGACGCAGACTGCGAGTTTTTACACTGGGGAGATATGGATTACGGCGGAATCAGTATTTTTCAGTTCATCAAAAAGAATGTATTCCCAGAGTTGAAGCCTTATAAAATGGATCGAACCGCTTTTGAGGGAGCTTTGAAAGACGGTGCAGGCATTGTGCTGGAACATGAGACAAGGAAGAAACTGGAAGCGAAAGATGCGGGTCTGTTGGAAGAGTTGAAACAGGTGATTTTAGAGACAGGAAAGACGATAGAGCAGGAGCTGGTGAGAGGGAAATAGGGTGGAATTTTAATTGATAGCGGATAAAATATGATAAGATAATTTACAGAACAATCGTGAACAGGGTAGGCTGACCTCTCATTTACATACGGGAGGTGATGCTAATGGACAACAAACATTTTGATTTCAAAGATTTGATGCAATTTGGTATGTTCATACTATCACTATTGACTTTTATTTACTTGATAAGTAATTAGTGCATAAAAAACCACCCTATAAAAAGTCTTGGCGGACTAGGGTGGAATTTTAATTCTCATTTAGAGGCCAACCACTTTGAACGGTTGTTCTTCTATAATCATATTATACACCTTCGGGCGTACCTGTCAAGAGTCATTGACAATCGAAATCGAGAGTGTTAAACTAAGAAAAACAAAAACATAGGGGAGCTTGTATTGGCAGGCTGAGAGGAAGTAATCAACTTCGACCCTTTAACCTGATGCGGATAATGCCGCCGTAGGAAATCATAATTGCTGATTTTTTCGGAGATATCGTATTAGGTATCTCCGTTTTTTTGTGGCAGAAAGGAAGTAGAGAAGATGAAAAGAGAACAGACGAAAAAATTATGTATGGCAGGAATTTTATGTGCCGTTGCAGTGGTCGGAAGCACACTGTCCGTTCCGGTATTTGGGAGCAAATGTGCCCCGGTACAGCATATGGTAAATGTGCTCTGTGCGGTATTGTTAGGACCTGGATACGGAGTTGGAGTTGCATTTTGCGCAAGTTTGATTCGTAACTTATTAGCGCTTGGAAGTATTTTGGCATTTCCGGGAAGCATGTTTGGGGCGCTGCTCTGTGGAGTTGTGTACTGGAAGAGCAAGAACTTATTATTGACACTGCTTGGAGAGGTATTTGGAACAGCGATCCTTGGAGGACTCTGTGCATATCCGTTGGCAGTTCTTGTCATGGGTGTGTCAGTCAGGCGAAGTTGCATTTTATGCATATGTACTTCCGTTTTTTGTATCTACAGCAGGGGGAGCAATATTGGCGGGCATTCTGATCCAGATGCTGAAAAAAGCAGGAGTGCTCCGTATGGCAGCTAAAAAATAGGGAGAATGGAAACATGTTAGAATTAATGTCAGATCAGGTGAGAAAACATGCACCTTTGATACATAATATGACAAACCGGGTGTCGATCAATGACTGTGCGAACATTCTGCTCGCCTGCGGAGCCTCTCCGATTATGGCAGAAGCAATCGAGGAAGTGGAAGAGATCACGGCAATGTGTGATGGGCTTGTCTTGAATATGGGGATGCCGAACAGACAGAAGATAGAGGCAATGAAAAAAGCCGGAAAGCGGGCAAATGCACTTCATATTCCGGTTGTCTTAGATCCGGTTGGAGTCGGCGCATCGGCATTTCGAAGAGAAGCAGTATCCGAGCTGTTAAAAGAAGTCAGATTTACTGTCATTCGTGGAAATCTCTCAGAGATTCGGACGTTGATGTGTGGAGTGTGTGGCACAAGAGGGGTAGACGCAGAGCCTGCAGATCTGATGGGGGAGAAGAATCTGTATCAGAACGTAAAAATGGTAACTGCATTTGCAGAAAAAAGTGGTGCGGTTGTGGCGGCAACGGGAAAGAACGACATTGTATCGGATGGAAGAAAAGCATATTGGATTCAAAACGGACATTCAATGATGCAAACAGTCACACGGAGTAGGATGCCAGCTCTCAGCGCTGACTGCGGCGTATGTGGCTGCGAATCCGAAGCATACACTGGAGGCGGTGACAGCGGCGGTCAGTGCGATTGGAGTTTGTGGAGAGCTGGCGTATGAACGTATGAGTGATCTGGATGGAAATGCATCTTATCGTAATTACCTGATTGATGCAGTTTATCGGTTGGATGGAAAGAAGCTTGAGCGCTTGGCTCGAGTAGAAAAAGTAAATGAAGATGGAGAGAAAAGTAATGAGATGTAGACCGGAGATGATGCGATTATATGCGGTAACAGACCGTACGTGGACAAAGAAAAAGTCCTTGATCGAGCAGGTGGAGGCGGCAATTTGCGGAGGTGCAACCTGCATACAGCTGCGGGAGAAAAACCTTGATGAGGAAGCATTTTTGCGGGAGGCGATGGAGATGCAAAAGCTGTGTGAGACCTATCAGGTTCCGCTGATTATCAATGATCATGTAGAGATTGCGAAACAATGCAAAGCAGCAGGAGTGCATTTGGGACAAAAAGATATGGAAGCGGGGAGAGCACGGGAGATACTTGGACCAAAATGATTCTTGGAGTGTCAGCAAGGACGGTGGAACAGGCGGTGCAGGCAGAGCGCGCCGGAGCAGATTATCTCGGTGTGGGAGCCGTATTTCAAACGAGTACCAAGACCGATGCAAAAGAAATTTCCCATGCGATATTGAAGGAGATCTGTGAGAGTGTGAACATTCCGGTTGTCGCAATCGGCGGCATCGGAAAACAGAATATAGAAGCGCTTGCAGGCAGCGGCATCGCAGGAGTGGCGCTCGTGTCGGCAGTTTTTGCAGCGGAAGATATTGAGCAGGAGTGTCGGGGACTATTAAAACAAATAGAAAGAATCGTGTGAGGTGAAGAGAGAATGAAAACAGCATTGACAATTGCAGGAAGTGATTCCAGTGGAGGAGCCGGTATTCAGGCGGATTTGAAGACGATGATCATGAACGGTGTATTTGGGATGAGTGCGGTAACTGCATTGACTGCTCAGAATACAACCAAAGTGACAGGAATCATGGAAGTGCCGCCAGAGTTTTTGGAAAAGCAGATTCAGGCGGTATTTGAAGATATTCGACCGGATGCGGTGAAGATCGGCATGGTTGCAAGCAGTGAACTAATCAGTACGATTGCAGGCTGCCTGAAAAAATATGGGGCAGACAATATCGTTGTGGATCCGGTTATGGTTGCGACGGGCGGTTCTAAGTTGTTAAAAAATGATGCGGTTCATACGTTGGAGTGTGAATTGCTGCCGTTAGCGACACTTGTTACACCCAATATTCCGGAGGCAGAGATTTTAGCGGATATGAAGATTACAACTCGGGAAGATATGATTGTGGCAGCTAAAAAAATCGGTGACAGATATCTCTGCTCGGTATTGCTGAAGGGCGGACATAATTTAAATGATGCAAGCGATCTTTTCTATAGGGAAGGAGCTGTTCGGTGGTTTGAGGGAAAGCGGATTGAGAATCCGAATACACACGGAACGGGCTGTACGCTATCCAGTGCGATTGCATCCAATCTTGCGAAAGGATTTTCGCTGGAGACAGCGATACAGAGGGCAAAGGAATATATTTCCGGCGCATTGGAGGCGATGCTTGATCTGGGAAAAGGAAGTGGTCCGATGAACCATGGATTTGATTTACAAGGAAAATTTGTGAAGGAGGAAAATTAAGATGTACCATACACAGATGGAAGCAGCAAGAAAAGGAATTATCACAAAAGAGATGGAAATTGTTGCGGAAAAGGAGTTTCGGACAGAGGAGGAAATACGTGATCTCGTTGCAAAAGGACAGGTGGCAATCTGTGCCAATAAACGACATACTTGTCTTGACCCAAACGGAGTAGGTTCTGCGCTTCGCACAAAGATCAATGTCAATCTTGGCGTGTCAAAAGACTGCAAGGATTATGACGTAGAGATGGAAAAAGTGATGGCGGCGGTTAATATGGGAGCTGAGGCGATCATGGATCTGTCTTCTCACGGAGACACACAGCCATTTAGAAGAAAACTTACAAGTGAATGTCCGGCGATGATTGGAACGGTTCCGGTTTATGACAGTGTCATTCACTACCAGAGAGATCTTTCAACATTGAGCGCAAAAGATTTTATTGATGTCATCCGGCTTCATGCGCAGGACGGTGTGGATTTTGTGACACTTCATTGCGGAATTACAAGAAAGACGATTGAGCAGATCAAAAAGCATAAAAGGAAAATGAATATTGTTTCGCGTGGAGGTTCTCTTGTGTTTGCATGGATGAGTATGACCGGAGAAGAAAATCCATTTTACGAATATTATGATGAAATTCTGGAGATCTGCAGGGAGTATGATGTGACAATCTCGCTTGGAGATGCTTGTCGTCCGGGATGCCTTGCAGATGCGAGTGATGTTTGCCAGATCGAGGAGCTGGTTCGTCTGGGAGAGTTGACGAAACGTGCGTGGGAAAAAGACGTTCAGGTGATGGTAGAAGGACCGGGACATATGCCGCTTGATCAGATTGAGGCGAACATGAAGCTGCAGCAGACAATCTGTATGGGGGCGCCGTTTTATGTACTGGGACCGCTTGTGACGGATATCGCGCCTGGATATGATCATATCACTTCAGCGATCGGTGGCGCGATTGCTGCATCAGCGGGGGCGGCGTTCCTTTGTTATGTCACGCCGGCTGAACATTTGGCTCTTCCTAATGTGGAAGATGTCAAACAGGGATCATAGCCTCCAAGATCGCAGCTCATGCGGCGGACATTGCAAAGCATATCCCGCATGCAAGAGATCTGGACGATCAGATGGCAGATGCAAGAAGAACATTCGATTGGGAGAAACAGTGGGAGTGTGCCATTGATCCCGAGACGGCAAAGCGCATTCGCGATGAGAGAAAGCCGGAAATCGAGGAGAGCTGTTCGATGTGCGGGAAATTCTGTGCGGTCAGAAGTATGAACAAGGCGCTGAATGGAGAGCATATTGACATTTTGTAGTTCGGTATTGATTTGGAAAATGAACATCTTTAAACTTCATTTAAGGTTGACATATTATATTCTTGCTATCATGAAACAAAAGAGGAGGAATGAGTGATGCGTTTATTGCTTGCAGAGGATGAAAAACCATTATCAAAGGCACTTACAGCAATTTTAGAAAGAAATAATTATTCCGTAGATGCGGTCTATGACGGTGAGGAGGCTTTGGAATATCTGGATGCAGACAATTACGATGGTGTGATTTTGGATATTATGATGCCGAAAGTAGATGGCATTACGGTATTAAAGACGATTCGAAATCGTGGAAATCTGATTCCTGTCTTACTGTTGACGGCAAAGTCAGAGGTTGATGATAAGGTGGCGGGGCTGGATGCCGGAGCAAATGATTACCTGGCGAAACCTTTTCATTCAAAAGAATTGCTTGCGCGGATACGGGCGATGACAAGAACCCAGACAGCACAGGCAGATTCCAAGCTTCAGATTGGAAATGGCACGTTAGACCGAGCGACTTTTGAGCTTTCCACACCGGCGGGAAGCTTTCGGCTGGCAAATAAAGAGTTTCAAATGCTGGAATTGATGATGAGCAATCCGAGTCACTTGATTTCCGCAGAACGGTTTATGGAGAAAATCTGGGGATATGACAGTGAAGCGGAGGTGAATGTAGTATGGGTCTATATTTCTTATCTAAGAAAGAAACTGACTGCGCTGCATGCCAATATTCAGATTAAGGCAACAAGAAATGTGGGGTATTCTTTGGAGGAAGTCAAATGATAAAGAAACTGCGTATGAAATTGATCATTGCATCTATGATGTCATTGTTGGCAGTATTGCTGATTATAGAAGGAATTGCGGGAGCGTTGAACTACAATAGAATTGTTGCGGAGACAGATCAGACGTTGGAGATTTTAGAAGAAAATAACGGAAAATTTCCGGATGTTCCACCGCCTGAGAAGCCAAGTGAAAAAAAGAAAGAGGCAGAATGTCATCTGAGCTTCCATATGAATCCAGATATTTTTCGGTACTGCTTGACAGTGAAGGGGAAGTGCTCACAACAGATACAGGAAAGATTGCCAGAATTGATACTTCTGATGCGGTAGAGTATGCGAAACAAGTCTTAAAGAGTGGAAAAGAACGAGGATTTTTGGAGGGGTATCGATATGTTGTAGTGAATTCCGATTCCGAAGTGAGAGTGATTTTTCTGGATTGCAGCAGAAATCTTTCTACGTTTCAGAATTTTATTGTCACAGCAGTCGTGGTCTCCACCGCCGGTCTTTTGGCAGTACTTATCCTGATGATATTTCTGTCGGCACGGATTGTAAAGCCGTTTTCGGAAAACTATGAAAAGCAGAAACGTTTTATCACAGATGCCGGACACGAGTTGAAGACACCGCTCACGATCATAGATGCGGATGCGGAAGTATTGGAGATGGATTTTGGAGAAAATGAGTGGTTGAGTGATATCCAAAGCCAGACAAGGCGCCTTGCAGACCTTACAAATAACCTGATTTTGTTATCTAGAATGGAAGAGGAGCGGACGAAAGAATTGATGGTGGATTTTCCGTTGTCGGATGTAGCGGAAGAGACTGTCGGGACATTTCAGGCGCTGGCAAAGACACAAAATAAGGTATTGGAGAGTAATATCACACCAATGATTGCAATGAAAGGAGATGAGAAGGCTATCCGACGCCTGATCACCATTCTTTTGGACAATGCAGTGAAATACGCAAAGGAGAATGGACGTATATGTGTGACATTGGAAAAGCAGAAAAAACGGATTCGTTTGTCTGTATTTAACACGACAGAACAGATTTCCAAAGAGCATATGGAGCATTTGTTTGATCGATCTATCGAACAGACAGGTCAAGAAATTCCGAGACAGGAGGATATGGACTGGGACTTTCCATTGCAGCCGCTACAGTGGAAGCACATAGAGGGAAGATTACAGCGACAACGGAAGATGAAAAATCCTTGTTGATCACAGTTATATTTCCGATTTCATAAAACGAGAGTTTGTTTGCAAAAATGCAGACAGGCTCTTTTTTGTCTGTAAAAGTATTTAAAAAAAGAAGTTAAATATTTTTAAGTTTGTTTAAGGTTCGTTGCGTATAGTATGTTTAACGAAATGAGAGAGGAGTAATGATTATGGCTTATCAAGCGACTTTTAAACGTTATGAATTAAAATATCTGCTGACACGGCAGGAAAAGCAAAATGTGTTGAAAAGTATGGCAGAACATATGAAGCTGGATGATTATGGGCGAACAACTATCTGAAATATTTATTTCGATACAGACACATACCGGCTGATTCGTCATTCTTTGGAAAAACCGGTTTATAAAGAAAAATTACGTGTCCGCAGCTATCAGCCGGCAGGACCGGACGATCCGGTGTTTGTAGAATTAAAGAAGAAATATAAATCGGTTGTCTACAAACGAAGATTGGTATTGCCGGAGGCACAGGTGATGAAGTGCTTTGAACACGGAAAACCACTTCCGATTCATTCACAGATCGGGGAGGAGATTGCATATTTCTGGGATTATTATGAAACGCTTCATCCGACCGTATTTCTTACCTATGAAAGAGAAGCGTACTATGCGCTGGATGGAAGCGATTTTCGAGTGATATTTGATGAAAATATCCTTTATCGGGAGGAAGATATTTCACTTGGAAGTAAGATATATGGCACACCGATATTAGGAGAGAATCAGACACTGATGGAGATCAAGACATCGGGTGGGATACCACTTTGGATGAGCGAGACACTTACAAAAAATACATTATTTAAAACATCTTTTTCGAAATACGGAACTGCATATCAGCAGATGATGGATGAAAAAGTACAGAGAGGAGTTCAATATGCTTAATAATATGTTTCAGGGGATTTTTGATACGGATATGACAACGGTGATTGCGGTGCCGGATTTTCTGCTTTGTGTAGGATGTGCGCTGGTGATTGGATTAATTTTGGCAGGAGCCTATATGTATGTGACACGATATACAAAGAGTTTTGTTGCAACACTTGCGGTACTGCCGGCGATTGTCTGTGTTGTCAGCATGATGGTAAATGGAAATGTCGGAGCCGGAGTTGCGGTGGCAGGGGCATTCAGTCTGGTTCGTTTCCGGTCGGTACCGGGATCCGCAAAAGAGATTGGAGCTATTTTCCTTGCAATGGGAACCGGTCTGGTAGCAGGAATGGGATATCTTGGATATGCATTTCTCGTTGCAGTGATTTTAGGAGGAGTGACCTTACTATATAATAAGGTGGATTTTGGAGCAGGGAAAAAAGCTGCATTATATAAGACATTACATATTACAATTCTGGAAAATTTGGACTACACAGGTGTATTTGACAAAATCTTAAAACAATATACAAAAACGTATGAGGTGGTGCAGGTAAAGACAACCAACATGGGAAGTTTGTTTAAGCTTACATATAATATTACATTAAAAAATGCGGAGGAAGAAAAGGCATTGATTGACGCACTTCGGTGCAGAAATGGAAACCTTGAGATTTCCGTATCAAAACAGGAGACAATTATTGGTGAACTATAGGAGGGATGCATATGAAAAGAAAGGTAGTATTAGCATTTTTACTGACTGGAGCACTGGTTCTTTCCGGATGCAGCAAGACAAATAACAGCAACGAAACATCATCTGGCAGTACGAGCACGGATTCATCAGCACAAGGCATCGATGTCTCAAACATGTTTTCAGACAGAGATAAAGAGATTGGATATGATGAAGAAAACAGTACAGTGATCAAACTTTCCGATGATAGTACGACATGTGATTCCGATGCGGTTCAGATATCAGGAAATACAGTGACAATCATCGACGAGGGAACTTATATTCTCTCAGGAACGCTGACCGATGGTATGGTGATCGTGGATGCGGAAGATACCGATAAAGTCCAGCTTGTGTTAGATGGAGTGGATATTACAAGTGCAGAATCTGCAGCCATTTATGTACGTGAGGCAGATAAGGTGTTTATCATGACGGCGAGTGATTCCCAAAATACACTCACGAATGGAGGTACCTACACTGCAATTGACGACAACAATATCGACGCTGCGATTTTTTCAAAATCAGATCTGACGTTAAACGGCGCCGGTTCTCTGACAATTACAGCAAAGGCGGGACACGGTGTCGTGTCAAAGGATGATCTTGTACTTACCAGCAGAACATATCAGATTGACGCGGCATCACATGGACTATCCGGAAAAGACAGTGTCCGCATCGCCAGCGGAAGTTATACAATTGTATCCGGAAAAGATGGAATTCATGCGGAAAATGCAGATGACACCAGCCTTGGATTTGTCTATCTGGCAGACGGAACGTTTGATATCACATCTGACGGGGATGGAATCAGCGCAGGAAACTGGCTTCAGGCAGATGGTGGTGTCTACACGGTCAAAGCAGGAGGCGGCAGTGAAAATGTCCAGAAAAGTGACGGAGAATGGCAGTTTGGACCTGGACAGCAGACAGAGAGTACCGATACGACAGAGGAAGACACTGTCAGCATGAAAGCGATCAAGGCGGCAGGAGAATTGATTCTGAAAGGCGGAAAGTATTCTTTGGACAGCGCGGATGACACGATTCATTCCAATGCAAATATCACAATCAGTGATGGGGAATTTACACTTGCTTCCGGTGATGACGGAATTCATGCAGATTCAGCGACAACCATTTCCGGAGGAACTATTGATATTACAGAAAGTTATGAGGGAATTGAAGGCTCAGCATTGATATTACAGGCGGTGAAACTTATGTGTCAGGTCCGACAAATGATGGAAACAGTGCGTTGGATTACAACGGAACAGGAACAGTCACGGGAGGAATCTTTATTGCTGCCGGTTCATCCGGAATGGCGGAGAATTTCGGAGATTCTTCTACACAGGGAGTTATGATGGTCACAGTGAATTCTCAGGCTGCAGGAAGTGCGGTTTCTCTTTCTGACAGCAGCGGAAATGAACTTGTGTCATGGACTCCGGAGAAAGAATACACTTCTGTTATCATCAGCTGTCCGGAAATTACAACAGGACAGGAGTATACGTTAACAACAGGAAGCGATACGACACAGATTACGATGGACAGTATTGTCTATGGCTCAGGAAGTGGAATGGGAGGCAACCCAGGAAATGGCGGAGGTCCGGGAAACGGTGGAGATATGGGACAGAAACCAGATGACGGCAATGGAACGGGCAAAGGCTCGGGAGACGGCGGAAACATGGGAACGCCTCCGGAAAAAAGTTAATAATCATAATAAAGAAGGAAGGTGATAGAAATGCAAAACAGACGAGTTGCTTTGATACCGGCTTATCAGCCAAATTCGGATATGGCACAGCTGGTGCAGGAGATCAAAGATACGGGATTTCAAATTGTTGTGGTAGATGATGAAAGTTCACCCGAGAAGGAAGAGGTGTTTCGAATGGCTGCGAAAAATGCAGTCATTCTGAAACATAATGAGAATCGGGGAAAAGGACGGGCATTGAAGACCGGACTGGATTATATTTATTCGAAGTTTTCGGCAGACTGTGTTGTAGTTACAGTAGATGCAGATGGTCAACACAAGCCAAATGATGTGGAAAGAGTCTGCAAAGAAGCAGAAAATCATGCAGGCTGTTTGATACTTGGAAGCAGGAAAATGAAGGGCGATATTCCACTGCGGAGCAGATTCGGCAACACAGTGACTCGTCTGATCTATCAGCTTTTTACAAAAATTCGGGTATATGACACGCAGACAGGACTTCGAGCTTTTGAAGGAGTACTGATTCCAAAGTTTTTGGGAATCGTGGGAGAACGCTATGAATATGAAATGAATGTGCTGTTAGAATGCTCAGGATGCCATATTCCAATCAAAGAGGTCGCGATTGAGACGGTGTATTTAGATAATAATTCGTCTTCCCATTTTGATACACTAAAAGATTCTTATCGCATCTACAAGGAAATTCTGAAATTCTCAGCGGCGTCGTTTGGAAGCTTTTTGATTGATTACGGAATGTACAGCCTGTTGACTGCGATAACAGCGACCGGATTTGCAAATGGTGGTGCGGTAGCCTTTTCAAACATAGGGGCAAGAATAGTAAGCGCAGTATTTAATTATATGGTCAATCGCAATATGGTGTTTCAAAGCAAAGAAAATCCGGTGAGATCGGCGCTGAAGTATTTTACACTTGCAGTTGGAATTCTGGTGGGAAACACAATTATGCTGGAGATACTGGTCAATGCAATCGGAATGAACCATTATGTCGGTAAACTGTGTACCGAATTTATATTTTTCTTTGCAAGCTGGTTTATACAAAGTCATTTTATCTTTCAAAAGAAGGAGGAATAGTATGCATCGATTCAAAAAACATTGGTGGGGAATGATTAGCAGTGTCATTTTGATTGCATTTACCGGATATATGCTCATGGATACATTTCTGCTTACAAAAGTCTATGTCGTTGCCAATGATAAAAAGGAAAACAAAAGTGATAATGATACGGAAAATGAGCAGCAGGAAGCTGTTTCGACAGGGACAACGTACAGTGACGACAACATACAGATTACGCTGACAGAATATCGGGAAAATGACACCACCGTTTATGTGGCAGATGTTGTGCTCTCCTCACCGGAATATTTGCAGACAGCATTCGCGCAGAGCAGTTATGGGCGAAATGTGACAGAGAAAACATCTGAGATGGCACAAGATGCGGGCACGATTTTGGCAATCAACGGAGACTATTATGGAGCACAGGAGAAGGGATATGTGATCCGTGATGGCGTATTGTATCGGGATACGGCAAAAACAGACCAGCAAGATCTGGTAATCTATGAAGATGGGACAATGAAAATTATCTCGGAAGATGAGGTGACGGCAGAAGAATTGCTGGAAGAAGGGGCGAAGGAAGTACTTTCTTTTGGTCCGGCGCTGATCACAGATGGTGAGATTGCGGTGACGGAGTCCGATGAAGTCGGAAAAGCGATGGCGAGCAATCCGAGGACTGCGATTGGAATGATTGATGATTTACATTATGTGTTTGTAGTTTCAGATGGGCGAACAGAAGAAAGTGAGGGATTGTCACTTTTAGAACTGGCGGAATTTATGGATTCCCTCGGGGTAAAAACAGCTTATAATCTGGATGGCGGCGGATCTTCCACAATGTACTTTAACGGCGAGGTCATCAATCAACCGACCACAAATGGGAAAAGTATTCAGGAGAGGAGCGTGAGTGACATTGTCTACATCGGCTATTAAAACAGGATTACAATATTTTACGGCAGCTCTGTTCTGCGCTCTGTTCGGAGCAGTCTATGAATTGTTCAGTCACAGTGTATTTTCCTATTATATGTTATACGCATTCATGATTCCTCTGGTGGGCGGAGCATTGTTATTTTTCCTGATGGGGTATTTTCAGTGGAAGATTCCCGGGAAAGTTTCTCGAAGCTTATGGCAGTTTGGGATTGCAGCATTGACTGTCGGTTGTCTGCTGCAGGGCGTTTTGGAAATCTACGGCACGACCAACCGGCTGATGATTGTTTATTGGGTGACAGGAGGAGCATTTCTTATCGGAGGAGCAGCTGCATATTTTGCAGGCGGCAGACGACGTATGGAGTAACGGATAAAAAGGAGTGGTATTTTGACCTTAGAACAATATTATGGTGAAAAACTGCAGATGCTGCGAAACGGGCAGCAATATCTATCAGATATGATCGCGGAATATCCGGTGAAAAAGACGGCGGACGGGATTCAGCCGATTCTTTATATAAATTCTCGAATCAAAGCGCCGGAAAGCCTGATGCTAAAATTGCAGAAAAAAGGACTGCAGGCGGATTGTGATACGGCGCTGAGAAAGATACACGACATCATCGGAGTCCGGGTGATCTGTTCTTTCGGGGAAGAAGTATATCGGGTTGCACAATGGATTTCCAATAGAGAACATGTGGAAGTGATAGAACGTAAAGATTATATTGCCTATCCGAAACCAAATGCTTATCGAAGCCTTCATTTGATTGTAAAGTTTACAGAAAAAGGAATGGAACAGATTACCGCCGAGATACAGCTTCGGACAATTGCCCATGATTTTTGGGCTGTGCTGGAGCACCAGATGAAGTATAAAAAAAGTGTAGAGCATGAGACTGTAATCAAAAGTGAGTTGAAACGATGCGCAGATGAAATCGCATCACTTGACGTGTCCATGCAGACCATTCGGGAGCTTTTACGGGAGTGGGAAAGTCACAAATAATTTTTTGCACTAATTATTTTTTATGCAGTTGCTATAAATGGATATACCTCTGGACTATGCAAATGTTGAAAGAAATGGTAAACTAGGGAGTGTTGATCAAGTGAGCTAATTACATAAAGACTTTATTTTAGGTGATTTTTGCGGACGCGGAAGTAATGATTATTGCTATTTTAAAGGCAATTCGCGTTCTTAAAAATATTAGCTGTGAAGCAATGACTGGACAAGTCATTGCTTCCGTTTTCAATTGAAGGTTAGAGAAGACTAAGGAATATAAGGAGGGAGCAACAAATGAAGTTAAGTGAATTATCAATAGGAAGCACTGCAACCATACTTCGTGTGGGAGGGGCAGGCGCACTGCGCCAGCATTTTTTGGACATGGGGCTGATACAGGGAACGGAGGTCACTGTCGTAAAATATGCACCGATGGGAGATCCGGTGGAATTGCGTATCCACGGTTATGAACTGACGATTCGATTAGCAGATGCAGAAAATATCGAGACCAGTGAGCCTCATAAGCCAAAAACCTCGAAAAAGAAAGTGGCAAAGCCAGAGAAACATCATCCGGGATATGGTGAGGGAGGAAAATTCCATGATAGAAATCACGAAAATCCTCTTTCGGACAGTGAGACACTCACATTTGCCCTTGTAGGAAATCAAAACTGTGGAAAGACCACATTGTTCAATCAGTTGACCGGCGCCAAACAACATGTCGGAAATTTCCCGGGTGTGACGGTGGATCGAAAAGATGGCGTAATCAAAGGACATGACAATACACTGATTACAGACTTGCCGGGAATTTACTCTATGTCTCCATATAGCAGCGAGGAGATTGTGACAAGAGAGTTTGTTATCCATGAAAAGCCAAAGGGAATCATCAATATTGTAGATGCGACGAATATCGAGCGAAATCTTTATCTGACCATGCAGCTTTTAGAACTGGGAATCCCAATGGTTGTCGCCTTGAACATGATGGATGAGCTGCGGGAAAATGATGGATCTGTACTTGTCAATGAGATGGAGGAAGAGCTGGGAGTTCCGGTTATCCCGATTTCAGCGGCAAAAGGAGAAGGAATCGAAGACTGATTCGGCACGCAATTCATGTGGCGAAATATCAGGAACAGCCTTTGGAGACCGACTTTTGTAAGCGGGAGGAAGGTATCCACAGAGGAATCCATGCGGTCATGCATCTGATTGAAGATCATGCGGAAAAAGTGAGGATTCCGGTGCGCTTTGCGGCGAGCAAGGTGATGGAAGGTGACACGAAAATTTTGGAACAGCTGAAGCTGACAGCGAATGAGCAGCATGTTTTGGAAGAAATTGCAAAACAGACAGAGGAAGAGACCGGCATGGACCGTGCGGCCGCGGTTGCCAGATGCGTTTTGATTATATCGAGGATATCTGCGGCGAGACTGTCATCAAACCCAAGGAAAGCAAGGAGAGGGTAAGAAGCAGAAAAGCAGATGAGTTCCTGACCGGGAAATATACAGGAATTCCGGCATTTATCGGAATCATGGGAGTTGTGTTCTGGCTCACGTTTAATGTGATCGGCGCGTTTTTACAGGGGCTTTTAGAATCTGGAATCACAGCTTTGACAGATCTGGCGGACAAGGCGATGCAGGCGGCAAATGTCAACAGTGTGGTACATTCTCTTGTGATCGACGGAATTTTTAGCGGTGTCGGTGGAGTCTTAAGCTTCCTGCCGATCATTGTGACACTCTTTTTCTTCTTATCAATCTGGAGGATAGTGGATATATGGCACGTGTGGCATTTATCATGGATAAATTACTTCGAAAACTTGGTCTTTCCGGAAGAAGTATTGTGCCGATGCTGATTGGATTCGGGTGTACGGTCCCGGGTGTTATGGCGAGCGTACATTGCCATCAGAGCGAGACCGTAAAATGACGATTCTGCTGACGCCGTTTATGAGCTGTACGGCAAAGCTTCCAATCTATGCATTTTTTACTGCAGCATTTTTCCCGGATCATGGAGCTTTGGTGATGATTGCACTGTACGTGTTTGGAATTGTGATGGGAATCGTTATGGCGCTGATTTTCAAAAAGACAGCGTTTAAAGGAGAGGCAGTGCCGTTCGTCATGGAACTTCCAAACTATCGTATGCCGGGAGCAAAGAATGTGGGACATTTGTTATGGGATAAGGCAAAAGACTTCTTGCAGAGAGCATTTACGGTTATATTCATTGCGACGATCGTCATATGGTTTTTGCAGAACTTTGATACAGGCTGAACATGGTATCCGATTCACAACATAGTATTCTGGCTCTTGTCGCAGGAGCACTTGCTCCAATCTTTATTCCGGTTGGATTTGGAGACTGGAGAATTGTGACAGCTTGATCTCAGGATTTCTCGCTAAAGAAAGCGTGGTCTCATCGCTTACAGTGTTGTTTGGAAGCACAGTGACTTTGCAGGGAAGCCTGACGACAGTCGGCGCAGCTGCACTCTTAGTATTCTGTCTGCTTTATACACCGTGCGTTGCTGCAATCGCATCTGTAAAACGTGAACTTGGCGGGAAATGGGCGGTGGCTATGGCCATCGGACAATGCGTAATCGCATGGATCATGGCGTTTGTGGTATATCACATTGGAATGCTGTTTTAGTGGTAAACGACAGGGAAGAAGTACAGTATAGAAAGAATTAACCGATAAGGACTTGTAAATCAAACAAAGCTCTTATATAATAAATCTATTCATTAAAAAGTAGGAGGATATTTTTGTGAAGAACGAAACGGTCATCGTCCTTGACTTTGGGGGACAATACAATCAATTAATTGCAAGACGTGTCAGAGAATGTAATGTATATTGCGAAATATATTCTTACAAGAAAAATCTGGAAGAAATTAAAGCGATGAACCAAAAGGAATCATTTTGACAGGCGGACCTAACAGTGCGTATGAGGCAGATTCACCGACATACGACAAAGAATTGTTCGAGCTTGGAATACCGGTGCTTGGAATCTGTTACGGTTCCCAGCTGATGATGCACCTGTTGGGTGGAACAGTAGAGAAGGCTCCGGTTCGCGAGTATGGAAAGATTGAAGTGACAGTGGATACAACATCCCAATTGTTTACAGATATTTCCGAGAAGACAATCTGTTGGATGAGCCATAACGACTATATTTCAAAAGCAGCACCGGAATTTGATATCATTGCGCACACGGCAGACTGTCCGGTGGCAGCAGTACAGAACGTAGAGAAAAAATTATATGCAACACAATTCCATCCGGAAGTACTTCACACACAGGAAGGAAAGAAGATGCTTTCTAACTTCGTATATAATGTATGTGGCTGCTCAGGTGACTGGAAGATGGATTCTTTCGTGGAAAACTCAATCAAAGCAATCCGCGAGAAAGTAGGAGACGGAAAAGTGCTCTGCGCACTGTCTGGTGGTGTGGATTCCTCTGTGGCAGCAGTTATGCTTTCAAAGGCAGTCGGCTCACAGCTTACCTGTGTGTTCGTAGATCACGGACTTCTCCGCAAAAACGAAGGAGATGAAGTAGAGGCGATTTTCGGACCGGAAGGAAACTACGAGTTGAACTTTATCCGCGTCAATGCACAGGAGCGTTTTTATGCAAAATTAAAAGGCGTGGAAGATCCGGAAGCAAAACGTAAAATCATCGGAGAAGAGTTCATTCGTGTATTTGAAGAAGAGGCGAAAAAAATCGGAGCAGTAGATTTCCTTGTACAGGGAACGATTTATCCGGATATCGTAGAGAGCGGACTTGGCGGTGAATCAGCAGTCATCAAATCTCACCACAACGTAGGTGGACTTCCTGACTACGTAGATTTCAAAGAGATCATCGAACCACTTCGCGATCTCTTCAAAGACGAAGTGCGTAAAGCCGGATTGGAACTTGGAATTCCGGAATACCTTGTATTCAGACAACCATTCCCAGGACCGGGACTCGGTGTTCGTATCATTGGAGAAGTCAATGCGGAGAAAGTGAAGATCGTACAAGATGCAGATGCAATCTACCGTGAGGAGCTGGAAAAAGCAGGCGTGGCAAAAGATATCGGACAATACTTTGCAGCGTTGACAAACATGCGCTCTGTAGGCTGCATGGGTGATGAGAGAACATACGATTACGCAGTTGCGCTTAGAGCGGTTACAACGGTGGACTTTATGACAGCGGAATCTGCAGAGATTCCTTGGGAAGTGCTTGGAAAAGTTATGAACCGAATTGTGAATGAAGTGGATCATGTGAATCGAGTACTGTATGATATTACAAGCAAACCACCAGGAACGATAGAGTTTGAATAAGAGCCACAAGTCTTGGAATCCGCTAAACAAGCGGATTCCGAGACTTTTTCTTTTGCTCTGCTACTAATTTGCTACTAATAGCAACTACTCTTTTTTCTATCGTCTTCATATGGTTATTATTAACTTTAATAGCAAGAAACCCTGATGACTGCTGAATTTCTTCTATATGATCTTTCTTTGTGGCATCTGGATGATTTTCCCTGATGCGGTATTTGGTGGTACTAACGCAGGTCCAAACTGAGGTCGGATTGTTACATCTGAGCCGTTGTCCTGAGCATGAGATACTTCACAGGTGATACCTATTGCTTCAAGCAGAGGGTTATCAGATGGTGGTTCAGGTGTTGGCGAATCTGTTGCCTGCAATGATTCCAGACTATGCACAAGCTCCTGCTGTTTATGTGGAAACAGATGAGAGTATGTGTTAAGTGTTGTGGATACTTTCTCGTGTCCGAGCCTGTCTGCTAACATCAGCGCATCACAGCACTGATTAATAAGTAAGCTGGCGTGCGAATGCCTGATATCGTGGATTCGTATCTTCTTTACATCTGTGTTTTTGCAACCTCTTATCATCTCGTGTGAGAGATATGATTTTGTTACCGGGAACAGCCTTTCATCTGCGTCAGGCATATACCTTGACTGGATATAGTCTGATAGCTCCTGGCAGAGAAAATCCGGAATCGGAATCTTTCGCTTACTTTTTCTTGTCTTAGGTGATGTAAATACATCTTTTCCTTCTATCCGCTGATATGTTCTGTTGATGGATATTGTCTTGTTATCAAGGTCAATATCAGCAGGTGATAGAGCAAGCAGTTCACCTTCTCGCATACCAGTCCAGTACAGGACTTCAAAGCATATATACGATAGCGACTTGTCTTTTACACCCTCACGGAAAGCAATATATTCATCGTAAGTCCAGTAATCCATTTCCTCAGCCTTTGCTTTTCCAATGGTGCCTGCCTTGCCGCAGGGATTGGTGTTAAGGTCATAGAAACGCTTGGCGTAATTGATGATGCTGTTAAGCTCCGTGTTAATCTTTTTCAGATAGGTCTGGGAGTAATTATTCGGCGAACTCATAAGCTTCGCCTGCCATCTTCGTACATCAGAGGCTTTGATTTCATTTATCGGCTTGCTACCGAAGAATGGAAGAATATGCGTCTGTAGTACCGCCTTTTTTGTCAGAAGAGTTGACTGCTTAAGTCTTGCAGCCGTATCCTCCATATAAATTTCATAAAGGTTTTGAAATGTCATGTCAGGATTGGCAGACTGCTTTTCCAGAAAATCCCTTTCAAATCCTAAGGCTTCCTTTTTGGTGGCAAAGCCTCTTTTCCACTTCTGTTTTTTGATTCCCTGCCAGTTCGTATAATAGAACTTGGCGAACCATTTACCAGTTTTTTCATCTTTGTAAGCTGTCATGAATATCATCTCCTTTTTGTAAAATTGTTGTGCAATCATCAAAAGGCTATGATATAATCTACTTGTTCAGGGTGATTATAAAGCCTTCGGGTCAATCACTTACATAGCTTCGGTTATTCCTTTTGCGAGAAGGAGTGTGCCGGAGCTTTTTCTTTACTAAAGGTGTAAGCCTGCAATTATTCAGTTTTTGAATCGCTTCATTATCCAGTCTGGAATCCTTATAATATGCCAACATATCTGATTTCCATGAATCAAACTTTTCTTTTGAAATTTTTCCTGTCTGAAGCATATTCTTCTTTTCTATCCAGTTTTCCATAAAGAGACAGAAGTCTGCATCATATTTTCCATTGCCTTTGCCATTAACCTTGATCCGGCAGTCCATTCAGGACTTTCAGGAGGTTTGGTGTTGGTCAGCTCAAATGAAAAATCAGTAAGTTCAGTTATGGCAAAGAGAGCATTGATTACATCTGACATAGTGTGGAATTCATATGCCGGATATTCAGCGGTAGTATTATCTTTTGGAGTATTAGTATCTTTTGCAAATAAAAGCTCCTGCCATGGAACATTTAATTCATTAGCAATCTGTTTTAAAACATCTATCTTTAACAGTATTTCACCAGATTCATATTTCTGGATAGTACGTTCTGATTTTCCCAGACGCTGTGCAAACTCCTTTTGCGTGATCTTTTGTGCTCTGCGCTGCTTCTGTATTGCCTTTCCGATTTCTTCTGAAGAGGACATAGTAAGTTTAATGGAATCAGAGTAAGCCATTCTGTTCACCTTCCTTTATATGAAATAGTCCGTTGTAAAGATACGTATTAGGTTGATATTAAATGAAATACGTATCAGTAAGTGACTTGTTTATGATTGTACGATTACTTTATCATAAACAAAAACGAATTGCAAGTGCGTAATTATAAAAAGTTCTATTGACAAATTTTGAAAAGGATATTAAAATAAACACGAATTAGAAATACGGATTAAATGAAGAACAGGATAGCTGTTTTGTAAAACACGTATTTAAAATAACGATTTATGAAAGGAGGAGCTGCATGAAGGGTATAAAGGAAGCATTCATAGATGCAGGTGAGATAAGCCAGATGCTTGGTATCGGGATGACGAAGGCATATGCAATTATAAAGGAATATAATGCAGAGCTTGAGGCAAAAGGTTATTTCACCATGCGGGGTAAATGTCAAGCCAAACGCATGAATGTGCTCCTCAACCACACCATATACTAAATTCAAAAATTATAAAGACATAAT
>ENA-OQDW01000100-OQDW01000100.1-human-gut-metagenome-genome-assembly--contig:-NODE-100-length-33308-cov-3.216479_pt1 | contig 33308 bp, 31 predicted proteins | sample MGYA00242784_ERZ504613 | MGnify/ENA primary metagenome ERZ504613 (study PRJEB26092, sample SAMD00036330) | human gut metagenome | host: Homo sapiens | study: EMG produced TPA metagenomics assembly of...
GTAACACTTTCATACAAAATATACGTTCTGTTTTTTCAAACCGTTTCTACACATATCATGTTATACTTATTTTGTTGTCTCACCTACACCAAGGCAACTTGGAAAGGAGGTGACGTTGTTGGAGCCTATTACTTCGCTTATTGTTTCCGTTATGGCAGGTGTGATTTGCCACCTCATCTGCAAATGATTGGACGAAAACGATTAAAAGGACAACCAGCCTAAAAGTTTACGCCGCTTTACGGAATAGAAAACCCCGGAGACTGCTATCTCCGGGGTTTTCGTTGTTGAAACCTTTTAGCTTCGCTTTGCCTACGGCAAGTATATCATATGCAGAACCGAATTTCAAGATTCCTCTCCCACATTTTTATTTCACTTTCACCAGTCGCACCGCCATATACGGTCTTGACGGCATGTCGATCGTGAATTCTCCGCTGTGGCGGCCTGCCGGGGTGATGGTCATGTTCCAGGTGTCGATGACTTCCACATCAAACTCCTGGCCTTCCGGCATGTGGAACGGGCGACGGCATGGACGGTTGGCTCCGTAGTAATACATCACGCAGTCTTTTCTCGGATGGCTTGCGCTGTTCGTGCAGCAGGTCTCATCGAAGAAGGCTGGAAGTGGCTCCATATAGCCTCCGTTTTCTTCCATAATGTCCAGCAGGAACTGAATACGCGCCTGGCTGCCGCCCTTCAGCTCTCCGCCGTGTGACCACCAGATCACACCGTTTTCATTTTCATACGTCTCGCCGTGCTGGCCATATCCACCTCTGGTATATGCCTCCCAGAACCGGCGTGTCATCTCCTCGCCGCTGATATTTCCCCAGCCGAACGGAAGATTTCCTTCATATGCAATCTCATCGAGTACGCACGGTTTTCCATACTGCGGGCGCCAGATTTCCACATTTTCTGCGGTACGGTACAGATCGATTCTCTGCAGACTGCAGTGCGTAATCCATCCCCTGGAATGATCCGTACATGGTCATACAGTTGTGAATGGAGCGCAGATGGCGGTACGGATCCTGACGGCAGACGGTTTCTGCATTGGACTCCCACTCGGATACCGGTTTCCAGCGGAACAGGTCAAATTCATTTGCCATAGCCCACCAGACATTGTGGTATGCGCTGAAACGGTTGACAACGTATCTTAAATAAAAGTTCTGCTGCTCCAGATTCATGCGGGAATAGCCCCAGCGGTCGTACGGATGGAACAAAATCAGATCTGCCTGGATTCCCATGGTGCCAAGCGTGCGATCGTGTTTTCAATATGCTCAAAATAAGAAGGATTCGGACGGGTGTAATCCCATACTTCATCCGGGTTTTCAATCATGGCATCAATGCCGCCGAACATATTGCGCGGCGCTTTTTCCAGCTTCTCTGTCTCAAAGTCAGACGGAGACCACGGAGAATTTTCACGAATTTCAAACGGATACTGTGCCGGCTCTTTTAAATTGTAGACATAGTGCTTCGGAAAAACGCAGAAACGGATCTTGTTAAACGGAGAGGACGCAAGACTCTCATACGTTTTCTCCTGTGTCTCCTTACTCTGCAGCTCCCACACATAACAGGTCGTACCGCACGGGTAGTATTCCTTTCCGTCATCGTAAGCAAAATGATAGGTGTTTGCTACCCGGACCGGACCGTGGCAGTTTTCATCGGCTGCGCTGACCTCCACCGTCACCTTCGCCTCATCGCCCCAGCTTGTTACTGCGGTAATCTCATACGTTCCTTCGCAGGATGGCATAAAGCGCAGTTTGTATACGCCGTTTCCATCATAAAAGCCCTCGGCACGCTTTTCCTCTGCCTGGCCTGCCATCGTTCCTTTCACCCACTGCTCCGCAAACGGATTTCCCTCGGACGGTCCCCGGAAAACCAGTTCTGCAATTCCATATCGTTTTACATATTCGGTATAAGACTGTAACATACGTTCCACCTTTCTAAAATAAGTATTGCTTCGTATCGTGATAATTTAATTTTACTAAATGTATTTTGAATAGTCAATCTTTTTAAATTAAACTTTTAAACAATAATTCAGTTGTTTTTTTATCACTTTTGCCGATATCTATTTCTTTTTTCCTTGTATTTATTGACGTTTTTTCACTTTTATTGTAAACTTTCCCATAGAGTCTGCCGGACCTTTTGCTGAACAGTTCCGGCATTTTCTTTTTATCTGGCTCAAAATTCAGCATATATCTAACATGTACAGGAGAGGAGATGGTCCTTTGAAAAAACGCTTTTCCAAAATTTCCATACACTCACTTGGTTTTCGTATTTTTGTTCTGCTTGCAGTCATGATCGTCCTTTTTTGCGCGCTTGTCGCGTACAACAACACAGCCGCTTTCGGTCTGATGCTTGAGCGGATCCATGAGAACTCGGAAAATACACTGGTTCTGTACCAGAAAAGCCTGGATGAAAATCTTTCCCGCACGGAAACCTACCTCTATGTTTTCGCATTAAATGATGCCGATCTTCTTTCCCTCCGCGCAGCAGAACCACAGACAACCAACTGGTATATCACATTAAACCGAATCAAAAAAAGCTTTGAAAACGCAACGCCAAACTATACCGTAGACGGCTTTTTCTGCTATCAGGAAGCCACAGATGCCCTGGTCCTCTATGACCAGACCACCAACCCGACACCGTTCCTCTGGAACTATATCCGTGAAATCGCCAAAACAGAGGATCCGTCCTCTGTATGGAATCTCAACGAAATCAACGGGAAATATTACCTTGTCCGTATTCTGAACCTGAACGGATATCTGCTCGGCGCGTACATTTCCACGGATACACTCCTTGGCACTCTGGTCGATACAAAAACGCAGGACAGTCTTCTGTATTTTTCCGATGGTCCCCTTCTTCTGCGCACCCCGTCAAACGATGTCCGCCTGAAGGCTCCCCGCTTGAAATGGCGACGATATCCTTCCTACGAAATCGACGGAACCTCCTGGATGGCGGTTTCACATAAACTGAAGGAAACACCGCTGTCGCTGACCCTGCTTTTAAAGGCTTCGGAATACACCAAATATCAGAGCAGCTTTTATCTTCTCGCCCTGATCGTTTCGCTCGGTCTGTTCGTAATCTGGCTGCTCCTGTCTGCTTCCCTGCACCGCTGGGTTCTTCACCCGGTTCACATGCTGACGCATGCGCTGGAACAGCTCCGCGGCGGTGATCTCAAGGTGCGGATTCCGGATGACGCTATGCTCGACGAATTCCGGAAAATGACGACCGCTTTCAACGATATGGTCGAAGAGATCGATGATCTGAAAATCGCGAATTACGAAAAACAGCTCGCCCGTCAGAAACTGGAAGCGCTTTACCTGAAGCAGCAGATCACGCCGCATTTTATGATCAACTGCCTGAACACCATTTATCAGCTGACTGAAAATAACCATGCGGACCTGGCACGGCAGATGCTTCAGAACCTGAGTGTACATCTGCGCTATACGCTTTCCTCCGGCCAGACCGTCTCGCTTTTAGAAGAGCTAAACCTTGTAAAAAACTACGTGGAGCTTTCCTCCATCCGCTATCCCGGCGCGCTGCGCCTGCTCCCTTCCTGCGAAGAATCGCTGCAAAATGCAACGGTTGTGCCGCTTATACTCCTGAACTTTGTGGAAAACACGATCAAATATGAGGTCGTTATGGGGAAAGTGCTGGACATGCATATCGATATCACCGCGCAGGAAGAAAACCAGTGTACCCGTCTTCATATCTGTATCTGGGATACCGGATGCGGTTTTTCCGAGGATATACTTGCCGTGCTGCAAAAGCTTGATACCTATGTAAACTCCGAGCAGGAACACATCGGCATCACAAACGTGGTGCTCCGCCTCCGCCAGATTTTTCCCGACGCGGCTTTTGCTTTTGGCAACCGCCCCGGCGCAGGCGCTCAGATTACCATTGATTTTCCTTACGTTCCCTTTTTCCGCATCGACGGATAACTGGAACAGCTAAAAATATGTTTTGGGAGGTTATTATGAACCTGTTAATTGTAGACGATGAATATTATACCGTCGAAAGCATCTCCAACAAAATCCGCACACTACGCCCGGACTCTTTCGAGATTTTCTGTGCCTACAATATGACGCAGGCATTGGAAATCTTTTCCGCACATACGATTGATCTGATGATCTGTGATATCGAGATGCCCGGCGGCTCCGGCCTCGAACTGCTGGACCAAATCCGCCAGGCACACTACGAAACCGTCTGCATTTTTCTGACCGCCTATGCAAAATTTGAATATATTTCCCGCGCTATGAAGCTTTCCAGCAGTGACTATCTGTTGAAGCCGCTGGACGACCATGCTCTTCTGGAAGCTCTTGACAAAGCCTGTGCGCAATGTGAAAAGCAGCAGAAGGACCGCGTCAACACCCTTCATGCCAATTACTGGAAGGAAAGTGAGCTCCCGCTTGCGGAACAGTTTTTCCTCGACCTGTTAAATGGCAGTATTTCCTCTGCTCCTTCCGAAGTGATGGATGAAATCCGCTATCGCCGTCTGAATGTCGAACTGATTCATCAGCCCTTCTGTCCGCTTCTGATCCAGACCGGACAGACGAACTCCTTTTCTCCGACCGACAACCGTACCCTGTATGAATTTGCCTTAAAAAATATTGCCCGGGAATATTTTTTGAACCCGGCGAGCTGCCGCTGACGATCCGTGTGCTTGATGGTTTTTATCTTCTGCTTCTCCCGGCCTCCACACACTCTCGGGACGCCGTGATTGGCCGATGCCGTCAGGCCCTGACCGACTTTGTGACACACTTTCCGTTCTCGATCAACTTTTTCGTTGATCAGAAGGTCTGTCTCCCGGAAGACCTGCGAAAAGCTTTTCTTTCCATGAAGCCTTCGCCGGAAAGAACGTCACCTACGAAAATCACGTTTTCGATCTTGCCGCTGAAACCGAAGCTCCTGTTCAGACGCCTTTTCAGCCGATTCCATCTGACCGCTGGTCCGATCTTCTCACATCCGGAAGAACGGAACAGCTTCAGATTGAGGTTTTCGCTTTCTTAAATCAGACGAAAAGCTCCGGCACTGCTACACGGGAATTTCTGACCGGCTTTTACTATCAGTTCCTGCAGCTGCTGTTTCGCCAGATGGATCATCCGGGCAGCGAAGACGAAGCCTTCCGCCGCCAGATTACCGTTGCTTCCCCGGAGCAGACCTTCTCCTCGTTTGGTGCTTTACGAGAATGGATTTCCAACAGTCTTCTGCTGTTCACACAAAGCCGTCAGGCAGCCGCTTCCCAGGACACGGCTGTTGCCACCGTGAAGGCATATATCGAATCGCACCTCTCCGACGAGCTGGATCGCGATACGCTTGCGGCCATGGTGTATCTGAACGCCGATTATCTGTCCCATCTCTTCAAAAAAGACACGGGAAGTTCTCTCATCAACTACATCATCGACCGCCGGATTGCTCGCTCCAAGGAGCTTCTCGCAAAGGGCGAAATGAGCATCCGCGACATTGCCATCACCTGCGGCTTCCAGAATATTTCGTACTTCTCCCGCCAGTTTAAAAAATCGACGGGCATGACACCACGGCAGTTTAGAAATTAAAAAAATCCGGCCTTCCTTTTGCATATCGGAAAGCCGGATTTTTGGATTCACTTACTTTTTTATCAGCCCTTCACGCCGCCAAGGGTAATACCTTTTACAAAGTTTTTCTGGATGAACGGATAAATGATCATGATCGGCAGAATACCAAGTGCTGCCATCGCCATACGAACCGTTCCGGATGGGATCTGGGAGAGGCCTTCGCCTGCCTGCGCCATGTTGTTGGCGTTCTGCGTCAGCGCCTGAATATTCTGCATCAGACGGTTCAGCAGGTTCTGGATACTGTAGAGATCCGTTCTCTTTGTCAGATAGATATAACCATTGTTCCAGTCATTCCAGTAAGCGATACCGGAGAACATGGCAACGGTGGTAATAATCGGTTTGGACAGCGGAATGGCGATCTTCCACATAGTCTGGAATTCGTTTGCACCGTCAATATAGGCAGCCTCAAGAATTTCATCCGGCACACCGGTGACAAAGTAGCTCTTCATCAGGAGAACGTTGAATGCGCTCATCATCAGAGACGGAACCAGCAGCCCGAAGAACGTATCTTTCACATGGAATACGGTCGTGTAATTGATATAAGTCGGTACAAGGCCTCCGTTGAACAGCATGGTAAAGAACACCAGAAAGGTCAGGACATTGCGTCCCGGCAGACCTTTTTTCGAAAGACCATAGGCCAGACAGGTTGTCAGGGCAAGGCTGCAGACAACGCCGGTTGCGGTCAGGATAAAGGACATTCCGTAGGCTTTGATTACCATGGAACTGCTGGATGTGAATACCCACTCATAAGCATAGGTACTCCACTTTTCCGGCAGAAAAGAGTATCCATTCTGTAACAGAGTTGCATTGTCAGTCAATGAGGAAATGAACATCAACAGAATCGGAATGATCGCGAGCAGTGTCAGGATTGTCATGATCAGATGGCCGAAAAAGCTATAAATTTTATCTTCTCTTGTTTTCATACCGTTCCTCCTAGATCAGCGCGCTGTCGCGGTCAATTTTACGTACCAGCAGGTTGGCGCCAAGCACCAGAATAAATCCTACGATCGACTGGTAAACACCGGCTGCGGCAGACATCGAAACATTGCCCATCTGAAGCAGTCCGCGATATACGTAGGTATCAATTGTGTTTGTTGTGGAATACAGAGCTCCCTGGTTCATCGGCACCTGGTAAAAGAGACCGAAGTCAGAGTAGAAAATTCTTCCGATTGCCATCATGGTCAGCATGATAATGGTCGGACGCAGAAGCGGCAGGGTAATATATTTGATCTGCTGCCATCTCGTTGCACCATCGATCTTGGCTGACTCATAGAAGGATTTATCAAATCCCATCAGTGTTGCCAGATACACAATACAGTTGTAGCCAACCGACTTCCATGCACTGACAAAAACCAGGATAAACGGCCAGTATTTCGGTTCCGAATACCAGGAAACCGGATCTTTTCCCAGCGCCTTTAAAATCGTGTTGTTAATGAATCCGTTTTCTACACTGAAGAATGCAAAAACAAGATATCCGATGATAACGGTGGAGAGGAGGTTCGGAAGAAGGATTGCACTCTGGTAAACTTTCTTCCGTTTTCCTTCCAGTTCACTCAAGACAATAGCTACTGCGATTGCCAGTGTTGTGTTGATTACGATAAATGCCACATTGTAGAGAATGGTATTTCGTGTAATAACAAAGGCATCGCTTGTCGTAAACAGATATTCAAAGTTTTTCAGTCCTACCCATGGACTTCCGTAGATGCCTTTTCCGGCATTGTACTGTTTGAATGCAATCACAAGACCCGGCAGAGGCATGTAATTGTTGATAAACAGATAAATGAGACCCGGCAGCATCAGAATATAGATCGGCAGAAAACGTACAAATGTTTTTCGTCTTTTCTGGCTCTTCTGACTTTTCACTCTTGCCATGTTTTTCCTTCTCCTTTTTTCTTATCCGCAGCCGGTCCCAAAGCGTTCCGGTTTTGACAGATTTTTCTCTTCTTACAACCTGCGCCGTCCTGTTTTTGGGACGGCGCAGTCATTTTTTGATCTAAATTCTTAAACTTTATTTGTTTGCTTCCTGCCACGCTGCAAGCTGTGCCTTTTTCTCGTCGATAATCTTCTGGAGCCTGCAGTCATCATCTTATCATTCATTTCGGCAATTCCGGTCTCCGGGTCTACAAAGCCGTACTCTACGCTGGTCTGATACTCGTTGTATACGTTCTGTACTGCTGTGAGCTCGTTTGCCACATTTGTGCTGTCAAAGGAGAAACCGCTTGCTTTGGAAACCTTTGCATTGGTGTTAAACTCTTTCATCTCTGTCCACAGATCCGGATCATTTCCTTCCCATACATGGTCAGGAACTGGTTCGGCATCATCCATCCCATGGAATGATTCCATCCGGAGTTGGATGCATCTACACCGTCTGCATAAGTAGCAAGTCCGTCATCGCCAATTTTATAATGTGTTCCCTCGATGCCCCATGCCAGAAGGTTTGCGATATCGGCATTTGTGTAGCACTCATTCAGGAATTTCATGGCTGCTTCTTTATGCTGTGCAGAGATCGGAATGGTCCAAGGCATACTAGCCACAGATGTGGAACTGATATAGTCATCCAGTGTCTGGAAGATGGTCATATCGCGACCGGTCAGTGTAATCTCCTGCGCTTTGATGCCAGGCTTTCCGCCTGTGGTATAGCTCATCAGAGTTCCGGCTTTTACAAGCTCTCCGACTGCTGTTGTATCGGTCGATGCATCGGCACTGATATAGCCTTTCTGATTGTAGTCATACAGTCTTGCACAATAATCCTTGTAGAAATCGCTCTCAAAGAGATTTACAACATCAAGGTTCTGGCCATAGTCAAGCAGAACACCGAACACATTTCCTCCAAGGGAGTCTACGTTAGAGAACTGCGACATAGAACCTGTTGTCGGACGATAAACCTCTTTGTCCGGATATTTCTCATGCAGCTGTGCATAAATATCGTTTAATTCATCCAGACCGATTTTTACGATCTCATCGTCTGTGTTTGCTTCGTAGCCAATACCATCGAGATACTCGGTTGCGATCGCTGCGCATCCACGTCCCTGTGCAATGTCCCGGTTGCTTGGAAGGCCATAGAGAACTCCGTTCACACGGCAGGCATCAATGTTATCCTGTCCAACTGCTTCTGCGATGTCCGGTCCATACGTTGCAAGAAGATCGTTCTCTTCCAGATCGGAAAGATATCCCTGCTGAATTCCGGTTGCATATGGGAAACCTACACATGCAAGTACATCAATTTCCTCATTTGCGGAAAGCGCCAGTGTCGTATTCTGATTAAAGGATCCGAAATCGGTAATAGAAAGCTCAATTTCAACGCCAATCTTATCTCTTGTGATATCATTGATGGCTTCCTGTACTTTCTCCGTGTCTGCCGGAGCACCCGTCCAGGTCGGGAAGCTTACGATGATTTTTTCCACTTCTCCGCTTCCGTTCTCTGCTGTACTGGATGCGGTACTCTTATCCTTAGAATCTGTCTTTCCGGAATCTGAACTTCCGCCGCTGCTTCCGCATGCAGCCATGGAGCATGCCATAATGGATGCCATGAAAATCGCTGCTACTTTCTTTTTCATTCTTTCGTCCTCGCTTTTTATCTTTTTGTCTTGCTGCTTTATTTCGTTTCTGAGTTTCGGCCGTGACTCATTTGATGATCTTATTATATCTGCTTTCTTACCTCCAAAAAGAACAATCCTGCGATGAATTTGCACTTTTCTGCGGTTTCTTTCCGCATTTTGTATAGTTTATGATCACTTTTCAGTCTTTTCTATGCATTCTGCTATCAGCACCCAATCTCCCGCCGCCGGTTTCTTTGGCATAATGCACGACTTTCCACGCAATTCCACCTGGATTTCTGCTTTTTCTGTCTGTCCCGTTCTCGGATCAAACCAGGAAATTGCATAGATTCCGTCGCAAAGGCCCGCGAGCGGTGTACTCATGCCATCCATCTCTCCGTAATAAATCAGTGCTCTCGTTTTATCCCGGCTGATCGTGGCAGCCGCAAGCTTATTGGCAAACGGGCTGATACTCTCTTCCATTTCTGCCGGTTCATATGGCACCATCTCCTCAAAATGATGTTCTTCATAGAAACGTTTCAGATATCCATCTGTGCGCCTCCGGGGCCGTCAATGGCTTTCGCCCAGGTGATGCCAAATTTGTTGAATGCATTAAAATCCGGGTTGATGTCACTTACCTCCCAGATATTATCCCAGATTCCCTGCGCACCGTACGTATAGCCGCAGCCGCCGGTCTGGACTGCCATATATGCCACGCGGCGCAGCATTGCATCGGTGCAGAGCCGGGTTCCGTTTTCTTCCAGTGTGGAACAGTATTCATACAGGGACTCGCCTTCGATGAATGGTTTTGTTCCGTGTTCCTTCCGATAGGCACGGTACCAGGACGGATTGATCGGGAAATCGCCGTGTCCGGCCTGATTCAGCACAAAATCAAACCACGATTCGTCATAATAGTAATCTGCAAACGGACGCTCATTCGTATAATGTGCGGTCTGCAGTGTTCCATAGCCGTCCATTTCTTCCACATACTTTGCGACCTCACGCCAGCCTTTGATGGCTGTTTCCCGCGGCTTTCCCGGGAAATAGCCTGCCACTTCGCCTGCCAGCTCCACACAACCGGAAGGGCGCCATAGCGGGCAATGATATAACGCGCCAGATGTTTCTGGTGCTCCACGCCCTGCTCGATCGAGCCGGACCAGGCAAAACCGAGCGCGTTGACAAAGCCAAGGTCAGCGAGATACTGCATGCGGCGGTCGAGTTCGTTCTGGTAAAATGCCACATCCGGCACATCATCTGCGGCATCCGTTTTCCAGTAACGGCTCTTGTGCTCCTTCCAGCTGTCACTTCGAAGGTTTGTCTGATAAACGTTATAACCCTGTTCCTTCCTGCGGTCCGCCATGCCGCGGAACATGCTCGTCATCTGCGGATGGTTCGACTCGTCCCACCGCTCACCAAAGGCAAATGCCCAGTGCGTATCGCCAAGCCAGAAAAACGGTGTTCCGTCTGCATACGTCAGATATCTTCCTGATGGATGCACTTTCAGGAATCCGTGCCGATAAATGGCAAGATCTCCTTCGTATGGAATACATTCGATCGTTCCCTGCACTCCGGAAAGTCCTGTCTCCTCCGGTGCTTCCAGTCTATAACTCCACATTCCGATTTCGGTCGGCGCAAAGGCAATCCGATAGGTATTTCCGCCGTCCCAGTATGCTTCTCTTCTGATCCTTCTTCCCGACGGTCCCGTAAAAACACTCCAGATGGAACATCGAGGAATGGATTGTTGTATGTTTTCTTGCTCTCAAATGATAAAATAATTTGTCGCCACTGTTCTGCTTTCATCCCCATTTTATTTTCTCCTTTATCTGCGCAGAGCGCGCCCGGTTTTTTCGGGCACGCTCCTCGAATCTGATTTTACTGTAACTGTTTATTGTTTATTGTTTTTTATTCCAGTCCGCGTTTCTTTGCAAGCTGCACGGCAATCTCAACCAGCTCCGCCGCATCCTCGCGGCAGACAAAGCCTTTCGTTACCTGCTCTTTCGTGTTTTTCTCCGCCATTTCCCGGTAATGTGCCAATGTTCCGTACAGCTCTTTTATCATTCTTTCGAAAACGCCTGCTGATAACCGAACAATCCTTCCTTTTCCGATTCCGGATCCAGGAAATTCTGGCCTTTTTCAATGTCGCTGGTATTGCTGTATCTTCCGGTTGGATAGTCAAGGAGGCAGGTACGCAGTCCACCGATCGTATTTCCGAACGCATCCTTTTTGTTTTCTCCGTCGCTGTCAACCGCAATCCGGTCACAGTGCGCCGGAGCTGCGCCTGTCCGTACCCAGGTAAAGAGATTCCGAAATGCTGCCGCAAAAAGAATCTGGGACGGATAGTCGTTTCCTTCCTCATTTTTTCCCATATAGAATGGCAGATGGTTGATCCGCACCAGATCCGGATCGTTCTGATAGTAATTCACGTAGCTATAGGAAGTGTCATGGCTTGCACCCGTCACATCATACTGGCGGAACAGGAACTCCGGATCATCGCTGTCCTGCTGGGCAATGCGCCATGCTTCCATTCTTCCGTTTTCACTCTCCGTCTGTACAGCGATAAACGGCTCGCGCGCCTTTTCCACACGTGTCAGACTGTAATGGTACGGAGTCATGGTTTCATACTGGTTGACCGGAATACCAAGGGAATGGACTCCTCCTCCGGAAAGGTAACCATTAAATACACACGCACCGCGTGCCACCTCCGGACGATACGCAAAGCTGTTCAGATAGCGGAACAGATACGAACCCGACTGTGACCAGCCCGTCAAATAGACGTATTCTCTCTTATATTCCCGAATCGGATTCTGCTCCTCATCGCCGCGCAGCAGCCACGCCAGGTCTGTCAGCATATCCCAGAAAAGACCCGTTTCGTAATCATGATTCAGATCGCCGAGTCCGCCTGTGACCTGCAGTCGCTCCGAGAACGGCACATCCGGCGTCGGGTTAGCCCAGGAAAGACAGCCGTAACGCTTTTCATCAAACTCTACCATTTTTGCGATCGTATTCGGTTTGCTTGTGATTCCCACATAGATATCTCCGTCCCGCACAAATTTCTTCCAGCCGAGAATCCACATGCGGTCAATCTCCATAAAACTCGTTGGATTGATGATCTCCACTACAACGTTTCCGCTGCATTTTGCAGTGTCCTGCGGTGCGCGGACAATGATGCGGTTTGTATACGGCGCATCCGCAGTGCGCACACGGACGCCGCCGCGCTCGTCGGCTGCCTCGTAGACATTTGCCGTTCCATACATATAATATTCCTTCTCCACATAGCCGCGCTCCGACAGCTTCAGGTAACGCTCCGCACTGGCAAACGGATAGCTTTCTTTCGTTACCGGAATCTCCTCTAGTCTTGTAATCATCTCGTAAAACCTCCCTTTTTCCTTGTATGATTTTATTATTCCATACGGCTCCAATACGAAAAACAACGATTCTGCTGTTTTTTGACACTTTTCTGCTGTTTCTGTTTCGATCAGACTTTTTCCGTTCCGGAAACAAAAACACAGAAAAAGCATCTCCGTGCAAATTTATCTCTGATTTGTACTTTTTCTTTCGGAATGTCTGTAGTAAACTGGTATTGTCGGGCAGAAAAAAATTCTACTATTCCCAATACCGTCTTTTCTGCCCATGCAAACAACTGTACTCTCAAGCTTTTTCTGTACCTGATTTTGTGAGATGATTTTTGTCAGTCGCAAAAGCAAGTGCAGAAAGACTCTGAGCGTACATTCCGTACCAAAGGAGGGTTTTTACAAATGAACGGAACTTATTATACCATTACCGAAGTTTTTGATTTCGGTCCGCATATTTCGAAAGTAATTCTGGATTATGGCAAAAGCATGAAGGGTGCGGTCCCATCTCCGGAGCAGTTTACGGTACACGTTACCCGCACTTCCACCGAGGGTGAGGACTTTGTCTGGCCGAATTTTATGGGCGACAAACCGGATGACTCGATGGACGGAACCCGCCGCGTTTCGAACGTTTACGTTTCTGACAAAACCGGTGCACCGTGCGAGGACGGCACCTGCCTGACGCTGGAGCTGCCGTGTTTTATCATGGAAGGAATCGGCTCGATCATCAAATTCAATGGTAATTTTAATGTATTTGTCAAAGTCGCTTACGATGTGACACAAGTCTCTGAAATTGCAACAGACGATGGTGCCATTTCTCCGCAGATGTTCGACGTAGACGGTGGAAACCGCGTCATCTACGGTGAATGGCTCAAAGAAGACCGCTACGAGGATCCGCAGATTCCGCTCTCTTACGTTTACTACGAGCCGGAAATGGATGCGGATGAGAAAATCCCGCTGATCATCTGGCTGCACGGCGCAGGTGAGGGCGGACAGGAACCGCCGATTGCAGCAATCGGAAATAAAGTTGTAAACCTAATTTCCCCAAAGGTTCAGAAAATTTTCGGCGGCAAGACCTACCTGCTCGCTCCACAGGCGCCAACTATGTGGATGGATGACGGAAGCGGAGAATATACCAAAGACGGTTCTTCCAAATATACCGAAGTTCTCGATGCCCTGATCGGTGCTTTCGTGGATGCCCATCCGCAGATCGACCGCTCCCGCATTTACATCGGCGGCTGCTCCAACGGCGGCTTTATGACCATGAAACAGATCATTTTCAACCCGTCCCGCTACGCTGCCGCATATCCGGTCTGCGAGGCTCTGGCGGATGCATTTATCTCCGATGAAGACATCCTGAAGCTCAAAGATCTGCCGATCTGGTTTACACACGCAAAAACCGACCCGGTTGTCGTTCCAGATGATTTTGTCGTTCCGACCTATGAACGTCTGGCAAAGGTCAACCCGAATGCACACTTTACCTACTGGGACAAGGTACTCGATCACACCGGAACCCAGAAAAACGCGGATGGCACCCCATTCGAATACATCGGCCACTGGTCCTGGATTCCGATGCTGAACGATGAGTGTGTCCTCGATTACGACGGAAAACCGGTTATAACAGACGGAAAAGAGACTCCGATTCTGGAGTGGATGGCTGCACAGAAAAAAGCATAATTTTATAAAACTGCATGGCACACTTCAATGAAGTTTCCTGTGAAGTCAAAAAAATGGTGCGGAGACGCCTCCAAAGAGGTTGTCTCCACACCATTTTTCTGTTTTCATCGGCCTTATCAGATCTGTCGCGTTCCGGCAGACACATATCCGTCGGTTCTCGGAATCCATTTTAGAAACTTCTCGACTGCCAGATTCCAGAATCTCCACTCATGGGTGTATCCCGGTACGGATACCCAGGTGACATCCACTCCATTTTCTTTCAGATAATCCTTAAACTCTGTATTAATCTCATACAGCATATCCTCTTCGCCGCAGGTCACATACAGTGGCGGAATCTTTTTTCCGTCCGCAATAGCTTTTTTCACCAGCCATTTCACATCGAGAGGACCGTCAATCAGACCTTCCACTTTTTCCGGATCACCCACCGGCATGACTGCGCCGGAGAAGGAACCAATCGCTGCAAACCGTTCCGGATTAGAAAGGCCATGCAGCAGTGCGCCGTAACCACCCATCGATAATCCTGCGATATAGCTGTGCTCCGGCTCCGCGGAAATCGGGAAATAATTGGTCACGAATTCCGGAACCTCTTTGGCTACGAAATCGAAAAACGGTTCGCCGTCCAGAGAATCATGATAGAATTTGTTTTCCCCCGAAATCATCACAACTGCCATGTTTCTCTCTTCTGCAAACATTTCCACATTAGTATAACCTGTCCACTGCGCGTGGTTGTTTCCCATACCGTGCAGTAAGTACAGCACCGGATATTTTTCTTTCACCTCATGTGTCGGCGGCACCGGGTTCTCTTTTCCCGGCATCGGAAGCTGCATTGCCTCTGGAATCGTCACGCTCGGAAGAACGACCGTGATATCCACGGTTCTCTTTAACGCATAAGAAATAAAGTTACATACAAGTTTTGCCATTTCCCCATTTTTCTCCTGTCTTTTGATATTGAATCGACCTTTGTAGTCTCATAAATTCAGTATAAACCTTTTGTTCCGATATTCCAATAGACAGAATCTAAAAAGCTTGTATCACTCCTGATACAAGCAAGTCCCAACCCACTACTGATTGCTTCTCGCAATTGAAGTAGAGGACTTGCTTGATTCGGTTAAACTGTAACGATTACCTCTCTTTCTGTCCTTCCGCCGCCTGCCGCTTCCGCCGTGTCACAAGGCCGCCGATCCGTCCTGTCTCTTTTGCCGTGAGCGACCGCCAGCCATCATTCAGCACGCGGTCTAAAAGTCCCAGTTCGTCCGCGATTTCGTATTTCATTTTTTCCTTCTCAGTCATATGCTCCAGATCGATTTTTTTCTGCTTCGCCATTTTGTTCTGCACTCCTTTTCTCTGCATTCTTTCTTTATTCAGAGTGTAGACACTTTTTCCGGCCTTATACCCCCTGTTTGGGAAACTCTTCTATCGATGTGTCCGCGAAACCGCCTGCCGGCAGCTTTCCCGAAAGCGTATTTGAAAAAGACCTCCTTTTTGGTGGTGCTGTCTGGTTTTTCCTTCAGCTCCCCCAAAAAGAGGTCTTTTTTCCTTTTATATTCTGTTTTCTTTATTTTTCCGGCGTCTCTCCGAGCCCGCTTTTAATTGCGGCAACAGCCGCCCGAAGTGCCTCCTCTTCATCCTCCCCGCTGCTGCAGATCTCAATGGTTTCTCCCTGCTTGATTCCTGCAGCTACGATACTCAAAATACTCTTTAAATTAACCGTTCCCTGCATCCCGTTGTTTTCATAGGTAAACGACATGGAAGATTTGTACCGGCTTACACTGTTTGACAAATTTACCGCGTTTAAAAGATGCAGACCTGACGGATTGACAATCGTTACTTTTTCACTTACCATCTTACGTTCCACCTGTCTTTCCTTTGTAATCCGCTCATTTTTCTTTGAAAAATGGCTACTTACTCATTTTTTGCCGTGTCCCGAGTTCAAAAATCCTCCTGCATCGGTTTTTTGACCTTTTGACACTGATATTTTCATGATAGCACAGTTTTGTTAATACAGTTTGAACATTCTGTTAGATACTCCTCAATTCTTTCCGCTTACTCAGCTGACTGAAGAACAGGTAATAAATAAAGTATGCAATCGTTGTGATTACCCACGACAGCGGATAGCAGAAGGCAGCTCCTTTTAAGGAGTGGAAATGCGGCAGAACCGCCGTCATCCACACGATACGTACTCCACAGATTCCTATTCCGGTGATAAACATCGGAATCCATGCATCTCCGACACCGCGGAGTGCACCGGAAAGGATTTCGATGGAAATGTAGGTAAAGAAGGTCGGAACCAGGAAATGGATCAGTCCGTGACAGATTTCACGCACCGCCGTATCTGTGGTAAACAGAGAAATCAGTGTATCACCGATAAACCACATAAACACAACCATCAGACCCGTCATCAGGAATGCCATGATCATGCTGGTGCGCACACCGCGGTGTACACGATCCATCTTTTTCGCACCGTAATTCTGACCGACAAAGGTTGTCGCCGCAATACCGAGCGCATTGATCATCATCCAGAAAAGACCGTCCACCTTTCCGTAAGCCGCCCACGCAGCCACATTGTTGGTTCCCAGCGAGTTGACAGCAGACTGAATAATCACGTTCGATACCGAGTACAGAATTGACTGTACGCCTGCCGGAAAACCAATGCGGATAATCCGTTTGAGCATAATCCAGTCAATGCTGATTTTCCGCAGATGAAGCCGGTAAATGTCTCTGGTCCGCATCAGAGAGCCCATAACAAGAACCGCACTGATGATCTGAGACAGAATGGTCGCAAGCGCCGCGCCCATAACACCCATCTGCAAACCGACAACAAATAAAAAGTCAAGCGCGATATTGGTCATACAGCAGATGATCAGATACAGCAGCGGACGTTTCGAATCGCCGACCGCACGCAGAATACCGGAACCCATGTTGTAAATCAGGTTTCCGATGGTTCCAAGAAAATAAACACGCATATAAATCAGCGCATGATTTACAACATCATCCGGCGTGTTCATCAGATCGAGCATCCATCTCGAACAGCCAATGCCGACTACTGTCAGCACAATACCTCCGAGAATGGAAAAGGCAATGGAAGTGTGCACTGCCCACTGCACCTTGTCCTCTTTATTGGCTCCGTAATGCTGTGAAATAACAACCGTCGCACCACTCGAAAGGCCGACGAAAAATCCGACCAGCAGATTGATCAGCGTACCTGTCGTTCCGCCGACCGCCGCAAGTGCCTGTTTTCCGAGAAAGTGTCCGACAATCATGCATCTGCCGTGTTGTAAAGCTGTTGGAAAAACGTTCCGAACAGAATCGGCAGGAAAAAGATCAGAATCTGCTGCCAGATAACACCTTCCGTAATCTGATTTACCTTTACTACTTCTTTCTTCTCTTTGTTCATACCCAAATACCTTCTAAAACTGCCGCCGGATCTCATGGCTGATTCCGACGGCAGTCCCCCTTTAAAATTTTCTTCTGCTCCTCTGCAGATACTCTTCTTCTGTTTTATATTTTCAGCTGCTTCATCCCTCTTGGCAAGCGGATATTTGCAATCCGCTTCGCTACTTGCTTGATTCGGTTAAGTAATCTTTCAAAAAGTCAAACAGCGTCTGCATTTCTTCCCGCGTACCAATCGTAATACGCAGATAATTGTCAATACGGGGTTTTTCAAAATACCGCACATAGATATGGCGTTCCCGGAGTGCCTGAAAAATCTTCCCGGCCGGTACGCTTTTGTGTGTTGCGAAAATAAAGTTCGATTTCGAATCCTCGAAAGAAAATCCAAGCTTTTTCAGCTCCTCCTTCGACCATTCTCGCGTTTCCATCACTTTTTTCACCGTCTTACGGAAATATTCCACATCGCGGATCGCTGCGGCTCCGGCTGCGATCGTGGTCTGATTCATGGTATACGAATTGAATGAATATTTCACATCGTTCAGATACGAAATCATCTTCTCATTTCCGATTGCATAGCCGATGCGCATGCCGGCAAGCGAACGGGATTTTGATGTTGTCTGCACAACCAGCAGATTTTCATATTTTTCCAACAGCGGCTGCGCAGTGGCTGCTCCGAAATCCACATATGCCTCATCCACAATTACAACCACATCCGGGTTGTGCTGTAATATCGATTCGATCGCAGAAAGTGAAAGCTCCACACCCGTCGGTGCATTCGGGTTCGGGAACACGATTCCGCCATTTGGATGGTTTTCTGCAAAATACTGCTCCGGCACAATGCAGAAATTTTCATCGAGCGGGATCTGCTCGTACGGAATGCGGAATTCCTCCGCCCAGACATCGTAGAAGGAATACGTAATGTCCGGGAAAAGAATCGGTTTGTCAGAGTTAAAATACGTCATAAACGCCATCGCCAGAACATCATCCGAACCAACGCCGACAAAAACCTGCTTTGTGCTTACGTGGTAGACATCCGCAATCGCCTGCACCAGTTCTGCCGCGGTCGGATCCGGATAGAGACGGAGGGTATCCTCTTCTGCTACCCGTCTGATCGCCTCTGCGGCTTTTGGTGACGGCGGATACGGATTCTCATTCGTATTCAGCTTGATCATGTCAGCCTCATGCGGCTGCTCGCCCGGTACATACGGCACAACTTTTCTTACATTCTTTTCCCAGTTACTCATAAGTTCCTTCCTTTCTGCCTGTGGTCAGGAAATGCACCCTGACTTTATTCCGTCTTTCTGTTTTTTTGGAAAACCCTGTGAATCGTAACCATTTTTTCTTTTCCTTCTGCTCCGGCAGTTTCCCGCCGACGCAAAGTCCCTCTTTTTCCCGGTGAACCGCTTTATCCTCTCTTCTTCCAGGTAGACGGATAGAAAAGAATCAGCATCGGAAACAGTTCCAGACGGCCTGCCAGCATATCAAAAATCAGAATCAGCTTGGAAACCGGACCGTATCCAAAGAAATTGCTGGTCGGTCCTACCTGGTCAAGACCAGGTCCGATGTTGTTCAGCGTTGCGGCAACTGCCGTGAAGTTTGTCTCGAAGGAAAATCCATCCACACTGATGATCAGCATGGAAAAGCTGTAGATCACAAGATAAACAATCAAAAATACGTTGATCGCCCGCAGAACCTCATGCTCTACCGGGTGATCGTCGAAACGGATGCGTTTGATACTGCGCGGATGTACGATCGAACCAAGCTCTTTTTTCACGGTTTTTAAGAGGATCAGGATTCGCGAAACCTTGATTCCGCCTCCCGTTGAACCGGCGCAGGCTCCGATGAACATCAGCATCACCAGAATACATTTTGACAGCTCCGGCCAGAGATCAAAGTCCGTCGTGGAATAACCCGTTGTCGTGATAATCGATCCGACCTGGAAAAAGGCGGTCCGTACTGTCTCACCGATGGAATGGTACATCGGATAGATATTCCAGGAAATCACGCCTCCTGCCAGAAGAATAATCAGGATATACGCTCTTACCTCCTGGGACGAAATGGCGGCCTTTCCCTTTTTGCAAAGCATCAGATAATAAAAGTTAAAATTCACACCGAACGCAATCATGGCGATTGTCAGAATCCACTGCTGCAGTGGTGTGTACACTGCACAGCCGCTGTTCAACACGGCAAAGCTCCTGTTCCGGCAGCTCCCATGGCGAGTGTGACAGAATCAAATGTCTTCATGCCGGAAAGCAGCAGGGCAGCAATGGTAAAAAGTGTCATGCCAAGATAAATCTGATACAGAATTTTAGCGGTTCCGCGCACTCTCGGAACAAATTTGGAAACAGTCGGTCCCGGGCTCTCTGCTTCATCAGGTTCATGACGGAACCGCCCTTCATCGGAAGCAATGCAAGAATGAACACAAGAACGCCCATACCGCCAATCCAGTGGGAAAAGCTTCTCCAGAACAGGCTGGCGTGTGAAAGTGCTTCCACATCGCTCAAAATGCTGGCTCCTGTCGTTGTGAAACCGGAAACGATCTCAAACAGCGCATTGATATAAAACGGAATTTCCCCCGTAATTACAAACGGCACCGCTCCGAAAACACCAAGGACAACCCAGCTTAACGAAACGCAGACAAATCCGTCGCGGGAATAGATTTCCATATTGGACGGTTTTCTGAAGCAGAGGATCAGACCGGCTGCAATGCAGAGCAGTCCCCAGATAAGATACGCAAAGCCTGCCTTTTCCTGGTACATGGCTCCGACCAGCGCCGGAAGCAGCATCAGCATACCTTCCACTTTCAGCACCCAGCTGATGACAAAACGAATCATTTTATAGTTCATAATCCGCTTCCCCCGTTACTCTGCCAGAATCTCATGGATATCCTGAAGACCGGTTTCCGTTGTTACGATAATGACGGAATCTCCTGCCGCAAAGGAATCCTGTCCGCCCGGAATGATGACCTTTCCCTGTCTGTTAATCGCTGCTACCAGAAGGTTTGGCCGTGTTTTCATATCCTGCAGACGGATACCGATCATACGGCAGTTCTGGTTCACGATAAACTCAAGAGCCTCCACACGGTCTTCCATCAGCTTATACAGCGTCTCAACGTTGCTTCCGATGGAGTTTTTCATTGCCCGGACATACTGCAGAATGTACTCTGCGGTGATGTGTTTCGGGTAGATCAGGCTGTCCAGGTTCAGGCTGTGGATAACATCATTAAATTCCAGATGGTTGATTTTCGTTACAACCTTTGAGGATACCTTCTCTTTCGCATACAGCGACAGAATGATGTTTTCTTCATCCATATCAGTGCAGGCTACAAACGAGTCCATATCCTGGATACGCTCCTCTTTTAAGAGCTCCTGATCACTTCCGTCGCCGTAAATAACGGTTGCATCCGGCAGTGCTTCGCTTAAAACCTCACAGCGATCCTTATTTTTCTCGATAATCTTGACATCGACGTTCATATTTGCCAGTGATTTTGCGAGATAATACGTAATTTCACCGCCGCAACAATCATCGTATTGTGTACCTTGTTTGTATGAACACCGATTTTCTTAAACAGGCTCTCTGCGTTCTGCGGTGTGGTAATGATGGAAAGGCTGTCTTTTGCCTGGATCACAAAATTTCCATCCGGTATGTAAACCTCGCCGTTTCGCTCAACAGCACAGACCAGCAGACTGTACTGAAGCGCTCCGGCCAGCTCACGCAGCGACATATGGACAATTTTCGATGTTTCCGGCACTTTAAAGCGCAGCATTTCGATTCTTCCGCGGGAAAAGCTGTCGATCTCAATCGCAGATGGGAACCGCAGCAGTCTTGCCATTTCCATGGCGGCCGCGTGCTCCGGGTTGATGATCATGGACAGACCCAGCTTTTTACGGATAAATTCTCTCTCCTCCCGATACATCGGATTTCGAACTCTGGCGATGGTGTGACAGTCTGCTGCCTGTTTGGCGATGACACAACAAAGCAGGTTCATTTCATCACTTTTGGTTACGGCAATCATCAGATCCGCATGCTCAATATCTGCCTCCTGAAGCACCTGATAGCTTGCTCCGTTTCCTACAATTCCCATAACGTCGTAGGTGTTGGAGACGTTGCGGACGACAATACTGTCTGTGTCAATGACCGTCACAAGGTTGTCCTCGCGGCTCAGCTGGGCGGTCAGTGCGGTTCCGACTTTTCCGCAGCCCACAATGATAATTTTCATGTTCTCTCCCTTCAATGCAAAAGCATTTCGCGTAAAATAGTAAAGACCCGCCAGGCGCATCGTAAAACCATTTTTCGATGCACTCCAAAAAGCAGATCTGTACCCCTATTGTACGATGGCGATTATATCATATTTCCCGGAAAAGCGGAATAGATTTTAACAACATTTTGGACGGAGTTTTTGTAATGACTAATCAAAAAAGGGAAAACCTGTTGAACCTTGCGCTGGCCGCAACGGAAGTCGAACGGCGGCGTGTGCCGGAGCTTTCGGCAGGTTATAACTCTTACAGCAAAACATGGGAAGTAATTGTACAGTATCAGGGAGACCTGGCTTTTCTGGAGGGGCAGGGAGTTCGTGTGACGCTGCTGCTGTTTTCGTATGCCATTCTTCTGGTTCCGGAGTCCCTGATGGATTACGTGACGGGACTGCCGCAGATTACGTATCTGGAAAAGCCAAAACCTTTGTTTTTCGCGGATGCGTTTATGCGGAGCATATCCTGTATTACACCTGTGCAGGAGGGGATTTCAGGTCTGTATGGGAATGGGGTGCTACTTGCATGCATTGATTCCGGCGTGGACTATGCGCATCCGGATTTCTGCGCACCGGACGGGACAAGCCGGATTGCACTTTTATGGGATCAGACGATTCCGGGAAATCCACCGACGGGGTATGCACTCGGATCGGTGTATACACGGCGGCAGATCAATGAGGCACTTGCGGCTTCTTCGCCCACGGAGCGGTTTGCCCTCGTGCCGTCCCGCGATGTGACGGGGCATGGGACAGCGGTTCTCGGAATTGCCGCCGGAAACGGGCGGTCCTCTGCGGATGGAGCCATACGGGGTGTAGCGCCTGAGGCAACGCTCGTTGTCGTAAAGCTTGGAAATCCTGATCCGGCGGATCTGCCGCGGACATCGCAATTGCTGCAGGCGGTGGATTTCTGTGTACGGTATGCGCTGCTGGTGGAGCGGCCGCTCGTCATTAACTTGAGTTTCGGGAATAATTATGGTTCGCACAGCGGGCAATCGCTGCTGGAAACGTATCTCAATGCAGTGTCAAATTTAGGGCAACATGTGATCTGTATCGGGTCAGGGAATGAAGGGGATACCGGACGCCATTATGCCGGGAACCTGAAGTCGGATCGCAGGTCGGCCGGCCAAACGCAAACCGTCCGCGCGACGTCCGATCCGACTGCGACGTCTGCGGTCTCGGCAGCTACCGCTCGAATGGTCCACACAATGTCCGCACTGCCCAATCCTCCTGCAGTCTCGGCAGCGGCCAACCGCGCTGTCTCCATTGAATTTCAGGTCGGCGCCTATGAATCCTCGTTCAGTCTCCAGATCTGGAAGGTTTATGGGGATGAAATCTCGATCGAACTGATTTCCCCCGGCGGCATCCGCTCCGGCACGCTCTCTCCTGTCCTCGGCACGGCGCGTCTGACTCTTGGTCCGACAGAACTTCTCCTGTTTTATGGCATGCCATCCCCCTACAGCCAGGCGCAGGAAATTTACCTGACCTTTCAGGGCGCAGGAAACCATCTGTCCGTCGAAAACGGCATCTGGACCTTGCGTCTCACCCCCGGCCGCCTGATCTCCGGTTCCTTTGACCTCTGGCTTCCCGGCGGAAACGCCGTCGGTTCACAGACACGCTTCTTCTCCCCCACTGCCGACACCACACTCACCATCCCTTCCACCGCCCGCTCCGCCATCACGGTCGGTGCCTACGATCCCCGCCTTTCCTCCTATGCCAGCTTCTCCGGCCGCGGCTATACCCGTATTCTCCACGAAATTAAACCTGATCTCGCCGCCCCGGGTGTCAATATCCCAGCTCCCCGTTCCGGCGGCGGCTATGCTTCCTTCACCGGCACCTCGTTTGCCACGCCTTTTGTATCGGGAAGCGCCGCTCTTATGATGGAATGGGGTATTCTGCGCGGAAATGACCCGTTTTTATATGGTGAAAAGCTGAAAGCTTATCTCATCGCAGGCGCAAAACCCATCGCATCCGAGAGCGAATACCCGAACAGGCGGGTGGGATGGGGACGACTTTGTTTAGAAAGTAGCCTGCCAGATTAAAGTTATTGAAGGATTCGATAGAAGAAATAAAAGCGCAATGTGAAGAGTTAAACGACAAATGAGACATATTTTTATCTCTGTACTATCTTGTACTTTGCTACGAAAATAAAACTCGTAGCAAGGTACTTATAGTGTTCATTTGTCTGGCAACTCTTTTTTATTTAACTGTTAATAACTTGCTGTTTAAAATTTTTTGAATGCAAAGAGAATCACTTACCCAAAAGATATTCTTCCAACATTTCCTTTACTTTTTTCTCAATTTCGTCTATGATCTCTTCACACCTTGTCTTTTTCATCCCTGCACCAGTTCCTACCGCCAGTAACTCTTTTCTGCCTGGATTTCTTCCATTTCCATCTACTGACGTAGTATGTTCGCCATAATACGTATTACTGTAAGTAAGATCATATGCCGGACTTAAATGCCATTTATCTTCGTCTGCTTCGTACAAATACGTGAAGTTCTTCGAATGATCATCTCTGTTATGTGCAAAAACATTGAAACACATTCGGCGGAACATATTTTCAACATCTTCATCGCAATTGCGTGTCATGATTTTTGTCAGTTTCATTAATCCATGATAGTCCAGACTTGGCTGCTCAAAATCCAATTCCAGAATTGCAGCTGTCGTCAACATGTGCACTTTCTTTTTCCCTTTCAAACAGTTTCTCCTGTCAAACCTTTTAGTTCCAAAATATCCTTTACATTTTTCTGATGGAAACAATCTCGTTTCACTCATCATAATTCCGCAGGCCTTGGCACAGCAGGAATAGTCATATTCCATTTTTCCTGCATCTTTTCCGTCCACATGCGCTGGAAATTTGATAATCCATTCTTCATTATCAATGGTTGTCATGATTTTAGGTCTTGCTCCGCCGCTGGTACCTCCCAGCAGATACAATTCGTCCAGTTTATCCGAATACTCTGTATTCAGTATCTTTTGACACTCTTCCGCCAGTTTGTCCAGATCTGCACTGCTCTGCTCCTCTGGAAAATTCTTTTCCGGGTGATATGTCAACGCTCCCATCCCGATGTGCCCACAATCGCCAGACGATCCAGTACGGTCAGTTCATCCGGATTTTGTTTATGTGCCCGTAACAGGCGATCCAACAGTAATCTGCCCCAATGATCTGGAAGACTGTCCGCAAAAACCCCAAATAATCCTTCAAAATGATCCTTAACTGGAACAAATACCTGTTTTTGCAAAGGCAATGAAAATGGGTTGATCGAAAATCCGGTTTCCAGCCATTCATCACTGTACTGAAATGCCACTTTGTGGTCTGCCGTCATAGCTAATGTTCCCACCGTTTGATCCTCATAACACACCTGCAGTACTTTATCTTGTTTCATTGATAACCTCCTGAATATCTTTATACGGTACCTGCGTGAAAATATTTCTGAGCTCATCTGCAAGATCCAGTGCGATTGCAATTTTCGTTAAAGATAACAGGGAAATTTGTCCTGTCGTTTCGAATCTTTTGATTGAGCCGTAACTCACTCCGCTTATAGATGCTAATTTTTCCTGCGTAATTGAACGTCTCTTTCTGATTTTTCTCACTCGCTGCGCAAGTTTTTGATCCAGTTCTTCCGGAGTTTCCCATATAAATTGTTCCATTTTTTCCCCTTCTTGTTACAGATTATATGTTATCTAAAATATCCTGTTTTTATTCAAAACAGATTATATATTATCTATTCTATTTTACCACTCACGTGCAGAAAGCACAATGATTTCCTGCCCTGTTTCCATAAAAACTCCACCCCGTTTTTGTAACTGCAGATAAATTTTGCATCTCCTTTACTCTATAGGGATAATTTGCGCTTTTTTGACTATCCGGTAGTATTTGTTTCAGAGTAAGTAAAAAAGCCTCTGCCGGGCAAAAATTTTGCTTTCCGGCAGAGGCTTTGCTGGTCAAACGGATATTCATGCAAGCATGATTCGCGATTTTTCTTCCATTTCGCATGGCTTGGAATCGTTACAAATACTGGCTGAATTCCACTTTTTCTTTATTTGGTCCTTCGATCGTGAAGAAACGGACGCCATTTTCCCAGAACGGAAGGAAATGTACTTCATCCTGCGTCGTATTCAGACCGGCCCCGGTAATCATTTCGTGAACCTTTTCAATATTCTTTACGTCAATCGCCACATGGTCGATTGCTCCGGGTTTCAGTGCTGCAGCTTTGTTTTCGTACGTTTCGATCACAAGTGTTCCAAGCTTTAAGAATGCCACTTTCTCATCCGCCGCCTCATTTACGGTGCGGAATGCAATTTCAAATCCAAGCTTTTCATAAAACGCAATCGTCATCTCAATATCGTTGGTCGGAATACCGACATGCTGGATTCCATTTAACTGCTCTCTTAATTCCATTTCTTATCCCCCAGTCTTTTTTCTACCTGTGCCAGATCCGGCATGGCCGGAATAGAGCGTGTCTGAAAAAGGCTTTTCGTGAACTGCGAGTCCCAGTTCGTGGGAGATTTTATCCGAATAAGGCGGCGTAGCGGGCTACGGCAACCGAATGAGGGTAAAATATACCGCAAAGTGGGGCTTGCAGATTGCGGAAATGATTTTTCAGACACGCTCTAGCACCTTTTTTCTCCACACAAAGGCTTGCAACGGCGTTTCCAAAACGGGCAAACGCTGCCAGTTCTTCCTGCGGCTGTAAAGATATGCTCCATTCCACCAAGCGTCACTACAACTATTTTTACACTCTGATGATATAATATTTCCGCTGTTTTTGCAACATTTTGCTCTCTCCTGCCCGTTCGCTGCCGTTTTGCTGTTTCTTTTTTCACAGATCACAAGGATGAGTGCCAGCATTCCTCCCATCAGGCTGCACCAACTGCCAGCCGCCCGTCCGGGCGCATGGTACACAAGAACAACTTTGTGCTCGCCTGATGGGATTTTTGCGCCGAGAAATGCCGTGTTTGCGCGGAACAGCAGTGTTTCTTTCCCATCCACTTTCAGCACAAATTTTCATCGTATGGAATGCTGGTGATGAGGTATCCGTCTCTTTCCGCGGAAACCACGCCTGTGATGCCGTCGCCGCCGTATGTTGCTGTTGTTCCGCCAATCAGGGTAACCGCCTGACTGTACAGCTGCTCCGTTTTTTCCAACGGCTGTGCCATACCAGTCCATGTCTCAAAATTTTTCAGGATATAATGGCCTTTTCCCATCCGAATGAATACGGTTCCATCTTCTTTCATCGTTACAAGATAGTTAAACTGTGTATTCCCATTGGCATACGTATGGTTGATGCCGGTCAGGCGGTTGGTCTGGCCGTTGATGCGGATAAACATATCATGACTCGCTTTCTGATTCTCCACCTCGAAAGAAACGGCGAGCAGCGTCGCTCCCTCTGCGGTACCCGGCAGCGTTGCTGAGACGGTCACGGATTTTTCGTCTCAATCTCATATCCGTCCGCTGTCTTCTGAATGCGCAGATCTTCCTGATCAGTCTCTGGAATTTCAAGGTTCACTTTCTGAAAACAACTGTGAAACAGGGGTCCTACAGAACCATTCTTTGTATCTGAATCTGCAGCGGCTCTGAAATTATCCACAGATTCCGCCGATTTTTCCTGATCCGGGATTGCCGCTGTTGTCTTCCGCATTTCCTGATCCGGGATCACGGCTGCCGTCTCCAGTATTTCCTGGTTCCGCGGATAAGGTAATGATTTGTATTCCGTCTCGGAAACCACCTGGTCTGTCACGTAGGCAACCGGCGCTGCGGATATGGCACGATAAACCTGAAAGTCCCCGTAATCCCGGTACAGTTCATACCCCTCCGGCCGTGTTTCTGCCAGAATATATTTCACTCCCATGAGCTGCCAGAACAGCGGATCATCGGAAACCGTCTGCATCATGCGGTTGCGGAAGGCTTCATTAATCCCATACGTCTCGTCCCGGAATTTCTTATATTCTGCATTGTATGCCGAGGAATAAATCGTCGAAACATTCTGTCCAATATCCCATATCCGGTTGACGTTCGCAAGGTTCTGTCCGCCGTCTCCATACTGCTCCATACGGTACCAGCCGGGATCCTCCGCACGGATCTCGCGGATTGCCGCTGCAATCTTGCTGTCCGTCAGAGCTTCATACGTTTTACGCGGGATCATCACATGCTTTTCCTGATTGATTGCTTTTCCGGCAAATGCAAGAATCACAGCACTAAAGACGAGCGGCAGAAACGGAAGCTCTCTGCCCCGCAGCCGTTTTTTTGCCGGAAACCACCGCCATGCCAGATAGCACGCAGTCACACAAATCACATCCAGTATGCCGAGATGCCAGTATGGTTCAAAGTATGTCTCTTGCTTTGCATTCCACATCAGAATCAGAACTATGAGGTACGGAAGCAATTCTCGCAGCTCTGTCATGACTTTGCGCTTAAAATTCCCGGTGCTTCGATTTTTTCCACACTCCCGCTTCCGGACAAGCTGGTTTTCCACATAAAGCCCGACTTCTGCACAGAGGACCGGAAGAAACGGATGAATACTTTATCTTTGCTGTACAGGCCGCCGTTCAGCAGATAGCCGAACAGGGGAATACAAAAGAATACCAGCAAAAGGAAGGACAACAGTTTCTCACGCAACCGGCTCTTTCCGATCACTCTGCCCAAAAGCGCCACCCCCGCAAATGCGGAGAGGCCAATGCCGTACGGCGTGTAGCAGAGACGCAGGATCAGAAACTGCGGTTTCCACATCGCCGGATCGGTAAAAAGTCCTGCGATGCCGCCCGCTGCGGTGCCGCGTCCGCCCTCGCCGCTGCCGCCGAACAAGGCGGCAGCCGATGGGATCAGCAGAATACCGGAAAGAAGGATTCCTGCGAGGACCGGAAGCGCAAAGCGGATTGCTGCGCCAAAAAGCTCCGCAAACCCGCCAAAGCTTCAACTGTTCCTGAAGATTTTTCACCTGCCATCTGCTTTTTCTCTGCCCCGGCCTTTTGATTCCGCGACACTTTTCGATTCTCCTGTTCCGCTTCATACGCAGCATTTTCTGTACCGCATTTCAAATACTCCGTCACCGCATACGCCGTGAGCGCAAGCAGCCCGCCGACCGAAAAATAAAAGCTGGTCAGAATCATCCCAAGAACGGAAAGAATCAGCAGACCGCTCTTTCTCTTCTGAAAATGGCGATCCACGCCCAGCAGAGCCAGCAGCAGAAACGGCATATAATTGACAAACATAAGCTGATTATAGGAATGATATAGAAGTGCGGTAGAACACGTAAAGAAAAGTGATGTAAAAAGACAGTTGCCGTAATGCAGACCCTTTTTGCTGATCCATCGATAAAAAAGCACTGCATCCGCCGCATACAGCAGCGCGGAGGAACCCATCACACAGGTCCATCGGGATGAACGGGAAAAGGTAGGATAACAGCATGGTCGGACTCAGCAGTCCGTAGTAGGCAAAATGGTAAATATTCTGACCTCCTCCCAGATTCCATGCGAAATCCGGGAAGAGGTTTCCGGTCGCGTAAAACCGCTTCCGGAAGTAATCGGCAAGGGTGCTGTGCTGGCTGATCCAGTCAATCGAGGAGCCGAATACGCCGTATTGCAGGACGAACAGCCGGCACAAAAGCAAAGAAAAGAAAAACAGACCAGCCGCCGTAAAATCCTTTCCGGTAAGACCTTCCAAGAAGCCGTTCCGCCGTCCTTTCGGCTGGCCTTTCTTTTTCCGTGATTTTCCCGGCTCTCTTATTTCCTTTAAGATTTCCTTTTTCATGCCCGGATTTCTCCTCTTTCAGACGCATGGCGTTTGTCGGCATACTCTGGAAAATACACGTTTTTCTTTTCTGCCGTATGGGTATCTTTTCTTCTCTTTGCAGCACTCTCCTGCTTTTTCACCGGCTGCACACTGTGCATCTTGACCGTCTCTTCACTCGTCTCCTTTAAGAGATAGATCGGACGGTGCTTTGTTTCAAGATATGTCTTGGAAAGATAAATGCCTACAATGCCCGTGCAGAAAAGCTGTACACCGCTCACCAGAAAAAGGATGCATGCCATCGACGGCCAGCCCGCAACGGGATCGCCAAACAGCAGCGTTCTTCCGATGATGAACACGATCAGAATCATAGAAATCAGGAAAAAAAGCACGCCCATGACAGATGCAAGTGACAGCGGGGCTACGGAAAAGCCTGTGATGCCGTCGACCGAGTACGCGAGGAGCTTTCGAAGCGGCCACTTCGACGTCCCGGCGCAGCGGTCCTCGTGCTCAAATTCCAGCCATTCTGTGTGAAAACCGACCCATCCGAAAATCCCTTTGGAAAAGCGGTTGTACTCACTCATTTCCAGCACGGCATCCACCATTTTGCGGCTCATCAGACGGTAGTCCCGTGCACCGCTTACAATCTCTGTTCTGGAAAGGCGGTTGATCACACCGTAGAAGGCATTTGATAAGAAGGATTTGATTTTTCCCTCGCCCTCCCGTGAACTGCGGCGTGCCGCTACACAGTCACAGGTGCCGCTCTGCAGCATCGCGTACATTTTCGGAAGAAGGGACGGCGGATCCTGAAGGTCGACATCCATCACCGTTACGTAATCGCCTTTGGCCGCCTGCAGTCCGGCGTACATGGCTGCCTCTTTTCCGAAATTTCTCGAAAACGAGAGGTAACGGCAGCGCATATCCTTCTGCGCAAGCCGGCGCATCTCAAACAGGCTGTGATCCTTCGAGCCGTCGTCAACAAAGATCAGCTCGAACTGAACCTTCTGCTGTTCTTCCATCTCATCCATCTGACGTACCATCGTCTCGTAGTAAACCGGAATTGCTTCCTCTTCGTTGTAGCATGGTATGATAATACTGATTGTCTCCATTTTTTTCCTCCCGGGGATTACATACTCTCTCAGAATCCTTCTGCAGATCCTTCCTGCTGCAATCCCGCTTCTGTCTCATTCTTATGCAAGTCAGGTTTTTGTGGCTGTTTCTCCCGCTGCAGAATCCTCGCCTGCCTCCGGGAAACGCAGGATGACTTTAAACAGATCGCCGTCTGCCGCAAGCTCCATGCGGCCGCCCATATTGGCCGTGTAGCTTGATGCAATCGCAAGGCCAAGGCCGTGCCCCTCGCTCGTCCGTGATTCGTCGCCGCGCACAAAGCGTTCCATCATTTCCTCCGCTTCAAAATTCATCTCATAGGCGGAAATGTTTTTCATCGTCACGAAAATCTCCCCTTTTTCCTTCCCTGCGTCAATGTAAACTCTCGTTCCGCCCAGGCTGTATTTCAGGATATTTTCCACGAGATTCTGTATCACGCGGTACATTTTCCCATTATCCCCAAGGAACGGCAGCGCTCATCTCCGAGCGCCGTGCGGAACGACAGATTGCTCTGCGCAATCGCATCGTCCATATCGGCGAGGGTCTGCTCGATCAACCGTTTCATATCCATTTTTTCCATCTGGAATTTTTCGGTTCCGCTTGTCGATTTGGAGAGCTCGAAGAGGCTTTGGATCATCTCCTTTAGCTGTTCCTGTTTCACAGAAATCACTTCGACGTAATCCTGTGCCGCCGGTGTCAGATCCTCTTTTTTCAGAAGATCCGTATAGCCGACCATCGAGGTGAGCGGGGTTTTCAGATCGTGCGATACGTTGGTAATCAGGTCAATTTTGAGACGCTCCGCCTGCATCTGTTTTTCTACGCTCTTCTGCATAGCGCTCTCAATATTTTCCAGCTCTGCAAACGCCGGATACAGCAGGGATTTTTCGGATATTTCATGGATCCGGCTTTCCATGCTGCCTTCTGCCATCGTATGGATCTGTTCCATCAAAAGGCCCATCTCCCGGTTCAGGCGACTGCGGTATGTTTTCCAGGCAAACAGAATTAAAATCAGCGTGGTCAGCCCAAGAAGAATGACAAACAGCACCTCGCCATCCATTCCGTTTATCAGTCCGGTGATCATGGTAATCACGATTAGAAGTTCCGCAATCAGTGCCACACGGAACGGCCATTTACTCTGACCGGCAAGCTGCCGTTCCAGGCTGGTCCGATCTCTGTAACGCTTCCTTTCTCTGCAAAAAAAGGACATTTCTCTCAGTTGTTTCTTTTCATAGCGACAGACAAGAATGCCGGCACTGAGAAGGAAAACGCCACAGATTCCAAAAAACAGAAGACCTGTCTGCACACACTCTATTACAGTACCCCATTCGGCAACAATGCGGTATCTGGCATAGCTGTGCCGGAGCGGCTGAAGCCATCCGAAAAAAGCAAATCCTCCGACAAGAACCAGAAGCTCATTTGGCACCTTTTCGGATTTTTTCAGAAACAGCTGCTCTTTCTCTGCTTCCGCAGCGGCTCTTGCCTCAAACTGCATCTGCCGGGATTTTTCTATTTCATCTGTCTCGGACTTATCTGCGGCTGCCCCTTCGCTGCTTTTTGCTGTTTTTCCCGCTTTTTCCGGTTCGCTGCCGGCAAAAGCAGTCATTTTCGAGTTCCCGGTATTTTTTCGGAATTTCCATACCAGATACAAGGCTGCGGCTATGCCCAAAACGCCGACTACCGTCACTCCAATGCCGATACCCCATTCGATGTTGCGCCACATTCCCCATTCGAATTCACTGGCCCATTTCCGCAGAAGCTTTCCGCACAAAATCAGTACCATAGAAAGATCGGTAAGCATCCACAGCAGGATGCGTTTTTCAGTTTCCGTCAATTTTTTCAATTTTGTATCCAATTCCCACACCACCTTAATATTTTGGATTTTTCGGCGTAATTTCGATTTTCTCACGAATGCGCCGGATATGAACCATGACGGTATTTTCTACGCTGTAAGCATCCTCCTGCCAGACCTGGCTGTAGATTTCTTCGGCTGAGAATACATAGCCGGGATGCTCCATCAGAAGCTCCATAATTTTGTACTCGGTTGCGGTCAGGCGAACAGGTTCACCGTCCACCAGGAGTTCTTTGGTGTTTCGGTTCAGCAGCAGACCGCCGTTTTTCAGGATATCCTGGCTTTGTGTGGTTCCGTTTGCGGCGCCTAAGGAGAAGTAACGGCGGAGCTGGGATTTAACACGGGCCATGAGTTCGGCGGTATTATACGGCTTTGTCACGTAATCATCGGCGCCCATCGAAAGTCCGATGACTTTATCGCTCTCTTCGGTTTTCGCGGAAAGCATGATAATCGGGATGTTGTTTTTTTCTCTTATTTTCATCAGCGGAAGGCCGTTCATTTGGTCATCATGACATCGAGCAGGATCAGATGGATCTGTTCGGTCATGAGGATGTCGAGTGCTCCATGCGTTGTAGGCTTTTTTTACCCTGTAGCCTTCCAGTTCTAATAGTTTGCCGAGAGATCTTACGATTTCCCGGTCGTCGTCTACGACTAATATGTTGTATTGGCTCATCTCGTTTTTCCCCTCTTGGTTCTATGGTGTTTATCATAGCAGAGAAAACGGAGATTATTTGGATAAAAAACTGACATTTTTCTTAAAATGTAATCCCCCATTACGTTTTCCTGCTTTTTTTACAAAAAAACACTGATTGGTAGAATTGTAAGCTGGTGT
>ENA-OQDW01000101-OQDW01000101.1-human-gut-metagenome-genome-assembly--contig:-NODE-101-length-33148-cov-2.765755_pt1 | contig 33148 bp, 45 predicted proteins | sample MGYA00242784_ERZ504613 | MGnify/ENA primary metagenome ERZ504613 (study PRJEB26092, sample SAMD00036330) | human gut metagenome | host: Homo sapiens | study: EMG produced TPA metagenomics assembly of...
AGTCACCACGGGCGCAGCAGCGGCGAAGGCTGGAGCGTTTGCCACAGGCGCAGCGGCAGAAGGGGCCGGAGCGGCAGGAGGCACAACAGCAGCAGGGGGTGGAGGGGCATTCACATCGCTTCCAAGGTCAAATGCCGTAGAATCGAATTTGGGTTGCTCCCCTTGACCAGAGATGGCAGAGAAGCTAAACAGGTTTTCATTCATAACTAAGAGCTCCTTTCGTTTTTTGCACAAAAAAGCCGCAGTCCCCTATAAAGTAGGTAACTGCGGTTTTTGTGTCGATGTTAGGTATTTAGGATGTGGACAAGTCTCCACAGGCCCCAAGGGGCCCATGGGAGTAATCTCCGACCTGGCGAAATCTGGCCTAAATACAGGTAGAGCATATCACATCAGGAGCTCATTGGACAGTTGCGGTTTTCTCCATAGATATTTTTCTGCAAAATGCCCCCATTCTTCAAAAAGCTGGCCCGATGCTGTGTCGCCAGCATAATTTCACGAAAAGTAAAAAGGTTTCTTCACTCGGAGTGACGAAAAAAACTCATGCTTGCTGGGATTGCAAGTAAAAACTTTTTCTGTTACAATAGTACCATCGAAAAGATATGGACAGGCAGATCCAGCCTGTCCATATCTTTTATTTTCCGGCATATTCAGAGATGGGAGGTATCCGCTTTGAAAGACATGGACACCGTGGGAGCACTGCCTGGACTGGGCAGCATGGAAAATCATACCCCAGCGTGCCGTTCTTCTCAGAAAGAGCCCTGCACCTGCTTGTGCGGTCTGGATGTTCTGCCGCGTACTAGCTATTCTGCGGCCGTTGCACTTCTTTGCGAATTGGAAGAGCAATATCATCCGCAGGAGCGGTACACACTCCGAAGTCCGGATGGACACCCCATGCCCCGCCGGGGAATTGAATTGGTCCTGTCCCGGCTTTATAACTATGAGCGCGGAATAGTCTGAAACGCTCAGTCTGATCCACTCACCATATGAGATACAAAGAAGAGGTGAAAATTACAAATGGGCAGCAACATCGGCACCACTCGCTGCAACGGACGGCATTTGCATCATATCAGCCATTGGCGCTGTATCTCCGGATTCTTCGACTTACCCGCACAGCGCTATCAATACCGGACAATACGCCGCTGCACTTTTTATATGGCTCCGCCAGCAAAGGAGGGGAAGAGATGATGTTCCGATCCTATCCTGATGTGATGACAGTCAAGCAGTTGGCCGCCGCCCTCGGCATCGGAATCAACAAAGCTTACGAGATAGTAAATGACGGAACGATCAACAGCAAGAGGATCGGCCGCAGGATTCTGATTCCGAAGCTTTACCTTGTTGACTACATTCAGCAAACACGGTACAATAAGGGCGTGTAATGGCGGGCAATTCTGACTGTCTAAGAAAGGAGTCTATTATGACAGGCAGCCTGCAAATCAAGAAAGACAAATTCTATATGGTGTTGAATCTCACTCAGAACGGAAAGCGCCGCCAAAAGTGGATTTCCACCGGCTACACCGTCAAGGGTAACAAGAAAAAAGCGGAGCAGATGCTCCGCGAGACGCTTCGGGAATATGAGATCAAGGAACAGTTCAAATGCTCCGATATGTTCTTTCCAGATGCCGTAAGGCTCTGGCTGAAGGAGTGTGCAGGCAGGGTGGATGAAATCACCCTGCAGGGATATTACAATTTATCAAATGCACATATCCTCCATACTTTGAGGAGCTTGGGCTGAAGCTGTCCGAGATCGATCGAAGCGTTTTTGCAAACGTACATGGATCAAAAGCACCAGAATGGCCGCAAAGATGGGAAGGGCGGGCTTTCTCCACGCTCCCTGCGGCTCCACAAGAACATCCTGTACCAGACGCTGAACATGGCGGTGAGAGATGGATGATTCCCAATAATCCCTGTGACTTTCTCATTTTGCCGCAGACGGAACACTATGAGTCCCACTTTTACAGCGGGGCGCAGTTGGCGGAGCTTCTGGATGCGGTCAGGGACGAAAATCTTTTCCCAGTTATCAAGCTCACCGCAGTTTATGGGTTGCGCCGCAGTGAGGTCCTGGGCCTGAAGTGGGACAGCGTAGATTTCGATGCCGGCACGATCACGGTAAAGCACACTGTAGCCAAGGTCACACAGATTGTGGAGAAAGACAAAACGAAAAACAAGACCAGCCGCAGAACGTTTCCGCTTACGCCGGATGTAAGAGAGATGCTTTTGGATTTGAAGCGTCAGGAAGACGAAAACCGCCGCCTATTCTGCTCCCAATATACAGAAAACAACTACATCCTGAAATGGGATGACGGGCGGCCATTTGCTCCGGACTATGTGAGCCATCGTTTTAGCCGGCTGCTTGAGATTTACGAAATGCCCCACATTCGATTTCACGAACTCCGTCATTCGTGTGCCAGCTTCCTGCTCAATACGGGTTTCACGCTAAAGGATGTCCAGGAGTGGCTGGGACATTCCGACATCAAGATGACCGCAAATATTTACGGACACCTTGACGTAGGCAGGAAGATGGGCATGGCCGAAAAGATCACCGCAACTCTCTCGAACTGGCTTGAAAAGTGTTAGAAAGCACGTTAGAACTCTTGGAGGTTACAAAATGAAGGCAAATGACTAAAACAACGAAAAAGTGACAGAAACCTTACATTTCTGCCACTTTTCCGAACCGAAATACCTGCGCACTTTCCCTGTTTGATTGGTGGAGATAAGCGGGATCGAACCGCTGACCTCTTGAATGCCATTCAAGCGCTCTCCCGAACCATCGGGTATGCACCCCCTGATGGCTTGGGAAAGGGCTTGAATATCCCGCCCCGGCAATTGATGAGAGACAAGTTGCAGTATAGCATAGAAGGTATATGTTGTCAACTGGACATACCTTTACGATATGTACCCCTCGCCGTGGTCGTGGCGAGGGTGAGAGCTTATTGCGCCATGGGCAGTTCATAGGTAGCGCATTCGTCGATGCTGTCGATACCATTCAGGAACTGCTCCACATTAATGTTGAATTCAATCTTGACCCTATAGTCCCGGAACACCGAAACCTTCTTGATGATGTAGCCGCAGATCATTTTCTTGACCTCCATCGGGCTTTCATCAAAAATCTTGGACCAGGACACGATCCGGTTGAACTCGGCCTTCATCTCCTCGATCTTAGAGTTTCCATCATTCAGTTCTGCGGTAAGGGTCGTGATTCGTTCACTGGTGGACAGTACCTTCTGTCGGGTATCCTCCAGCATTTCAGTCAGCACATCTTGCGGCAGGGCGCTTTTCCCTTGGATCGCCTTCAGCACCTCGGACTTGAGGGATTCATATTCCTTATTGGCCTTGGTGTTTTCGGCTCTGGCCCGCTGCAATTCCGAGCGTATCATTGCCATCTGCTTTGAACCGCACTTCCCACAATCATGTCGTTGGAAGCTCCCTGCATCTTGTCGAAGACCTGATGCAGCACCTCAGTGACGATCCCGTCCAGAATGTGCATTGTGTATCCAGTCTGTCCTGTACATTCCTGACGGCGCCGGGTCTTGTTGTAGCATACATAGCGAATACGCTTTTTATGGACCGGCGTCCCATCCGCAAGGCGGGTGGTTGTCCCGTTGGTAGTGAGCACCAGCCGGCCTCCGCAGTGGCCGCAGAAGATGTTCCCGGAAAGCAGGGATTGGCCTGCGGTATTCAGCGGTACTGTGCGCCGCTCTTTCCGCTCATTGGTCCGCTCCAGCATCAGTTTCTGCGCCAGGTCGAATTGGTCTGGGGCGATGATCTGGAGGGCCTCAAAGGGGCCGGCATAGGTTTCTCCGCTCCGAAGGATTCCCTTGTAGAGCGGGTTGTGCAGGATGCCCCCCACACTGGCGTCGTGCCAGTTTTGTCCCTTCCGGTTTTTGATCCCGTGGTCGTTGAGGAAGTTGGCAAGGCGCCATCTGCCGTAACCGGACGAAATGCAGAGGTCAAACATCATCCGGACGACTCTGGCCTCGTCCTCATCAATGACCAGCCATGTACACCTCATGTTGCGCTTGTTGAGGATGCCGCTCTTTTCCAGCCGGTACCCGTATGGTGCGTTTCCACCGCGGAACCGGCCTTCCTCTACCATCTGCCAAGGGCCGTTTTGGTGCGCATCGAAGTTTTCTGGCTCTCTCCATCGGCCTGCCAGAAACGGATATAGTTGGTCAGGCGGTCCGTGTGGGACTCAAACCGCTGCTCTCCTTCCTGTACGCTCCAGACGCGGACGCCCTTTTTAGTAAACCACTCCACAACGAAGGGTGTTTCATCTGACTTGCGGCCCAGTCGGTCGAACATGAAGACAAGCAGAATATCGAACTTGCCCTGCTCTGCATACTTCTTGATGAGCTGCAGTTTATCACGGTCATCGGCGCTGACTTTATAACCGGATACGCCAGTTTCCTGCTCCTCGCCCACGATGACCCAGCCCATTTTCGCCGCAAAATCGTGGCAGGCTTTTCTCTGCATAGGGATGTCTGCCTGGTTGTTTTCATCGTGATCGACCTGCTTGTTGGTGGAAACTCTGTATAAACAATAAACTCTTTCAGCCATTGATATCCGTCCTCTCATGTTTTTTGTGTGAGAGGGCGGACACCCAATTCATTCTATTCGATTATCAAGGTTCCCGGCTTTTGCCATACCCATTATCTCACACTACGGCCAGAATAGCAGGGGAATTGATAATCTTTTTATAAACAAATCTGCAGTAAATGGGCTGGTGTGTTGGGTTATCCTGTACTTTGCTCAAGTTTTTGGGCCTCATCAGTCTGCCAAAAGCGAATGTAGTCAAGCATGCGTTCTGCATCAACGCCGTCTATGATCTCTCCCTCATAGACGCTCCAAACATGGATGCCCTTCTTGGTAAACCACTCTGCGATGAATGGGGTTTCGTTGAGATTGCGTCCCAGCCGGTCATACATAAAGACCAGCAGGATATCAAACTCACCCTGCTCAGCAGCCTTTCTAATGCGCTTTAACTTAACAAGGTCATCAGTGCTGACTTTATAGCCGGACACGCCGATCTCCTGCTCCTCGCCAACAATGTTCCAGCCTTTTTTCTCTGCAAAATCGTGGCAGGCGTTCTTCTGCATGAGAATGCTTTCCTGATCCTTACCTCTGTATAAGCAATAGACTCTTTCAGCCATTTTACTGACCATCCCTTCATCAAATCTTCTGAATGCAAGACCTTCAGCAAGTCGTTCTATTTCTGGGGCATTGCATAGGCGCTCAGGAGAGCCTGCTTTACTAATACAGCAACTTCAGGATTTTCTTTTTCTGCAAAGCAGAGAGTGACCTTATAGCCCTGAACCGAGATATGCATTTCAGGCTTTTCTTCGTCGATTCTGAGTACCCTGTTCATAGTAATCCTCCTAAAAATAAAGCATCGGCTATCCTAAAAAGATAGCCGATGCTTTTCAATTTCTAATTGTAACTGCTTAGTGGCGATAGTCTTTTACAGAGTAGGTTCGATTGACTGCATACCGATTTCCTGTACTTGGACGATATCCAATGTTGGCAGAGCTTCAGATAATTCTCTACATTCCAGTATTGGACCCCATTTTCCATCTGCGCATCTTCGCCGCGGTACAGGATATAGCGCCCCTGGATGGGGCCAAACCGCCGTTCCGTCCTCTGGCATTTATCCTCATCGACGAGGTGCCGGTATTGAAAGGGAACCTGTTTGCTGCTGTGTTTGATTTCAAAGATCTCACAGGAGTTTTCTTTCTGGTCATAGATGACCATGTCAAACTCGCCAGCCTCAAACTGCAGTTTGAAAACACGGTGCTCCTTGTCGGCTGCTTCATGGTTTCCAGCAGTACAATATCTTCCATCATCCGGCCGCGGACTTCTTCAAGGATGCGGCCCGTGATCTGCGTTTTGTCATATTCGCTGAGCGCTGAGAACTGCTCATCCTTCAACAAGGAATGGACAAGGGCCTGAGCCTGACAATATCGCATTCCAGGCTGTGTGAAGAGAATATGTTCCACTGGTTCAATTCCGGGGTCCGCCGATTCAATGGGACAATCCACAATCAACTCCAACGCGGTAAGATATTGCTTAATCTCTATGATGTGAGCAGTTGTGATACCGATGGACTGCTCCTCCTTGTTCCGGATATCCAGCAGTTCCATCAAACGCTGGGTGACCGCCTCTGTATCAATGGCATCCAGCGCCTCTGTGCGCTTTTCGGGGTCACGCTCTTTCCGCAGATTTGCGGCAGTGAGCCGCAGGTCATGGGAGAGAAAATCATCGGTCAGCACTGAGATCAGGAATCGGTGGTTCATATCCTCTATGATCCGGTTGATGGCGCTGGTCAGCTCTCCAGCTTCATACAGAGAGTACAGGTGGCGGAAATGCCCGCCCGACTCGTAGCAGGCCAGGGAGTGCTGGATGTTCTTGCAGATTGCCGTGTCGATGTATCTTCGGGTGGACTCGTCATCCCGGAAGGATGCATCCTGAGCATTCACATCTTCATCGTCAAAGGCCAACTCTCCGGCGCGTAGTGTGCCGCCATATCGGATGTACTCATCAATGCTGTCGATCCCGAGCAGACGGCTATACTCCCGATATGGGATGAAGGTCGTGTGGATGGACTTGGCCCGGTCATACAATTCTTCATCCATTGCCAGCCAGAAGCCCAGGGAGTCCGTACCAGACAGGACGATCTTCATTCCCATGGTGGCGAACACATCGGAAAAGAGGGCAGCGAGTCAATAAAGTCTTCCATCAGCGTGACCTCGTCGATGAACACATATCGGAATCCCGCGTTAAACAACTTCTTGAGATCCCGGTTCATCATCGCCATATTGTCAGTCCTGCGGGCCTTGATGTATGCGATACGGCTCAAGTCCTCCTTTGTCATTCTGCCAATGGCCTGACGGAGCATGGTGTTTTTTCCAGTCTGGAGCAGGCCAAAGAGCAGACACACGCGGTCATGACTTCTGCCGTGGAGGTACATCTCCAGTTGCTCAAAGCAGTCGCGTGAGGCCAGTGCCTTTGATTTCTGCGCAACGGCAGCCAGTTCTTTGCCGATGGTTATATCGGTTTCGACACCTGATATTGATATGCTTTTCGGGCTGCTTCCACTCACTTATGCGTCACCTCCTCGCCAATCACGCCCTGATATGTTACCGCTTTCTCAATTCCATTCTTCCGCCAGAAGGAAGTCACGGATATTCCGGTGCTTGATCCCGTTCCTGCTCATGTCAAACTCGTCGAGGGATACGACATACTTGGGGAAATTGTCCTGGATGCCATCGTATGCACCGAACTCCCGTTTCACCGTATCTTCAGAGGCCAGCAGGTATGTTACCTGCACATAGAGTTTTTCTCCTCTTTTTTCGCATACAAAGTCAATTTCTTTTTCTCCTGCTCTGCCTACTGTGACAACATAACCCCGTCGCAGCAGTTCCATGTAGACAATGTTTTCGAGGATCAGGTTGATGTCCTTCATGTTCCCGCCGAACACAGCCTCCCGAATACCGTGATCCGCAATATAATACTTTTCGTTGGAGGCCAGTATCTGCTTGCCCTGCAGGTCCTGGCGCTTTACCTGATAGAAGAGATATGCGTCACAGCAGTACCGCACATAGTTCAGGATGGTTTCTGCCGCGACAGTCCGCTGCTCATTTTTGAAAAACTTAGCCAGAGAGGACGCTGAGAAAACTGTTCCGACATTTGCGGTCATATACGCAATGATGCGCTCCAGCAAATCAATATCCCGAATCTTGTTCCGTTTTACGATATCTTTGAGCTGCACAGAATTGAATAGATCTGTGAGATACTGCCGGGAGGGTTCTTCCTCATACCGGAGGTTGGCCAGATAGGGCATTCCTCCGGCCAGCAGATATTTTTGAAAGCATTGCTGGATCGAATCGCTTGGTGCAATTGTGTGGTACAGTTCCAGGAATTCAGCGAAGGAGAATGGGTAAATCACAAACTCCACATACCGTCCGCCAATATAAGTGGCCAGTTCACCGGACAGCAGTTTTGCGTTGGAGCCCGTAATGTAGATATCGCAGTCCAGCGCCACTCGCAAAGAATTGACGCACTTTTCCCAGCCCTCTACTTCCTGGATCTCGTCAAAAAACAGATACGCTTTTCCCTCGATGCCCTCTGCCCGTTTTATGATCTCATCGTGCAGAGCCGTTGCGGTCTGCAGATGGGAGTACCGCATATCTTCAAAATTGATTGAGATCATCTGAGACGGGGCAACACCAGCCTCCGCCAGTTCCTCTTTGATCAGTTCCAGCATCACCGACTTACCGGAGCGGCGAATGCCGGTCATTACCTTAATCAGTTCGCCCCCAATGAAGGGACGGATGCGGTTCATATACAGTTCTCGTTTGATCATGATTGGAACGCCTCCTTTCTATCGTTGACCTCAGTATATCCCATTTACAACTGAAAATCAACTGATATAATCTAATTTATCAGTTATAACTTATAAAATTAGTCGTATGTTGGCGCAAACACTGTACACAGCTTTTCAATTTCTCTCAAAGAAGCCCCCGAATGCACTCACTTTCCAGTTCAACGATGTCGCCTATCGGTATCCTTAAGCCATCAACCAGAATCAATACCTGATCCGCCTCATGGATTCTTTTCAGCCTCCCGGTTGATACGATATACCGGCCGCCGTCTTTCTTTGCGTCGGGCTGGAACCAGGTCACCGTGATTTCCGGCCGCTCTTTGATCCGCTCCAACAGCAGTTGCTGTTTGAGTCCAAGGCAGCCCTGGCATCCTCGTCCAGTTCCATGCGCTGGTCGGTCAGCCGGGCCGTTTCCACAAGGGCGGCGCTGTGGCCGGACAGGGCCGCAAAGGGTGCGAACTGGGCCGCACGGTCTGAGAGCGGCATCCTCGGGTGCTTGGCTGAGGTAGGATGCGGCAAGTTGATGATATCATCGTATGGTCCGGTCATGCTTTGTGACCTCCGATTTGGTTGTTTCTCTCCCTGGCTGTGGCGCCGTCCTCCAGATTCAGTCCTTTGAGGATGGCATTCTTGCCAAAACGCTTTTTGATGTCCAGCATGGTTTCCTGGAGTTTTCTCTCCCGTGCATGGGCAGTGTCAGCCTCTTTTTTCTGCTTTTCCTTTGCCGAGTAGTCCGTAAACAGGTCAATCTGCTCCGGCAAATCCTCCGGCACAGAAGACTCGTCCAGCAGGTGATTGGCGCAGAGGGTCAGCCGGCGGGCCAGCAGGGTTTTATCTACGATCCGGTCATACAGGCTGGTGGCTGCTTGAGCAGCTCCTCGCCGGAGGAAGTATATCCGTCCAGATTGACTGTACCATGAGCATGCTTGGGAATTTTGCGCCCATAGCGGTCCGTGGTGACCTCTCCGGTGTAGACTGTACCCTTGAGGTTTTCGATGTCATAGCCTACTGTGAGGACCAGTTGGTTGGTCGCAAGCCGCTTATCTACCAATTCCAGCGCCAGTGCATCGGCCATCTCCTGGATGACCAGCCTTGCCTTTTCAAATGGGTATGGGTACTGCAGAATCTGCCCGGAGACGATGCTCTTGTTTTCTGGTTTGTATGCCTTAATGTCCGCAATGGTGCAGGGTTCCCAGCCCCAGGCATGGTCGATGAGCAGTTCTGCGTTGACACCAAACAGTTTATAGAGCAGTTCCTCGTTGTGATAATCTGTAGGCTGCCCGATAGAACACCGGGCAATATCTCCCATGGTGTACAGGCCGTTGGCTTCCAGCTTGGCGGCATAGCCTTTTCCCACCCTCCAGAAGTCGGTGAGCGGACGGTGGGTCCAGAAGGAGCGGCGATAGCCCATCTCATCCAGTTCTGCGATGCGGACGCCGTATTCATCGGCGGGGACATGCTTCGCGCCAATGTCCATGGCGACCTTGGCCAGATACAGATTCGTCCCAATGCCCGCCGCAGCAGTGATACCGGTCGTCTGCAGAATGTCGAGGATGATTTTCCGGGCAAATTCACGGGCCGACAGATGGTAGGTCTGCAGGTAGCTGGTGGCGTCGATGAACACCTCATCGATGCTGTATGGGTAGATGTCCTCCGGCGCCACATGCTTGAGGTAAACACTGTAGACGCGGGTGCTCCAGTCAATATAGTGGGCCATCCGGGGTGGAGCCACGATATAGTCGAGGGCCAGGGAAGGATTTCGCCGTACCTCCGGGTCGTGAGAGGAAGCGCTGGTGAACTGCCGGCCAGGGGTATTCCGCTGCCGTTGGGCATTGACCTCCTTGACCCGTTGGATCACCTCAAACAGCCTGGCTCGACCGGAAATGCCATAAGACTTCAGGGAAGGTGTGACCGCCAGACAGATGGTCTTTTCAGTGCGGCTCAGGTCCGCCACCACGAGGTTGGTGTCCAGTGGATTCAGCCCACGCTCGATGCACTCCACACTTGCGTAAAACGATTTTAGATCACAGCAAATGTAGGTTCGCTCCTTCATGCTTCGGTCACCCCTTCCTCTTTATCTTCCGACGCATTTTCAAAGCCATTATAGCACATTTGTTCTGGTTGTTCTATTGTGAAAAAACACCATCTTGTACCCATTGGAAAACCAGCACAGAATGCTGTGATTTCTAAAGCGATATGCCTCCATCTTTCTGCCGCAACTGTAAAAGAGAGCCGCCAGTCTGGAAACCGGCGGCTCTCTTTTGTCAGTCATTCTTTCTCTCTGCTTGTTCCTCCAAGGCAAGGAAATGGTCGAAGTCGCTTTCAAACATGCGATCCTGCACAATCCAGTATTTTTCAAACTCGCTCTCTGCGAAGGCTTTGGCGATCTCATGCGTCACCCGGCCGGTGTCGTGGAGGATCTCATGCTCATTGAATTCCAGGAAGCGATTCAGCCGCTGTGACCAGTCCTGCATGGTCATAGGGATATGGCGGCCTGCCTGGTATTCCGCATAGTCCAGGTACATGGTCACAATGCGTTCCAGCGCCTGCAGTTCCTCTCTGGAAAGATAGTTCTTAGCAATGGACACATCATACTTCTGTATTTTTCCGTTTGGATACTGCTCCCAGGAAGTTAAGCCCATGTGAGGTTTTTCAGCGTTGGCTCGCTCCACAATCAACTCCGCCGCAGTATGACGGTGGATCGCCCAGTGGAGTTTGTTCTGTACCTCGGAAAAAACAGGCGTGTGGTTTTGGCTGATTTATCATAATCCAGAGCGTGGCGTAGATGTCGGTGATCTTTTGGTAGAACTTGCGTTCAGACATCCGAATCTCCCGGATCTGCTCCAGAAGGTGGTCGAAGTATTCCTTGGTAAGTACACTACCCCCGTTTTTCAACCGGTCACTGTCCATGGCCCAGCCTGAATGGTGTAGTCCTTAACGATGGTATTGGCCCACTTGCGGAACTGGACCGCCCGGTCATTGTTGACCTTGAATCCAACCGCAATGATCATCTGCAGATTGTAGTGCTTCACCTGGCGGCTAACCTGACGGGAGCCTCAGTTTGAACTATCCGGAAATTCCGGATAGTTGCCTCCTCTGTCAGCTCACCATCCTCATAGATCTTCTGGATGTGCTCATTGATTGTCCGAACATCCACATCATAGAGAGCCGACATCATCTTCTGGGTCAGCCAGATATTCTCATCCTCATAGCGCATTTCCATGCTCTCTGTACTGTCACCGGTAGCGGCCACAAAGGTCAGGTATTCCGCTGCGCTGGATCGGATCGCCTGTTCTTGTTTATCGTTCCGCACTGCAACGCCTTCTTTCTTCTGTATCAATTCCATATTGGGCCAGCAGTTTCCGAGCTTCGGCTTCTCCCTCCGGTGTGATGAGGGCGGGATAGGTTCGCCCGGCAGCGTTGATCAGCCCTTCCTCTGAAAGTTTGTCCAGCAGGTCGTGATCATAGCCCTTCCAGCATCGGCGGGCAAGGGGATACTTTTCCAGTTCCTTTTTCTTGACCGCCCGCATTTCCGGTGTATCCCGTTCCTCCCAGGAGGTCAGGTACATCAGCATGAGGGTCAATTCCCGAATGGTTTTCTTCTGTTTTTCCGGCATTAGCCTGTCCTCCAATCTTTTTGACTTACTACCATCATATCACAGGACGGGCTGTTCGTCTATTCCACAATCATTCCGGGATATACATCGGACCACTCCGTATGCGTCATTACTCCGCTGCTGGGAGCGCAGTGGGCGAGAACGCAGTCCGCTGTCCAGTTGACCCATTCCGAGTTCACCAGAGCCTCTTGGTATTCCTCAGTCCAGCCACGGACTGTATTATGGACTTATTACATCATCATTCCTGTACATATTTCTTCGCCTGTTTCATCTTCCGCACCCATCATTCCTATAAAAGAGGACTCCATATACTCGTCATAAGCCCGTGCGTATCTCTCGTACTTCTCACCGCCGGTTTCTTTCAGAACGGTTTCATCAAATGTCCATAAAGGGTAGGAGCAGAACCCACTTTCTTTGTAGAGCCCAGTATCTTTAGCAAATCCACGATTGAGCAGCTGCGGCGCAAAGGGACAGTTGTTTATATCGACATATGCACTGTTTTTCAAGCCAATAAATTCTCCAAAAGATTTTGTAAGAATAGCGAACTGTTCTTTCTCATCTGCTCCTTGGATAGGCATATCAAGAACAATCGCAAGGCCAGGCAGTTCCTTGCCCATAAAATCATAAACCGTGTACAATTCCACCCTCGGCTCCAATATAACGGGCGTCTCAAAATAATCTTTAATTTCAAATGTCATTTTTCCTCCTGATAACAAAATATCACCTATGCTCTACCATATATGTAAAATCGCTTTTTCCCTTTGTGTAGCCTATCTCTTTGCTCATTTGGCGTCTTCCACTCCGTTCAGAATAAAAGACCAGGGAATGCTGGTTACCCACTCCCTGATCCATTGCGATTAAAAACCCAGTTCAGATATCTTTTCCCACTGGAGGATGTATTTCTGATCTATGATTCGATTCTCATGGTAATGGCCGAAAAACCAGTAGGCGAATTTACACCGCTGGCTGACCATTTCAAGAAAGTCCGTCAGTTCATCCGTTCCATAGGATGGATTGATCTCCTGCACCACACCGCTGGGAGCGCAGTGGGTGAGAACACAGTCTACCGTCCAGTTGACCCGTTCCAAGTTTGCCAGGGCTTCTTGGTACTCCTCCAAGCTGGGCATCTCCTCCTCCCACCAGCTCACGCCTTTGACCCGGAACATGGACCGCATCCGGCACATCAGCCAATACTGGCGCTCGAAGTCCGGAGCGGCGGGATCAAGGATTCCATCCTGAATATCATGGGAGGCCGCACCGCCCATTGTGAACCAGGCGAGGCCGCCGAAGTCGAAGACCTGTCCCCGCATAAGGTGCAGGACATGCTCCCGCACCACATGGACCCGTCCGCCATTCCATTCTTTTTCTGGTAGAGTGTTCAGCAAGTCAAAATTCTCATGGTTCCCATCCACGAACAGGGTGGTGAAGGGCTTCTTGTTCAGCCAGTCCAACCAATATTGATCTTTCTGGCTTCCATCCCACAGTCCTCCAAAATCACCCGCGATGACCACATAGTCCCCCCGCTCATCTCCTTCTGCTGTGGGAAGTATTTGCTCCCAAAGCGTTGGAAGTCGCCGTGAGTATCACCCGTAATATAAATTGCCATTCCATCGCACCTCGATTTACAGGGTCATTTGCTGCTGCCCTGGCAGTGGGGAGCTAATTTCTGCATCGGTTGCCGTGCGGACACCAGGACCGTTCCTGGTTTTCGTTGTCACCAGCAGGCCATCTTGAACAAGCTGCTCCATCAGTTCGCCCACGAAGCGGTTGGCAAGATTATGCTTGCCTTCTTTATCACAGAGCCTGTGTACAGAGAACTTTTGAGCGACATTTAAAGCAACCGGGCCTGTGATATACAGGTTTTTCCGTTTTGTCCGGCACCGTTCCAGAATTTCATGTGTGATCTCCTCGCGCTTGGTCTCCAACTGTGCCAGATATTCCTCATCGGTAATATCCCAATACCTCTCGTAGCAGTCGAAGCCATAGCAGCAGAACGATTTCGCATCCTTCAGTAGTTCTTGGATGGCTGGGATCTCGTCCATCTCTATAATACCACTAAAGTTCATCGGATGCAGGTATAACTCCTGCCAGCCTTTCGTAACGGTATCAGATGTGCTGTCCCCACCGGGCTGTAGATCCCAGCCCGCACTCTGGAACAGGCTGCGGCTTTCTTCATGAAATTTGGCGGCGTCAGTCTCAGCCGGCCAGCCGGAATCGAACTGATAGCGGCTGCGAATCCGGAAGTAAACTTTTCGGTACTCCACTCTTGCTTCACCTCGTTTTCCTATTCCCAAGTGCTTTTTCAAACAATACCACAAGTAAGGCGGCAACATCTATTCACCAATACCAACAGAATAAATGTTCATAAATTGACCTATTCTACCGATATCCTTCCACCAGACCGACGCTGACCCCAAGCGCCCAGTCAATCTGTTTCATCTCGGAGGTGTCCAATGCTCCAACGCGCTCTCTGAGCCTGGACTTATCAATAGTGCGAAGTTGCTCCAAGAGGATAACGGAACCACAGCTCAATCCATTCGCTTGCCTATTCAAACAAACATGTGTAGGCAGCCGCGGTTTTCCCATCTTGCTGGTGATGGGGGCTGCGATCACTGTGGGGCTGTGGCGGTTGCCTACATTGTTCTGCAGAATGAGTACCGGACGGATACCACCTTGCTCAGACCCGATGACTGGCCGCAGGTCAGCATAGTAAATGTCACCACGGCTGATTTCCTGTCTGCAATATGTTTTCACAGAATACACCTCCTCAGCATATTGGGCTTAATATCACAAAAATAGGGACCGCCTCCGCATCTCCCGCATCTGGTTGGAATGGCTGCTCATACGGCATGTTCCGGTCAGTAAACGGGTTTTGGACAGAAGCGATCCCCATAGCTTCTGATATTAAGACTTCACATTTGTGTTGTCTTTCTTTGGCGCTTGTATTCGACACTACTTCCCCAAGCGCAGGAGCCTGTGCCATTGGCATCAGCTCCATAGGGCGACCATCTGAACCGCGGCTGGCTTCACCGCGTCATGGGACTCTCACCCCCGGCAGGATCTCTGTCGGCCGCCCTCATTGCTTGATCCCCATTTCGGTGGGGGCTGTGACTGGACGGAAGTATCATTATCCCTGGCGGAGTCATTGCGATACAGCTTGCCACAGGCTGTTTTTTGGACGGATGGACCCGCTTAGCACCTTATTTGGCCGTCGTTGATAGAGGGGAAATCCGTCAGGCTGTCATAACCGAACAAAAATGTATAGGTGACTTCGTTTGCAGCCTGTACCAGAACCTCTACAGATGGTTTTCGCGCATCCTCCAGCGTCGCTTGCCCTGTTCAGCAGGGGCCCCGTCAGGAAAGTATTCAGACAATCGGATATTCGGTTTTCAAGGAACAAGTGAGAAGCATTTCCTTCTCGCTTGTATAGGGGAAGATGTCGGCATTTTAATAACCCTCCAATTTCAATTTTCTAAAAGTTTTTTCAAAGACTTGAGAATACGGACTTTCCGTTTATGCACTGCAGGCTGTGAAACGCCAATCTCTCTTGCATAGTCAAGTTCACTTTGTCCCTTAAAAAACAACCCCTGTACCAATGCCTGATCCGCAGCAGGCAACGCTGAGATCGCTTGGTACAGGGCCTCTTTCTTTATTTGTTCAAGGATGATGTGTTCCGGAGTGTTGATGGCGTCAATAAACTCCCGGAAATTTTCATAGGCGCCATCCTGACTTCCGATCATCCCACTCGTCTGGATCTCATGGTCAAAAAAGCTCTGATCATTGTCCTTGATATTCCACCGGGTTCTGCAGTAAGTGCGATAGACCTCCTCTGTCACTATGACTTCCTCATATTCCTGAGTGCAGGTGTTAAAAACAATAAGGGTAAACTTCCCGTTGGATTCCATGTGCCTTTCCTCCAAATTTCAAGATTTTGATGGCGAATCAAATCTTGAAATCAGGGGTACTTGGCGATATAAGCTCCCAGCCCATGCCGGCCCTCCCAGTGCCGGGCAGAAAAATAGCCGGGGACGCATTTCTGCATCCCCGGCCGATCCCCGCCGCCATATTGCGGCAGGAATACAGAGGGCCGGGACACTTTACAGCGTCCCGGCCCTTGTCAGCTGGTCCTATTCATTTTTGCGCATACCTGCCACTGTACTGAGTATAGCAGAGGCAAAGTCGGAAGGGAGTAGGGATTTCGTCGGTTTTTCATCGGGAATCAGTCGGGATAAAGTCGGGGCATCTCCAATTCTTCCTGAAGTTCCGGCACAGCATAACCAAAAAGGCAGAGGGACAATAAGAAGATCGCCTCGCGCTTTCGGTCATAGAATACGCTTCGCTCCATATTCAGCTCATCCAGCAGTTCCTTTTCTGTGCTGTTGAAACGGTGGATAAATTGTTTGGTCAGGATCTCATAGTAAAGTTCACCCGGTCAGGGTATCGTTTCAAGCGGAGAAGGGCACGGTCGATCACATCCACCAGCATCCGGTTTTCCATCACACAGCAGACCCGTTCCTCAAACTCCTGCAGATCCATATCCGGGGCGAAACTTTGCAGATAGATAAGCCCGGTATCAGCGTCCTGAGCGCCCAGCTCCCAGGCGTACTCATGCAGTTCCTCCACCCGCTCACTGAGGACCCACACCACATCCCGGTAGATTTTCAAAATCAGCTTTACCCGGTGATAGGCCAGCTGGCTGTCAAATCCAAGGGTCGCCATCTGCCTTTTACATTTCTGCACAGTGGAGCTTTCTTTTCTCATGCCATTCTCCTCCTCCCATGTTGCTAAACTGCGAACAAAATGCATATAACAAAGCCTGTGAACATTGGTGCGCTGCGCCCCTCTCTCAGGAGGGGGCTTGCCGTACCAAACTTATATGAGATTGCGTGTTTCCAACCGAATACGCATGGCCTGCTTGGAGACTTGGAAGATCTGAGCCATTTCCGCAACCAACTGCTCATTGCTCCTGCCTGCACGCAAACGGTAAAAACTTCTTTTGATTTGCGGCAGGGGCATGAGGAGAGCAGTAGCCAAAGCATCCGCCTGCCATTCGACCAGACCGTGGCTTTCATCCAAAGATGTTTTTCCTTCATAGGCAGCCACATCGCCTGTGCCGGAGTACAGCTTCTGGTGCAGGACCCAGTGCCCCAATTCGTGAGCACAGGTGAACCGCAGCCTGCCGAGGAGCCTGTCCACACAAAGCCGCTCCTCCACCAGGATTGTTCCGGCCTTGACTGCAATCAAACGGTAGCGTTTTTCATCTTGGTCGTATAAAATAGCCGCTCCTTCATCAAAAATCGTTTCCCCAAGGATGCTCCCGTTTTTGCGTAGGCAATGATATTCCAGAGTTAGATCAAACTTGGTCTCTATGATAGTTTCAATGGGAACTGCCTGGGGAGGCCCGTCCAACAAAGCGGGATCATACTCTTGCAGGATCTTCCGTCCAATGGTTTCAATTGCGTCCAATCGATACTTTGGTACAGACAAGAAAATCCCCCTTAGTTCTGGCGGTTCTGTAGCATTTCCATAAATGCCTTCCATTCCTCATCGGTAGCATCTACTTCCTTTGCCACTCTCAATGCTGCGCGGACGATGTCATGCTGGCGGATATAGTCAGGCAGATCGGCCGGAACCGTCTGCCTGGAATCTGCGGCAGATCCAGCAGCATTTCATGCTCCTGCTTATCCAATTCCAGAAAAGAAGAGATCCGCTCTACAAATGCTCCCTCTGGCGCTGGCCGGCGACCCTGCTCAATATCACACAGGTACCCATTGGAGATACCGAGGTGTTTCGCGGTATCCCGGAGATTTAATTTGGCCTCTTTGCGCCGTGTGCTGATGAAAGCTCCAAAGGTCACTGGTCTCCCTCCTTCATAGAGTTTCGCTGGTTTGCGAACATCTTGTTTATATTATAACTGGCACATCTGTTCGACACAAGGGCAAAAAAGAAAGCAGAGGCCAGGTGTTAAAATTCCATAACACCTGGTCCCTGTTTTAGAGAAACCTGTGGGCGATCCGCTTCATTTCTTCCACACACTCATGAGGTGCTATGATCTGAATCCCGCCCATAAATTTGAATACCCATCCGTAAAAGGTGCCGCTTGGGTCGACTTCAATGTTTGCCGTAAAGTGTTCCTCGTCATATGTGCGGTTGGTACAGCTTCTCCATAATGGTCTATGATGGTTTTCATCAGCTTGTTCTCACAGAGCAGTTCAACAGAAACTGTGCGGTCAGCAGCAAACATATCAACGATCTTGTTGGTGTAGCCCGCCACATCAAAGTCTTCATCGGGGGTAAAGCCGGAGGGAAGTATCTTGATCCCCGACAGACGGTCTACTCGAAAGTGGGCCATCCGCTGGTGTTTGTGAGAAAAGCCAATCAGGTAATAGTGGTCATTCTTCCATTCCAAAGCGTAAGGGTCCAGTTGATAGAGATAACCGCCATGTTTGAGAACTCGTTTTTTCTCGGGCGTATATTCATAATACTGGAACTGTATCTGCCGCTTTTCCAAGATTGCCGTTTGGATGGCATCAATGATGTAATAGACTTGCTCATTGTCCGGTTTCACCCGGCTGGACAGGCTGGCGAGCTGCCGAAGCTGCTCTGCCTGATGTGTGCTGGTCAGACGGCATAATTTCTGTACCAGTTCCTCGGATTTCCTGGCAGAAATGATCTTCGAGGATGCTACTGCGTCTGTCAGCATTTTCAGTTCTGGATACTCAAACAGGCGGCTTCCCATAAAATATTGGTTTTGGGTACTCTTGACCACCACAATATCAATTCCTGCATCGATCAGCGCATTGGTATCCGCGTAAACAGTCTGCCGCACTGCCTGAATTCCTTTTTCATTCAGATGGGCAATGATGTCAGATACTGTGGCGGGATGGTTTTCATCGGTCCGCTCATAGAGAAACCGGAGTAATTCCAGTATCCGCATATTTGTTGAATTCTGCATACTTCACCTCCTCGATTCTTAAAATGGCCTATTTTGTATGGTGTCCAGCCCCAAAGACCAGAAGCAGGGCGACAGCACAGAGAAGCAGGCCGATCCAATTTCGATCTATAATCAGCTTGATCACCGCCACAAGCAGAAGTCCGCCTACCAGGAGCACAACGCCATTCATTCAGCGTCCTCCCGAAGCATAGTTTCCCATGTTGATGTCCAGCACCCCTCTGGGCGGCTGGATCAAGGCATCTTCATATTGGCACTTCCACTGGATCTCCCGGCACATCTGGCCATCCGCCACGCCGTCTATGGTTTCCCCATCCTCAATGGGGTTATCATGCTCCAGAATATAGGACGCTGCATTATAGGCGTGGTTTACCACCCAGTTGGGGTCCATGCCGTGGAAGTGGTACTGGAGATCCGGCAAAAACAGGGTGCTCATGCCCACCGTGTCGATGAGCATATCCTCCGTGCCCTCGATGTTGAAGAAACGGACATTGACGCCAAAGCGGATGAACCGATCCGGCCCCTCAATCTGATGTGAGCGCACATCCTCTGCCAGAAACAGCTTGCCGCAGTTCTGGAAATAGAACGCCTCACAGGTGGGGTACAGCTCTGCCAGAGCCTCCAGAAAGTCGGCATCCAGGTTGGCACGCTCCAGCGCTGGAAGCGCCGCAGTCAGCATATCGGTGGCCACCACCTGATATTTGCACTCCCGGAAGATCCGGTCACGGTCCTCCTGGCAGTCCCACATCTGGCTCATCAGAAAGGCATCAAAGCCTTTGCCCTTGAACTTGTCGCATTTCATCACCATCAGCTGTACCGGGCACTTGCCGTCCTGAAATTCCGCGACATGATCCAGGCGCAAAGCCGGCCATTTTCTTATCATAACAGAAGCACTCTGTTGATCCGATGTGCTTCTCCATTATGGCAGTCATTTTTTCTTTATCCGGCATTTCTACCGGCTCTTTGAACAGCATCTGAATGAGATAGGGACCTCCGGGCTGGGGGCCTTTTTTGTCGTCCAGATTTTGCTGGAAAGCTTTATTGCTCATTTGGGTTCCTCCTTCTTTTCTGGGAACAGTTTCCACCGAAACTCCAGCTCTTTCTGGACAAACTCTTTCGGCAGGCCGCGGGGGTTGGCGATGAGATACCATACCCGAAAGGTGCGCTTCTTCGGATCTGTTTCCTGCCGGTAGAGCTGATAGCCCGCCTCATCCTCCTGTGTCCACTGTCCTGTCTGCCGCTTGGCCTGCACAAAGGGTTCCACACCTGGTCCAGTTCCTCTCTGGTGCGGCTTGAGGCCCAGGCTTGATCCACATCATTGGCGTGGGAGAGGTGGAACAACATCGAACCCATCCAGTTCTTTGCCTTGTGTCCAGGCGTTCCGCGCAATTCCGCCTGACGGCGGTACTCCTCCATCTGCTCCGCCGTTCCGTACCGTTCCACCATCTGCTCCCGCACATAGATGAACCAGCTGTAGTCCTCCGCCTCGGTGAAGGGGGCGCAGACCGGCTGTAATGCCTCCACGGGGTCTGCCTCGAAGCGGTCGATGAAGTCGAGGTAGTTGGCTTTGACCAGGGGCAGAAAGGTGTCCAGCAGCCCGGTGTTCAGCCGCAGGTCCTCTGTCAGCATCCGAAAGAATGAACCGCCTGTTGTGGGTTCAATTCTGAAAGAGTAGAGGTAGTCATCTCCCTGCTTTATGATACAGCTGAAGCCCACCTCCACATTCCCATGGCCGATTTCGTAGTCTATGTAGTTGTAGCGGCTCCGGTCAAACCAGATCTGATAGGTCAGCCCGTTTTTCATTTTCTTTTTGAAGTCGCCCTTTTTCAGACGCTTCCAGCCCTTTTCCTCCAGGCCCAGGCCGTTCCACAGGTAGTCCAGAAGTTCCTGAATTATATCTGCCGGCCGTTTTTGTTCCACGGTCTCCACCCCCTGACGAATTCTCTTTAATAGTCAAGCAGGATAGGCACCTGCTGTTCCTCGGCAAACCGCATGGCCCGCCAGAACATGGAGAAGGCGAACTTGGCCAGGGATTGTGTGTCATACTGGGTGTGTTCCGGGATGTCTGCCTTGCTGTACTGTCCATCTGAGTCTACGGTTCCGTCTACCGGGTATCCCTCCGTGTCTGCCCAGCCAAGGATGGTGTCCTCATCGGCCTGCCATGCCAGCTGGTTCAGCTTTTCCAGCTCCTTCCGCAGTCCGCCCAAGGTGGCGATCATCGTCTGATCATCGGTGGGCAGAGGGCCTTGGAATAGAAAGCTGTCGGTGAGGGGAAGCCACCAAGTCGCGCCCCGAAGCAGGGACCACACCCGCTCCTCGTCCGATGCAAGGCGGGCAATCAGGGGATGCTCCCCGAAGTCCCAGTCCTTCTCCACGGTGAGAGGCACCGGTTCCTCGTATGTATGACAGGCAGCCACCAGCAGCATAGCGCCAAAGGCATCCCAATCCGGCTTATCGGTGTAATAGGGCCGCTCGTTGTCCTCCGGCCATGGAGTGTAGTGCGGCTGGTTCGGCTGGGAAATGGCGGCTAAGATCTGATCCCGCCAGTCCTCCACTGCCGCCTGGATCTCAGCCGGGGACAGCTCCTCCTCGTTGTCGGCGGGTTCTCCATCCGGGGTGATCCGGTTAAAGGTGTATCCGTTTTCCTCCGCCCACTGCTGAACAACAGTTTTCCAGTTGTGAGAATAGTACCGGGTCAATGTTCCGGCGTAGATGTCAAGTCCCATAGTATTGCCTCCTTTTCAATCAAAATCCATCCAGACCAGGTGTTTTCCGCAGTGGAGGCACTGGAACAGATAGCATTGCAGATGCCCGCCATTGACGGATTCCCGGATCATATCTTTCTGCGCCTCGTCCCACATGGGATCGTCCAGCACCTCCTCCAGCACACCCAGCGCCCGCAGTTCTCTGGCACCCACATGGCCAGGTAGGCGCAGTAGTCGCCGCAGTGGGCGCGCCAGTATTCCTGCTGCCAGCCGGAGTAGCCGGGGGTGCGGTGGATCAGCTCGTCCAGCTTCTCCGGATCGTCTACACCATCATCCACAGAGAAATCATCTTGAAAACTACCGTCATATTTCCGGGCTGCTTCGCCGTTGGCGATGCACTCTGGGCACAGATATGCAATATCCTCCACGGCGTAAAAGGGGGCTGTATAGAAAATATGGGTCGTCTTGCCGCAGCAGTCGCAGACAACGCCGTCTGCGGATTCCTCAAAAGCCCCAGTTTCCAGAGGATTGGGGTGATACCGGAAGGCGGGCAGGCCCAGCTGGGCCTGCCGCTCCTTCTCTTTCTGCTTCTCCTCCGGCGTTTTGGGCTGGGGAGGGCATAATGATTGCCCCAGTTTTCCGCATAGTCCTTCAAGATGCCCAGCCGCTTGAGGGTCTTCTTGTCGGAACGATTTCCGATTTGGCAGAGCAGTTCGTAGGCATCCTTCTTGAAGTCCAGCAGATCATACACATCCACCAGCACTTCCTTGGCCTGCTTGTCTTCCGACAGCTCCAGTTTCTCCTTGAAGGTATAGAGAGCACGGACACTGTCCGGATCTCCTTCTGTCTCCCGAAACTGCTTTTGGAGTTCAATATATTGCTTCAGGTATTCGTTCATGGTCACAATCTCCCATCAATCCCACCAGAAGTACCAGACGGTGGACTGCCACAGGACATCTGCCAAGGAGCCAATGCTTCCATCCTCATTCTGATCCAGATCTGGGCAGAAACCATATTGCTCCACAGCCACCTCCATAGCTCTTTCCTTGGAGATCGGAGTTGGAAGTTCAAACTCCAATTCATCGTGGCTCATGGCGGCAGGGATGGCACCATGTTGCTCGAACCAGTATTTCGCCACTGCCATCAGGTCCGGTGTGTCGGGACACTCATTCCAATTTCCAAAGGGCAGGTAGGCGAAGATTTCCCAGGGGTTCTTTACCGGAATTTTAGCCAGAATGAGCGGATATGTCATTCCGGTATCATCGTTCCAATAGTTTGCGAAGCGGTCGTTGGGTTCTCCGCCCTCCATCTCGCCCAGGACTTCCTCCTCCCAGTCCATGTCATCGTCCTCGGCTTCTTCCTTGCGCTGGCCGGTCAATTCCTCCAGAACCGCCTTTCCGTCCTTGATGGGAGCGGAGAGTATCTTCTTTCGATACTCCTCTACTGTTTTGAGGTCAAATTCGTAGAAGTCCGCATTGTGCTCCGGATCGGCGTTCATCACCAGACACTCCAACAGCGTTTCATCATCCGCCTTGATGAGCACGGGAACAAAGCCCTCCCGTACCCCCAGCCGCTGGGCGTAGCTGTATGCCGACATGATGGGGTCATCATCTGCCATGGATGGGAAATAGGTACACTCGCAGTCCAGATACTCCATGATGGCCTGAGCAACCTCGGAAGGCTCCAGCGTATCCTCGTCGAAGTCCTGTCCCTGCCAGTTTTCAAACCGTTCCCCGATCACCTCTGCCATAGCCTGATAGTAGTCCTCGTCAAAGGGGATGAACAGGTATGCCTCCTGCTGGAACTCATTGGAGTGATACCGTTCCGGGCCGAAGAAGCGGAGGGCATTGTCGTCAATGTCGGCGGGATAGTAGGGACTGTCGCCCTCTCCGTAGTAATAGCCGGCAAAGGCGCGACCTTGCTGATTGAACAGCACAGAGAACAGGCAGCCGTCCAGCTCATCTTGGATGAATGCCCTCAGGTCTACGCTGGCAGGGTCGGCTTTGACCTGTTTGACCACTTCGCCGTGTTCTTTCAGGAAGTCCTCGCCCATCAGTTCGTGCTCCATGCACCAGCGCAGGTAGATGGCCATGTGGTTGTAGGCATTGATAGGATCAATAGGCAGTTCCTTTTCCTCAATGCTCTCAAGGTGATAGGAAGCGTCGTCCATCTCACCGTCAAAATTATCATTGGAAAGGGTGCCACGGGTGATAGCATTCTGGCGAGTGGGGTTTACGACAAAACTGATCCCCTCATCTTGTTCAGCAGAGCGTCTACATCATGTTCCAGTTTATAGTCCAACTCGTCCTCATAAAGCGGAATGACCTGATAGAAGTTGACCTCCTCGCCGCCCGGCAGGGTGCAGACCTCGCCGCCCTCCTCTGTACTTTGGGGGCCGGTGAGAATGGCGGCACACAGCTTCGTATTTTCCGCAAAGTTCTCCTTGTTATCCATGGTATGTCCAAAGCCCAGCCAGGTATCGCTGGCAATGGGAAGGCGGGCCAAGGATTTCAGCAGGCGGATGGGCCAGTACCACTTTTCGTCTTTCATGGACTCCTGATCCAGCTTCCAGTCCGCAGGCAGGGCAATGGCCAGCTCCGCCCGCTCCAGCTTATATTCCGCCAGTTCCTCCGGCACATTCATCCGGTGAGCGCCCATGCCCATGGTGACCAGGGTGCAGTAGTCCCGCTCCTCAGAGGGCGGCACCACGCAGATGTCCACATGGATGTCGGGAGAAACCAGCTCATGGAACACATTCTCGAACTTGCCGAAATACTGCTCAATGTGCTCCTCGACGGCTTCCATCTCCTCCTCGGTGTAGACTTCGGGATTACTGAATTCTTCCTCATCCTGCGTGTCATCATTGTCTGAGTGGTCGCAGCTGTCATCCTCCGGATCTCCCTTTATAGGCTCGTAACCGATCTTCAGGGTCATCTGTTCCTCCGGCAGGGAGACGCCGGGGCTGCGGGTGATGGTGTGCTTATCGTCCGCAGAAAAACCGATGGTCTCGCCGTCTTGCAGTGTCACATCACACGCCAGCACATAGGAGCAAGGCTTGCCAAAAAGTCCCGCAGTTCCTCCGGCTCAGCGTCGGTGTTCAACACCTCCATTTCCTCCTTGCCAAACACATCCATGCCGTAGGTGTAGCCGTTTAGGCCCCCCTCGCTCCGGTACAGGCCGAACCAAACCCAGTTGAAGATGGGCAGTTCGTCCTCTTTGAGCATATCGGCAAGGCCTCATAGAAACGAGGCTCAAATACCACGCCGCTGGTGTAGACACCGGTGGCGTATTTCTGCTTGCAGCACACTGCCATCGCCTTGGTGAACAGCTTGCCCCGTTCCAGCAGTTTTTCCTCCTCGCCCAATACAGCCACCATGATATGGGCCTTGTGCGCTTTGGCCACCTCTACGGCCTCTGGCCACATATAGTTGTTTTCGGCGTTGATCTCCGCTTCATTGTCCGGGATGTGACCGTGGAAGAGTGTCACGATCAGCATCATGCCGCCGACCCGCATTACCACAGCGTCATCGCTGTTCTCATCATCTTCGTCGCCCTCATCCGGCTCCTCATCTACGATGCCCCATTCTTCCCGTAGATTCCGGATCAACTGCTCCTTGTCCCATTCCGCTTTGGAGAGGAGCACAGACCCGGCAAAGGAGCCCTTACGGTCAGTTTTCTCCTCGTCGGCGTCATCCTCAAGATCCTCTACATCTTCATCCGGATCATAGAGGGATTCATGCTCCAGTCCGCGGACAAATTCCTCAAAGCTGTCTGCCAGATGGGTAATCTTGTAGTCGTTTTCCTGATCCACATGGACTACCGCAGGCTCTCCCTGGGGACCGCAAGCTCGGTAGTCCAGGAAAATCATATCGTGTCCGGCGCTTGGACAGTCACAGATGGCCACACCGATGGCAGGATACTCCCACTCATCGATCATAAACTGGCTGCCCAGCTCTCCGCAGAGGGAGCAGCTCTTTTCTCGTCCGATGCCGAAAATGCCGGTGATGGCACATGGTCATCTGCCCAGCAGGTAGGTTCATCGCAGGATAGCAGGTGTTCACCGGAATGCCGCCGTTGTGCTGCTTCATCAGCCAGATGTAGGCGGCGGGCAGCTTGTAGCCCAGTTCCTCCTCCACGCTGGCGATCAGCTCATCGGAAGGCGGATCACTGACATATTCTTTCAGTGCATACCAATTATCATCCCAGAAGTTGGTGAGGTCGAAGCCCTCAAATGGGGTATCACCGGGCACGAATTTGGCCTTCTTCTTCCGGCTGCGCTGGCGTTTCCGGATCTCCGCCTTACACTCCCGAATTACCGCCGGAGCATTTTCATCCTCCGGGTCCAACTCTGCCCACCGCTGGGCGTAGGGAATGGCCTTTTCCTCCTGGCCGTAGAGATACTGATAGCCATAGGCCATCCGCATATTCCACTCCGCCTTGTCCTGGCCTTCCTCCCGGACGGACTCCAGCACCTCAATGGCCCTCAGAAGGGCTTTGTCTCCCTTGGATTTCAAAGTACCTTCGTCATGGTCCCCGATGATGGCGTAGTTCTCCAGTGCACGGGCCAGGGCGTAGGCGGTGCGGTAGTTCCTCCAGTTCTCCGGGATGGCATTCAGTGCTGGATACAGCGGGTGTACTCGTCTTCGGCGTTCCACTGCTCCAGCTGAGCGAAGAATGCTTCGGCGTTCTGTTGGTATAAGGAATATAGTCCATGCCCGTAAGCGTTTCATTCAACTCGTCATCCTGATTCTTAGTTTCTGGCCCATCATCTTGTTGCTTTAGGGATACAGAACCGGCTTCACGGCGGAAGGTGTGGAAGATGGCCCATGGGATGTCCGTGCCTTCAAAGAACTCTTTCGCCATGTTCAGCGCCTCTTGGATGTCCCAGGCGATGAAGTCCACATAGCCACAGTAGAGGCCGGTAGCCCCGCCGGTGAGAGTGAGCACTTCCGAACCATCCCCGCCGGTGAGCACTTCCTCCAGTTTGTCCCGGAAGTCGAAAATTTTCTGACTGCCTTCCTCCTCCCGCAGGGTATCCAGGGGATAGCAGAAGAAGCCCGCCACCGCGCCGTCGGCATGGAGATCGTCCATAAAATCATTGTCGGCATTCAGATAGCCGTTGATGAGCGGCACACAGCAGGTGGAACCGGCCATTACATCCAGCCGCCAATCGGCGTCCGGGTCCTGTTTGGGTTCCATTTTGTAACCAAGGTAGCTCTCCAGATAGGCTTCCGGGTCGGTGGAGAGCTCCAGGCCCTGCTCCCGCAGTTTGTCGGGCAGCTGGGACAGGAGGAAGGACGGCTCTGCCTTGGGTTCCTCCAGCACATCAAAGCTGTCTATGTATCTCATGTGGGAGATCTCGCCCAGCACTTGGTCGGTGAAGGTAGTGAGCATCCACCAGGCCCGGCCTTCTTCCTCCCGGAGCATAGGCAGCAGCTTTTCGCAGTAGGCGGAGATGGCGAAGCTGTTTTCACCCTGCTCCTCCAGCCAGATCTGCACATCCTCCCGGAGATGTCCAAGCCATCCTCAGTACGCAGGCCGATGTTCTGGAAAGGCTGACGGCCCACAAGGATATTCCAGTGCTCCAGCACCTCCTTGGGGGCGTGCTTCTGGAAGTAGACCAGCTCAAACAGTTTGACCTTATCCCCCTCCGGGTGAGGATCAGCTCATGCTTTTCGCCGTTGAAGCCCATCTCGAAGGAAATCTCGTCAAAAACCAAATTCAGGGTTTCCTCCATTTGGGCCACGATCTCCGCACCGCGGGTGTGATCTTTGTCCTCGTCCATCATCTGGCGCAGCTCTGCTTCCATCTCGGCAAAGGTTTCCCACCAGTCTCTGTCCGTTCCCGGAAGCACTCCCAGAACTGCGGCAGAGAAATACCCTTTTTGCACGAGTCAATTAGTTCCTCCATGTCCTGTCGGGTGTTGAGCTTAGGATCATCACCGGGATGCAGTTCCAGAGCTTTTTCAAAATGCCGCAGAGCGCGGCCCTCCTGATCCAGATAATAATAGGCATACCCCATACGGAAATTCCAGGAATAAGTATCTCCCAGTTCCTCCTCATGGGACTGCATCAGTTCCAGTGCCTGGTGAAGCAGCTTCCTTCCCTCCGGCTCGCTGGAGTCCGCCAGATTGTTGTAGGCGCGGGCCAGTTCCATATCCATTTCCGGGGTACGCTCCTCGGCAGAGATTGCCTCCAGTGCGTCAACGATTTTCTGGTGTTTGTCCTCCTCATGCCACTTCTGGCACTGCTTCAAAATATCCATATCAGGGTCCTCCTCGTCCTCATCTGGTTTCCAGTCTTTGATCTGCTGGAACACGCCATTTTCATCCCGCTCAAAGGCGCAGGGAGCGGGGGTGTTCAGTAAAGGGATGATGTCGGGATCGTCATTGCAGATCGTGTTCAGCTTGTAGATCCCGGCATTGTTGGGATCGTCCATGTACGCCTCGCTCTCGTCACCGGCGGTGAAGCGCCAGCCGCTGTCCCAGCCGCCGTCCGGCTCCTCCCGGTAGCAGTAGCCAACCTTGTAGCCCTCCACCGTGATGCGGTTGGTGGCGATACAGCCATCGGCACCCTTCCAGTCGGGAAGCAGATGTTTCACATCTTCCGCCTTTACATGGTAGTCCCGGTTGCGGCCGGAGGCTTCGTACAGCTCTTTCCGCAGCATCTCCACCTGATAAGCCATATCTGTGATCTCATCCTCGCCCATCATCTCGCTGATGTCATAGGACAGGGGATCTTGGACAAAGTCCGCCATGGCCTTGTTCATGGCCTCGTGTTCCTCCGGCGTGGCGGTGATGCGGATACGGCGGGCGGGGGTGTTATACTCGTCCAGATCCTGAAGGTTTACACTGCCGCTGACGCTGCACTCCAGCAGGATGGCGGCCAGATCAGTGACCACATCAATGGCGAAGTGGAAGTCCATCTCCACGCCATCGGAGTGGGTAAACTCCAGATACTCCACGGTCTGGCGGAAGTCCCAGTTCTGCTTGTCCAGCCCGATCTTAGCGAAAATCTCGCTGAGAGGAATTTCCTCTTTCTTCTGGTCTTCCAGAAACGCCACAAGGTTCAGGCTGTCATCCGAACCTCCGATAAAGTTGCCCCAGTATTTTTTGATATACATTTGTTACGCCTCCTGTTCCGAGATCAGTCGCTTGATGAGCCAGTCCAAATGCTCTGACCACGCAGGAGCGATCTCACCGCTATCCTCGTTCTTCCAAAGATCCACAATCTCACGGATGCCGTCCTCGTCCGGCACCTCGTTTTTGATGTCGGTGAGCTGCCGCAGCAGGAAAGCAAGTGCTTCTTTGGATGCTGTGAAACCGGTGACTTTATCCCATATAGCTTCTTCATGATCGTAGTCCAGCTTGCCGTTATCCTTCCATTGGAAATACAGCTCCGCCAGAGCCATCGCAGTATTGTCAAAGAGGAAGTCGATTTGTGAAAAGTCAGATCCCAGCATGACTTCCTCTTTCATCAGTTCAATCATCTCGCCCAGATCCATTACCGGATGCTCCGGTACATATTCATTTTTGAGGATGTCCAGTACATCCAACCCTTCGTCACGCTCTAATGCTTTTATGCCCCATGCTCCCATGTCGGCACCTCTCTTTCTTTATTTCGTATCAAGCTTCTATTGTCAATCATAGTTCTCCAACCGAATGATAGGCCGATAAAAGTCATAATCTCCGTTTAGTTCATTGTCCTCCTGCACTTCTGGCTTACAGTGGGGCGAACAGGGTAGGAAACCGAGAAATGGGCCCAGCCCACCGCAGATATTGCATCCGCCGTCACCGCCGCAGGTGGTAAGCCTATCAGCCTGCACCACTTCCCGCATATAGATCGTAGGCGATGGACAGGCCGAAGAAGTTGGGCTCCTCCATGTCATAGGGCCGGTTCTCATCCTCATCCATGTTCTCAAACCAGTGCAGACGCATGGAGTAGTCTAACCCATCTCCCCATGGAAACAGGGTCCGACACCCGCCGCCACACAGGTAGGCCCACTCGTCCGCCGTGGGCAGGGAGAAGCCCCTGTTTTCCAGCATGGCAAGAAGCGCATCGTAGTCTGTGTGGTTATAGATACAGATCTGAAAGCCCTTTTCCGTCCGCTCAATGCGGGCCGACTGATGCAAGGTAAGACTGCTGCTGTCACTCCAGGCAAAATCACGGAATTCCTTCAGCCAGTCAGGGTGGACAGTCAGTCTGGGATCATCCATTTTGACTGGCTCCCAGTTAATTTCCTCCAGCTCCCGGCCCACCAGCATGGGTCCAATGGCCGCCTGCCGAACAGGAGCCATGCTTTCCCGAATCATCTCCTCCGGGTCCCGCTCCATTTCCCATTCTCGGAACAGATACTCCAATTCCTCCCGGCTCTCCTGATTCAATCCCACGGCAAACTGCTCCCAGCCCAGGGTGACGGTATCGCCGGGGACAAAGACGAACTCCCGACCATCTTTCTTGAAGATGCCGGTGGTGCAGCTCTGGCCCCAGCGGTCAAAAGTATGTAGACCGAGAAAGGTCATATCATAACGGGCAGCCAGGCTCTCCATCAGCACCTGCTTCTCGATGTTTTCCATTTGATTGAATTGGGTGCGGAATAGTCTTTTGTTCATAACAAGTCCTCCTACAGCCTATCCAGGTTTTCCTGTAAATCGCCCTGCATCAAGTGCTGGGCAATGGCTTGGTTCAGTGCCTTATGGGGGTGATAGGCTGCCTGCTCTACATCGTGCAGGCACTCCTCCATCAATGCCTCCGGAGAAATGCCTTCCCGTTTGCCATAAAGATGGCCGAAGGCATAGCACACGGACTTGAGAAAGTCGAAAATATAGTCGTGATTTCCACGCATACTGGGCAGGTCGTTGAACGAGCCCATACCTCCGTATGCCCGAAGATGGTGGGCAACCTCCCGCCGCTGGTTCCAGTCCTGAATGTCCCGCTCCAGCCAGCCGATCCAGTTTTTGAATTCCGGGTGGTCTGTCTGTAAAATCGACCGCAGACAGATCAGAGCCTCAGTATAAATATCTGTCTGTTTCATCAGATTCCTCCCAACTATTTTCCGAAATGCTCCAGATACAACTCCCGCACGGAATAGGGGCCTACAAGGTCCGTTTCCTGCCGGCCATCCCAGGAATACACATGAATTTTGCCCTCGTCCCCAATGTACTGCTGCTCCTCAAAGGCTGCTGGAAAGGGAAAGCTCTCTACCATGCTCCAGTCGATCCTGGGTTTCAGCTCATCAAACTCCTCGCGCTTGAGCCTTTTGAAGTTAAACACCAGTGCAGCACCAATCCCATCGAACAGCAAGTCTGCGTATTCTCTGGGGGTGATGCTCTCGCTTACATTGGCAGCGTCAACATTGACATCCAGAACTTTGTTGCCGCAGTTTGTCCAGATTTTATCAGGAGAGAACCAGGTGGTGCGATACTCAGTGTCTGCAAAATTCTCACGGGGATACCATCCGTTTGCGCTGTCCGGCTTGACGCTTCCAGAAGCGGCCCATTATACGGGGAAAGCGGATAATATCGGTGCCGCACCGGATCAAATCGGTGAAACGAAATTTTCAGCAGATACCTATGCTTTTCGCTGCGCATGAGCTTATGGGGCTTCACGATATGTTCTTCGATCAAACTCCAAATGTACTCATCCACACGGATGGATACACGGGGGCGGCCGAATAGTGTGATTTTGTTGGTGTCTGTATCCACATTGAGCCAGACGCGATTGATCTCAACCATTGTCATTCCTCGCTTTTCAAAACGCTCCGCTATAAAATCGGCTTTCCCAGATGGCCTCAAATTCCGCTTTCTCTATAACGCAGGCGTGGAATTCCTCGCCCCAGACATGGGCGTTCAGTTCATCTACGGTGGGGATCGGCGTGATCTCGATAGCGTCTTCGTAAAGGTCAGGTATGTTGCGGGTGTGACCGTCCATAAAGATGTCAATGGAGCGGAGAGCCAGCCGCTCATTTTTTGTATCCACTTCATAGAGGATCACCGACGGTTCTCCCTCCGGCGCGCCTCCCAAAAGAGCTTGATATACTCGATCTTGCCAAGATAAGTCCGCATCGCTTTTTCATCGGCACAGGCTGCTCGGATCATTTTGGCCAGCATCATCAAATCGTCGATGTATTGGGAGTACACGCAGAACACATCTTCGTCGGAGTCGAAGTGAAACAGATCCACGCCGCTGTTGTTTTCCTCGAACTCCTGGATCACGCCCCGGACAAGCCGCTCCCAATCCTCGCTGCTGCCGATCAGTCCCAGCCGTCGGAATTCCTCTGTCCGGAATCCGTCACTGATTTTCAGCAGAAGGGAGATCGCATAGGGGTGGTGGGGAATGAGAAAGAATGGCGCGATCTGCTCCGGCTTCGCCCAAATTTTGAAGGGCGGGCGCGGGTCAGGTATCCAGGGCAAGATTTCCCATTCGTCCTCCGGCCGGTTTCCGTATTGGCAAAGGTCTTTCATGGCGCTCTCCTTTGTTCTGTCACATTTTTAATCCTGCTCTCGATAACTGGCTTCAATGTCAATGAACCGCACATACACGGCGCAGATTTTGCCCTTGGCGTCATACCCGAAGTAGACAGGATAGTAACCATCCCCCCAGCCGGAGGCAAAGATGGGCAGGTTGCAGTCCGTGCCCGGCACTGTCCAGTTGAGCCAGTCGCCGCAGTCCCCCTGATATTTGGGGTAGGCTTTGGCGTTTTCTTCCAGAAGATCGCAGAACAGGTCGTTGTAGGGGTCGATGTCCGGGTCTTCTTCTAAACGCTTGGCCCAGTATGCCTTGAAGGCCGCCTGGGTCTGGATGTCCGCGACACAGCCCATCCCGCGTCTACGCCAAAGCCAAAATACTCGTCCTCTCCCAGTTCCTCGTCCAGATCCTCGTTGCCCACCATGCCCAGCTCATAGCGGACAGGCTTTTCCTGAGAAACCTCCACCTTGACGCAGGCATAGCGGTCGCCGTATTGTTCGCTGGGCACCACGCAGATTTTTACGGGATAAGTTCCGGCGGGGATCGTTTGAAGGAACGGCAGAGTGTCCTCCAGTTCCACCAGCGGATCACAGGCGAAAATCTGCCCGGTGGGGAAATGGACGGTGCCGATGTCTAGCACATCCACCGCCATGTTCCCAATCACTTTCTCTGTGAAATGGGCCTCCAAGTCATCTTTACAGGTCAATTTATCCTTGATTGCTTCGTATTTGTTCAGCCATTCAGTTGTAGGCATATCAGTTTCCTCCTGTTGGTTCTGTTTTTTGATATACGCGCTCTTAGAGCCGTCCCAGTAGCAGTTCACACATCGGCCATTCTGGAAATGATGGTCACAATTCGGGTAGCCATAGAGAACATGGGCACATTCCGGCACAGCCCCATCATCTGTGAGGAGCCTTTGAAAAACAGGCTTCCGCACTCATCACAAAGGGCCAGTTCTTTTTCTGCCATAGGGTTCACCAGTCCCGTTCCCGGATGGCCTCCTCGGTGTCAATGGGGATGCCAAACCACTCCAG
>ENA-OQDW01000102-OQDW01000102.1-human-gut-metagenome-genome-assembly--contig:-NODE-102-length-32612-cov-4.459689_pt1 | contig 32612 bp, 34 predicted proteins | sample MGYA00242784_ERZ504613 | MGnify/ENA primary metagenome ERZ504613 (study PRJEB26092, sample SAMD00036330) | human gut metagenome | host: Homo sapiens | study: EMG produced TPA metagenomics assembly of...
TTTTTCGTCAGATGAAACAAAAAGCGGAGTGAATACTTGATGTATTCACGAGCATTTTTGTGAAATATGACGGAATTTGCAAGCAGATGGCGTGCAAAGTCGCCAGACGCTCTTTGTGCGGTATTGCTTTAAATCCTGACATCTTCATGTGGATTCTGCCTGTTCCATGAGGCAGATTCCCACTTCTTCCTTAGAACCTGTTTTACATCTGTATAAGCACAGATGCAAAACAGGTTCTTTTTATTTTGGAATAAGCCTCCCTTGAAAAGGGAGGGGGACCAGCGAAGCTGGTGGAGGGATTCTGGTGAAATTTTTTCTTGAATTGCAGATTTCACAGCAAAATCTCTCAGTCAGCTTGCGGCTGCCAGCTCAGTTTGGGTGCTTTTTCAAGGAAGCCTAATTTATAAAGTAGAGGCGATGCCCACATTGCCCCGATAAATCCTGAATTGTACCGGCAGCTGAGGCTCTCTTCGTCGAACTGCCTGTCCCACAAAAATTATTTTCAGATTCCTGTATAGCTAAAATCAGCTATATTTTGATTTAGAAAGACAAGTTTCACATTCTAAAACTTTGAAAAAGAAAAACCTCAAAAAAATGCTTGACAGTACCCCGAAGTTGTGCTATAATAATTATCGTTGCAGCACACGAGTGCTGGTGTAGCTCAGTTGGTAGAGCAGCTGATTTGTAATCAGCAGGTCGGGGGTTCAAGTCCGTCCACCAGCTCCAATATTCTACAACATACATATGTTACATGGGGGAGTTCCCGAGTGGCCAAAGGGGGCAGACTGTAAATCTGTTGCTTCTAGCTTCGATGGTTCGAATCCGTCCTCCCCCACCAGAAAACAGGCAAACCCTTCGGGAGTTTGCCTGTTTTTCTTTTTCGCATGTGTATGGATTGTAGAGCAATACATATCAGGCAGCCCTGCATAAGCTTTGCACGGTGCTGTCTGTGCAGAATCGGCGGACAGGCTTTGATGCCGGTTCGCGAAACCCATACCATAGGAATGAGGAGAGAATTATGGTTCGTGAGGATTTGAGAAATGTTGCCATTATCGCACACGTTGACCACGGTAAGACAACGCTGGTAGACGAAATGCTGAAACAGGGCGGCGTGTTCCGTGAAAATCAGGCTGTGGCAGAACGTGTCATGGACTCCAACGATCTGGAACGGGAACGCGGTATCACGATTCTGGCAAAGAATACTTCGGTACGCTACGGCGATACCAAGATCAACATCATTGATACACCGGGACATGCTGACTTCGGCGGCGAGGTAGAGCGTGTGCTTAGCATGGTAGACGGTGCCATTCTGCTGGTCGATGCCGCAGAGGGTCCGATGCCTCAGACACGTTTCGTACTGTCCAAGGCTCTGGAAATGAACCTGAAGATCATCGTGGTCGTCAATAAGATCGACCGCCCCGATGCCCGTCTGGACGAGATCGCAGATGAAGTGCTGGAACTGCTGATGGATCTGGATGCCAGCGAGGAACAGCTGGAGAATACGCCGTTCCTGTACTGCTCCGGCCGTGCAGGTACCGCAAGCTTTGACCCCCACGGTGAGGGCAAGGATCTGAAGCCGCTGTTCGACACCATTATGTCCTATGTGAATCCGCCGGAGGGCGATCCGGACGCACCGTTACAGATGCTGATCTCCTCCATTGACTATAATGAATACGTGGGCAGAATCGGTATCGGCAGAATTGAAAGAGGTACCATTCAGGTGGGACAGCAGGTACTGCTGGGCAACTACCACGATCCGGAAAATACCCGCCGGAACAAGATCGTTTCCCTGCTGCAAATTCAGGGCTTGCAGCGTGTGCCGGCAGAGAGTGCGACCGTAGGCGACATTGTCTGGATCAGCGGTATCGAAAACATCTCGATCGGAGATACGGTCTGTGCACCGGACGACTTCGAAGCACTGCCGTTCACCAAGATCAGCGAACCGACTGTGGAAATGACTTTCAGCGTCAACGACAGCCCCTTTGCCGGTCAGGAAGGCAAGTTCGTCACCTCCCGCCAGCTGCGTGACCGCCTGATGCGGGAACTGCTCCGTGACGTTTCTCTGCGTGTCACCGAAACCGACAGCACTGATGCGTTCCGCGTTGCCGGCAGAGGCGAAATGCACCTGTCCATTCTGATCGAAAACATGCGTCGTGAAGGCTATGAACTGGGCGTTTCCACACCGCGTGTTCTGTTCCACGAAGTAGACGGCAAGCGTTACGAGCCGATCGAGGAACTGTCCATTGACGTGCCGGAAGACTGTGTCGGTTCCGTCATGGAAAAGCTGGGTTCCCGTAAGGCAGAATTGCAGGATATGCACCCGCAGCAGCCGTACCCGTCTGACATTTTTGATCCCGTCCCGCGGCCTGTTCGGTTACAAGAGCGAATTCCTGACCGACACCAAGGGCGAGGGCATCATGAGCAGTGTATTCTATGAATACGCACCGTATAAGGGGGAGATTCCCCGCCGCAGCACCGGCTCTCTGATCTCTTTCGAAACCGGCGAAGCTGTCACCTATGGTCTGTTCAACGCACAGGAACGCGGCTCCCTGTTTATCGGTGCCGGCGTACCGGTGTATGAGGGCATGGTCGTCGGTGCATCGCCGAAGGCAGAAGATCTGGTAGTCAATGTCTGCAAGCGGAAACACCTGACCAATACCCGTGCCAGCGGCAGCGATGATGCTCTGCGTCTGGTACCGCCCCGCAATCTGAGTCTGGAAGACTGTCTGGAATTCCTGGCAGATGATGAGCTGCTGGAAGTAACGCCGAAATCGCTGCGGATCCGCAAGCAGATTCTGAGCAACCAGCAGCGTGCCAAGATGCGTGGCAAGAAATAAGTCCCAGGGCAATACCGCACAAAGAGCGTCTGGCGACTTTGCACGCCATCTGCTTGCAAATTTCCCGTCATATTTCACAAAAATGCTCGTGAATACAGCAAGTATTCACTCCGCTTTTGTTTCATCTGACGAAAAATTTGACGACGCATCTGTCGCACAATCTTTGTGCGGTATTGCCTTAGCATTTTTGGGTTCCCCCGTTTCAGAGAGGAATGAAAATATGAAACAGTTTTGGAAAAAGACACTTTGGGCAGCCCTGCTGACAGCAGCATTTGCATTGTCTGCCACCGGCTGCGGCGATGACAAACAGCCAGCCAGCAGCACGGCGAATTCCGCCAGCTCTGCGGCACAGGCAGCGGACAGCAGTATTGCACCGGAAGAAACCGGCAGCAGTGCGGAAACAAACGTGTTCCAGTATGAGATGAACGATGACGGCACCGTCAGCATCACCGGCTATCAGGGCATGGAAGCCGTTCTGGAAGTGCCGTCCACCGTGGACAATTATGTGGTTTCTGCCATTTCCAACCATGCCTTTGAGGCAAACCAGAATCTCACGGAAGTGACTTTACCGGAGGGCTTGTCGGAAATCGGCGAAAGTGCGTTCATGGACTGCGGCAGTCTGACTACCGTACAGATTCCGGAAACTGTGGCACAGATCGACCGTGCGGCTTTTGCGGGCTGTTCGGCACTGACCAGTATTTCTCTGCCAGCAACCGTTTCCACCGTCATGGAGGAAGCATTCACCGGCTGTACCAGCCTGACTGATCTGACTGTGGCGAATGCGTCACTGGAATATGACCGCTGGGGACTGGTAGAGGGAAGCGAGCCGCTGGGCGTGACGATCACTTGCCCGTCCGGCTCTGCCATAGAAACATGGGCAGCTGCCAACGGCATCAGCACAAAAACATTCGGATAAATCATAAAGGCAAAGCGTGGGACAATGCGGGTGTAGTTCCCTACAGGACAAACCATATGGTGTGTAGGAAAAAACCGGCAGCTGCCCACGCTTTTTTGTTTTGGAGGAAAACATGATGAAACACATCTGGAAACAGGCACTGGCTTTGCTGCTGGCATGCGGCATGGCAGCAGGTGCAGCCGGCTGCGGCGAAAAGAAAGATAAGGCGGAAAGCTCTGCGGCAGAGAGCAGCACAGCGGATTCTGCCGATTCCATAGAGCCGGTGACAGAATCCGATCCGGACAACATGAACTACAAGCTGACCTACGATAAGGACAAGGTTCCGGACGAACTGGCAAATACCGTTGCCCTGTACTTTTATGCAGTGGACACCCAGAACTATGACCTGTATCTGGAGCAGATCAACCCGCTGTACCGGACATCGCTGGAGAGCCTGCTGCAAGAGCAGTACGGCTACGGACTGGAGAACAGCATGGAACAGCTGCACCAGAATCTGGTGAACTATGCCGGCACCGATAACTTTACCATTCAGAGTCTGGAACTGGCACAGGCACAGGAAGTGCTGGCGGAGGACTTCGAGGAGGATACCAATTTTGTGCAGGAGTACCTGAACGCCTATACACAGGCATTCGGCGAGGAATTCACCAAGGATCTGGAAGAACAGTCCGATGCGATCTATGATATTGCCGTGACCATGAAGGGCGAGAACAGCGACGGCGAGGAAATCACCATTTTGGACAGTCTGGAAATTCTGGCGGCAGAGGCAGACGGCAGCTTCGGCGTACTGGGATAAGCGGAAACCGACACAAACGGCAGTACGGCTGCCCGCGTAAAACGTGCATCTGTTTTGGCTGAAAAGACATTTCCAAAATGGATTTTCATGATTTCCCTGTGAAATGCTTGACAATTTCGCCGAAAAAGCGTATAATAGAAAGTACCGTGTTGCAATTTTCAATGAAAATGCGGAAAAGTTTTGGAAAAAATGAAAGCAGTAGGATAAGCTGTATGCTTTTTTCCACAGGAGGGTATTGACAATGCATAGAGTATACAATTTCAGTGCAGGCCCTGCGGTATTGCCGGAGGAGGTTCTGCGTGAAGCAGCCGATGAAATGTTGGATTATCAGGGTACCGGTATGTCCGTTATGGAAATGAGCCACCGCAGTGCCGCTTTTGATGAGATCATCAAGACCGCAGAACAGGATCTGCGTGACCTGATGGGAATCCCCGATAATTATAAGGTACTGTTCCTCCAGGGCGGTGCCTCCCAGCAGTTTGCAGCAGTTCCCATGAACCTCATGAAGAACGGCGTAGCAGACTATATCGTTACCGGTCAGTGGGCAAAGAAAGCTTATCAGGAAGCCAGAAGTACGGTAAGGCTGTCAAGGTGGCTTCTTCGGAAGATGAAACCTTCTCCTACATTCCGGACTGCTCCGATCTGCCCATCGATGATGATGCAGATTATGTGTATATCTGTGAGAATAACACCATTTATGGTACAAAATATAAGAAGCTGCCCAACACCAAGGGCAAGACACTGGTCGCTGACGTGTCCTCCTGCTTCCTGAGTGAGCCGGTCGATGTGACCAAGTACGGCGTGATCTACGGCGGCGTACAGAAGAACGTGGGACCTGCCGGTGTCGTTATTGCCATTATCCGCGAAGACCTGATTCCGGAAAAGCCGGCTGTGGAAAACACTCCCACCATGCTGGCATGGAAGACACAGGCAGACGCAGATTCTCTGTACAACACTCCGCCTTGCTACGGCATCTACATCTGCGGAAAGGTCTTCAAGTGGCTCAAGAAAATGGGCGGTCTGGAAGAAATGCAGAAGCGGAATATCGCCAAGGCAAAGGTGCTGTATGATTTCCTGGACGAGAGCAAGCTGTTCAAGGGTACTGTCCGCAAGGAAGACCGTTCTCTGATGAATGTACCGTTCGTTACCGGCGACAAGGACATGGACGCCAAGTTCATCAAGGAAGCAACTGCTGCCGGCTTCGTGAACCTGAAGGGACACCGCACCGTTGGCGGTATGCGTGCATCGATCTACAACGCAATGCCGATCGAGGGCGTAGAAAAGCTGGTTGCATTCATGAAGCAGTTTGAAGCAGACAACGCTTGAGGAGAGGACAGCATAATGAAATATTCCATTCAGACACTCAATAAGATTTCCAAGGCAGGCACAGACCGTTTCTGTGATGCTTATACCATTTCGGACGATGCCAAGGATCCGGACGCAATTCTGGTCCGCAGTGCATCGCTGCACGATACCTCGTTCGGGGATAACCTGAAAGCCATTGCCCGTGCCGGTGCCGGCGTGAACAACATTCCGCTGGATCGCTGCTCGGAGGCTGGTATCTGCGTATTCAATACACCGGGTGCAAACGCCAATGCCGTAAAGGAACTGGTGCTCACCGGTCTGCTCATTTCCTCCCGTAAGATTCCGGAGGCAATGGCATGGGCAGCAACCCTGAAAGACGGCGAAACCTCTGTGGCAAAGCAGGTGGAAAAGGGCAAGAGCCAGTTCGCCGGTCCGGAGATCAAGGCAAGACACTGGGCATTGTCGGTCTGGGTGCCATTGGTGCACTGGTGCAAATGCCGCTGTGGCACTGGGCATGAAGGTCGTTGGTACAGACCCGTTCCTGTCCGTTGGTGCTGCACTGCGTCTGGATCCGTCGGTAACGGTCGTAAAGACACAGGACGACGTATTCGCTGCCGCAGATTATCTGACCATTCACGTACCGTTCAACAAGGACACAGAGGGCATGATTAACGCTGCCGCGATCGCAAAGATGAAGGACGGCGTTCGCGTGCTGAACTATGCCCGCGGCGAACTGGTCAACGATGAAGATATGATCGCTGCATTGGAAAGCGGCAAGGTGGCTTACTACTGCACCGACTTCCCCAATGCCAAGACCTGCAACGCCAAGCACATCATTGCTACTCCGCATCTGGGTGCATCGACACCGGAGAGCGAGGACAACTGTGCAAGTATGGCTGCCGATGAGCTGATGGCTTATCTGGAACAGGGCGATATTCGCAACAGTGTCAACCTGCCGAATGCACAGCTTCAGGCAGTGTACACCAAGGTTTGCGTCATTCACCGGAATGTGCCGGCAATGATTTCTGCCCTGACTTCTGTCATTGGCGAAGCCGGTGCCAACATTGAGAACATGACTAATGCCAGCAAGAAGGATTACGCGTATACCATTCTGGATATTGACGGCGTAACCGACGGCATGATCGAAGCACTGACTGCTATCGACGGCGTACTCCGTGTACGTGTGATCGAAAAGTGATCTGTGCGTATAGCCTTTGGCATCTGCCCGAATTTTCGGGTTGAAACGGTGTGAAAGCACCGGATAGATTGCATTTCCAGAGTAGGAAATCGTGCGTTAAGTGTCCGTCAGACGGGGAGTTGCTGTCGGGACGAAAAGCGAGAACGATCGCTTGCGGTACGGTTTCCGCATCCCGCTGAATGTATCATAAGAAGTCAGAAATCTCTCAGAGAAAACACCTCTTATGCTGCACGAAGCAGAAACGTTTTGTACTGCCGCAAGGCAAAGGAGGTATTTTTTCATGAGAGATTTTTTGTCTGTATTTACGGATTCCGCAAAGGAATTCACCAAGGTTCGCAGTCTGGTGACTACATCGCTGCTGGTGGCTGTTTCCATGGTCATCGAGATGTTTTCCATTGACATCGGTTTTGCCAAGCTGAACTTCGCGTTCCTCGCTATCGCTATTATCGGCATGCTGTTCGGTCCGTGCATGGGAATGATGGCAGGTTTTGCCTGCGACATCGTGGGCTATCTGGCACACCCCAGCGGCGGCTTCCTGCCGGCATATGTGCTGGTCGGCGGCTTACAGGGGCTGTTCTACGGGCTGTTCCTGTATCAGAAGTGGAGTGGCCACAGCATTCAGTTTGTCAGCAACAAGACCGGCAAGACTACGGACATCACTCTGTATCTCCGTGCGATCGTGGCACGGCTGGCTGACGTTATCATCATCAACCTGCTGATCCAGACCAAGCTGAATCTGCACTACGGCTTTATCCCGCAGGAGGCGTATGGTGCGGCGATCGTGGCACGTGTGGCAAAGAATGTCATTGAGTTGGCGATAGACCTGCCGCTGCTGTTCATTCTGCTGCCGGTGGCACTGAAAGCCTACCAGCACATTTTCCGGCGGTCGGTATCGCCGAAAGTGGCTGGATAATTTCAGGCAACCCACAACTTCCATTTAAATGAAAACCACCCGCACACGGTACTTTTTACTCTGGAAAAGTACTGTGTCGGGTGGTTTTTGTTTCGGGTATTTCCCTAATCTCCCAGTCGTTTTATCATCTGGAGGTACCCCAGCGGCTCGTAGCCCAACCGGCGGTACAGTGCCTGTGCCCGTTCATTTTCCGGTTCGGTTTCCAGCCGGAGCATTACCGCATCGCCCCGCAGCTGTTCCTCCAGCCATTGCAGAAACCGGCTGCCCAGTCCCTGCCCGCGGTATGCGGGACGGATATACAGATCTTCCACCCAGACCATGACACCGCCGGCTTCGTGCTGCATCATGCGGTTGGTGACGGAAAAGCCTGCCACCGCATCATCACACTGAAAAATATAGCCGGACAGATACTGGTCGGAACGCATCATCTCCGCAAACGTCCGCCGGTGATACTCTGCGGGAATGGGGTGCAGCACCGCATCGGAGTGAAAGAATTCTTCTGCCATGGCGTAGAAGTCCGCTTCGTCTGCCGCCGTGATCGGACGGAATGTCAGTTCGCTCATCGGTGTCCACCTCGCCGCCGTGGCTGCCGCCGGAAGAACCTGCTGTGGCTGCTGCCGCCGCCGCCTCCTCCGCCGCCGCTGCTCTCGGAGGAGATCTTCGTGCGGCTGGTGTAGGTTCGCAGGTACTGGTCGGATCGCTGGAGGTACTGCACATCGTTGGCAACCAGATAGTTTTGCAGGCTGCCCGCAGCCTTGAACTTATACCGATTCCGGATCGACAGCACGGAAATGCCAAAAGCGATCACGCCGATCAAAACGGCAAGGATCACAATGGTTCCCCAGCTGAGTATTGCGGTGTATTCCTCTGGCAGTTTGCTGACTTCCTGCACCTGACCGTCCTGCATGATGAGATACTTTCCGGTGTCTTTGTTGTAGGTGTAGTATTTGTCAGTGGGAACGCCTTTGTCTGCATAGTATTTCAGATCGGAACAGAAGATGTGTATCGCAGACGGCAGGTCTTCTTCGCCGCGGGGCAGATATTCTTCCACATCCTGGATCATGGTTCCCACACGGTTGTAGTCCTCATTGTCCGTATAATAGAACTGTCCCTTGCCGCTGGTGGAGAGGTAGTCGAACAGAGAGGCTTCTCCGGACATATCCAGATAGAGGAATACGCCGTCGGTATTCATGCCGTAGAGTTCCTCATAGGTTTCATCGCAGAATGCAATGGTGTCCGCATCAGAATTGTCCCCGATGGCGGTGCTGCCGATCCAGAGAGCGACGTTCATGCCGCTTTCGTCTGCGGCTTCCTGTAATTCGTCCATTGCCTCCTGAAATTCTGCATCGGACAGGAAGTCGCCCTCATCACAGAGGTAGACATTGTTGCTGGAATCCTCGGTTTTCGCCGAAACAGCGGGAAGTGTGAGATTGCAGATGCAGATACCGGCTGCCAGAGCTGCCGCGGTCTGCTTCCAGATCGTTTTCATCGGAACATCAGCCCTCCTATCAGTACTGCCAGCCCTGTAATTGCTGCCGCCAGCACGCCGCTGAAAAGCAGTGCTTTCCCCCAGCTGAGAGGCGGCGTGCCTGCCTGCGTGCCGGTCTGCCCGTTCATGGCGAAGTCGTAGTTCTTTCCATGGTACTGGTAGTGCATGAACCATACCGGCAGCAGAGCATAATCGTGCTGGATATTTTCCATTTGTACATTGTGAGAAGTCACCACGTGAGAACTGTAGCCGCTGATGGATTTTTCCACGGTCTTTACGGCGTGTTCGTCGATCCGCTTATGGATTCGGGGCAGGATCTGGTCGTAGGGGACATCGTATTTCTGTGCCATAAAGCCGCTGAGGTACTTCATGGAGAATGCTTTCATCTTGTCATAGGAGAACGGCTCAATGGCGTCCATGAGAGCATCTTCGATTTTTTGAGAGCCGTCTGCGGGAACGCCGCGATAGGGGATCTTTGCCAGACGTTTTACAGCAAATTCTTTGGTTTCGGTGACCCGATAGTCCCCATCCCGCCAGCTGCGTTCCTTTTTGCCCAGTGCATCTACATGGGTCTTGGCATCACAGTTGGTGAGCCAGAACGGTACATAAACACCGGACATTTTTTCCAGCTGCTTTTCCGAGGTGAAGCTTCTGGGGAGAAACCAACGCTTTTTGCACCAGCTGTGGAATTTTTCCACAGCTGCTTCCCGTGTGACCGCAAAGGGCAGCACATAGGCCGGCTTGTATTCTCCCGTCAGCCGTCCGGCGAGTACCACCGGAGCGTGGCAGTAGTAGCAGAATGTGGCGGAAGTTTCCGCTTCTGCAATGATCTGTGCCCCGCAGTTCTGACAGGTGTAGAGCCGTGTTTCGTTCTCGAACGCCTTGTCATCGGTTTCGCTTTCCAGCGTTTCCGCCGAAGCGTCTGCTTGCTGATCTGCCTGTTGTTCCATGTTCTGATACAGCTGCTGCATTTCTGCTTCGGTGTAGGTGCTGTCGCAGTATTCGCAGCTAAAATTCTGATGCTCCGGATCAAAGGTCAGTTCCGCACCGCAGTTAGGGCATTTGTATTGTACGGTATTCATGTTGTTCTCCTTTTTGCCGTTTATCCACGCTTGTTGCCGCAGTTGGTGCAGAAATTGCCGCTGTTGACAGTGCCGCAGGAACAGGTCCATTCACCGGCGGGAGCTGGCTTTTTGCTGCCGCAGTTGGTGCAGAAATTGCCGGTGTTTTCTGTACCGCAGCTGCACTTCCAAGAGCCGGCAGGAGCCGGTTTTTTGCTGCCGCAGTTGGTACAGAAGTTGCTGCTGTTGACAGTGCCGCAGGAACAGGTCCAGCCGTTTGCAGCTGCTGCAGCGGGGGCTGCCTGTTGTTGAGCCATTGCCTGCTGCTGAGCCATTGCCTGTTGCTGCATCTGCTGGGCATTGGTCTGGGAAGCACTTGCCATGAAGTTGCCGGCACCCTGCATACCCATGCCCATTGCCATGTACGCCTGTCCGGCACCGGCAGTATTAGAGCCGGCGGCTGAAGTCCCTTTGCCACAGCCGACTGTACAAAGCCTTCCCGTACAGAGGGGTCGCCCATCATGGCACCCTGATTCCGCATGTTGATGAGGGCCTTGCTTTCCTCGTCATAGCTGATGCTGCCGATACCCACAGCACAAATATCCACGCCCCGTGCCTGTGTCCAGTCCTCGTCTAGAACGGTTGCCATATACTTGGACAGCTCCATGCTCTTGGACGGCAGGGCAGAGATGCGGACACCGTCTACAGACATCTGTCCGATCGCTGACTGGAGAGCCGACAGGAATTCCATGTTGAACTGGTCGCCCAATTCGTCAAATGTCAGGCTGGTAGCGTTGCGGGGAACAACTTCCATGAAGAATTTCAGCGGGTCTGTGATCTTTATCGAATAGCTGCCGTGACAGCGGACGAACAATTCTGCATTGTAGAAATTGTCAAAGTATTGCAGGGCGTTGCGTGTGCCGAACTTGATGCCGCGGATCTCCTGTAAGTTGATGAAATAGACCTGCTGGGACTTGCCCGGCTGTCCGCCGAACTTGAAGCGTTCGAAGGACTCCCGCACGGAATCTTTCAGCTGTCCGTTGAACATGGACGGAGAGGAGGAGAGGAATACCTCATAACAGCCTTCCTCAGCAGTGTAGTCCATGATTCGACCGCTGTCCACCAGGATCATCATCTGGTTCGGTCCCACCTCAACGCGGGAACCATTGGAAATGATGTCCGGTGTGCCCTTGGTGTTGCTGCCGTGTTTGCCACGCTTGATCTGTACACCCTTTGTCATGACGGTGTTGGCACCCATGTCACCGGCTGTGATGTACTCCAGCCACGAATCTGCCAGTGTGCCGCCAACGGCACCTGCTGCTGCACGAATCAAACCCATATTGATAACCTCCAGTTCTTTCATAAGGCGAAGCAATGCAAACCAACGGTCTGGTTTATGATATGCGAGTGATATGCGGACAATGCCGCTGGTTTGCATGCTGATTTGCAATAATATTATCATAATTATACCATAAAAAAATCGACTTGGCAAGTGAAAATCGACATTTTCTATGAAAATATCCGAAAAAATCTGTAATTTTTTTCGACAGTGAAAAAACACTTGACTTTTTCCGAGATTTATGGTATACTAATGTTTGTCTGAGGCAACACTTTCGAAAGAATGGGGTATAGCCAAGGGGTAAGGCAACGGACTTTGACTCCGTCATTCCGCTGGTTCGAATCCAGCTACTCCAACCAAAAGTGAAAAGAGAAAACCCCGTCCAGCTGCTGTATTTGGACGGGGTTTTCTGGACATTGAGAAAGGATCGGACATCTATGGGCGAACATAAACTGGCAATCGTTCTCGGCATCGTCACCGTGGTGTATATCCTCACCATGATCTTTCTGTTCTGGCGGTATCGGAAAGCTATGGGGAACCTCTCGGAAAAGCTGCGGGAATGCCGTGAAAAAGAGGAACGGCAGCAGGAACAGGAACAGGAGCAGGTGAAAGCTGAGGAGGACATTGTTACGATCTATCAGAAGCCGGAAGCCGCTGATCCTGAAACCGAAAAAACGCAGCCGGCTCCCGAAGAACCGACTGCGTAAGTCAAGCATGCGATTTTGTGAAGTGCTGTCTTTTATGCACAGACATAGTACTGGTTGTCCAGTTCAATGAGGAATACAGTGGCTTCGTCGCAGTAGACCGTGTCAGTGCCGTTGGTGAGTACCGGCTGTACGGTCAGCGTTTTGCAGCTTTCCATGTGGTCGGTACAATAGTTGCTGTCCTCGTTCAGTTTGTTCAGCATGCCGGTGAGGTATTCCGCATTGGAGCCGGTTTCGTCCTGTTTGAGGCAGTCGTTCACCAGAATCTGCGAGAAGTGAATGTCACCGCTAAGCTGTTTTTCATAGCTTTCCTTCTGCTGGGTGACATAGGCGTTGTCGTCCAGCAGTCCGCCGTAGGCGTTTTCATAGAGGGATTCCATGTACTTTTCCACGGTGCAGGACTGGAACAGTTCCACGTCCTCGTTCTGGATCGAAGCGTAGTAGTTTGCCAGTGCGTCCAGTTCGCCGTCCTCCAGAAAACGCTTGTCATATTCCAGCGGCACTGCACGGCTGTCGTCGTCCCGCATAGTGGCACCGTATTCCAGATCTTCCATGGCGATGTTCACGCCGGATTCGCTGTCAGAGGAATTGCTGTCGGAGCAGCCGGCAAAACCGGTGCAGAGCAGTGCGGCAGCGGTCGCACAGACCAGAATCCGCCGGAACGTATTGCGATTGTATGTCATGAGGTATCAGTTCCTTTCGATGATATGCTATCTTATACTGTAGCACATTTTCGGCAGGTTGTCAACCAAGAACATGAGAATATAGAAAGGGAAATCGTTATGCCGAGATTTTTTTTAGAAGAACTAGACGAATCTGATGTGTGCATCACCGGCCCCGATGCCCGCCATATCGGACTGGCTCTGCGAATGCGTGTGGGGGAGATGCTGACAGTCTGTGCCTACGGGCGGGACTACCAGTGCCGGATTCGGTCCATTACGCCGGAAGAAGTCCATCTGGACGTGGTTTCCGCGGAACTGTGTGCGGCGGAACCGTCGGTGTCCCTGACTCTGTATCAGGCAGTGCCCAAAGCGGACAAGCTGGAACAGATCATTCAGAAATCCGTGGAACTGGGAGTCACACGAATCGTTCCCGTGCTGACACGCCGCTGCATCTCCCGTCCCAAGCCGGCGGAGTTTCAGAAGAAGCTGCCGCGGCTGCAAAAAATCGCGGCTTCTGCGGCAAAGCAGGCGGGACGGGGCATCATTCCGGAAATCACTCCCATGCTGACCTTTGCACAGGCTTGTGCGGAGATGCAGCAGGCAGACCGTGCGATTTTGCTGTACGAGGGCGGCGGTGTCCGGTTTGATGAGGCAGACCTGCACGACTGCCGTTCCATTGCCCTGATCGTGGGCAGCGAAGGCGGCTTCGATCCGGAAGAGGCAGAGCAGCTGCAACAGAACGGAGCAGTTGCAGTCTGGCTGGGGCACCGGATCCTCCGCTGTGAAACGGCACCGCTGGCGGCGATCTCTATTGTGATGCACCGGACGGGAAACCTTTGAAAATCTATGGCAATACCGCACAATCTTTGTGCGGTATTGCCATAAAAAACGCATGACTTTTTCGGTCATGCCGTTTCGTATTTTCTGTGAAGTTGCCTTTACTCTGCACCGTCCCGCCGGAGAACAGCCCCTACGGTACGGAACAAGATCTTTGCATCTGTGGCGAAAGAACGATCCCGAATATACTTCAGATCCAGTTCCACCCACTCGTCAAACATGATGTTGCTTCTGCCGGAACACTGCCAGTAGCAGGTGATACCGCCCTTTGCGTCCAGCCGGTGCATCTGGTACGGTGTGTACTTTTCCACTTCCTTGGGAATGGGCGGACGCGGTCCCACCAAACTCATGGAACCGTTCAGTACATTGAAAAACTGCGGCAGCTCGTCCAGACTGGTTTTCCGCAGAAATCTGCCGATCGGTGTGACACGGGGATCCTTCTTCATCTTAAAGACCGGACCGTCTGCTTCATTCTGAGCCCGAAGCTCCTCCAGCTTTTGTTCGGCATTCACACACATGGTGCGGAACTTGTACATGGTGAAAAAGCGACCGTCCTTGGTCACCCGCAGCTGCTTGAAGATCGGATTGTGGAAGTCCTGCAAAAAGACTGCCAGTGCGATCAGCAGCATGGGCACGCTCAACACGATCACTGCCAGAAATGACAGCACCACGTCTGCCAGACGCTTGACAAACAGATACTTCTTCGAAACGTTTTCCAGCTGTGCAGATGCTGCGGTCTGGGTTCTGCTGCGACGTTTCACCGCAGGCGATATATCATCATCTTCCAGAAGATAACCTAGATTTTCCATAAATACTCCCTCCATTTTTTCTCATAGATTTCGTTGTTGTGTGTACGTGTTTGTGCCTGCACACTCCATGTCAATCTGTGATGTTCCCCTTTATACACAAATTGCAGACGATGCCGCACAAAAAATCGTCGCCGTTTTGTGCGGAAATATCTATACTCAAATTATAGCATTTTCTGTTGCAAATTGTCAATGTACTATTATACCAAGATTCCCGTGAAAACTTCGTGCGTTTTATGCAAATTTCTAGGTTGAATGAACAGCAACTTGCCCAAATATGCCTGCGGGGAAAAAAACGTCGAAATGCCTTGTTTTTTTATAGATGTATAAGAAAAAATGTGATTGCAGAAAACAGACACCTGTTTGCATAAAATGAACATTTTGCACTATCTGCTGTCACAGCGGTGCCTTTTGCTGAAAAATAAAGAGTCAAAAGCGGAAACAAATTTTCCGAAAGTTTGTGATTTGTTTATGAAAACAGTGACCAAAAAAGCGGACAGCCTATGCCGTCCGCTTTCCGATCTCGTTTTTTGTGATGCTGCTTCTGCTCACTCTGAAACCACGACATAAAGACTGGCAGCGTCCTCCTTGCGGACGACTTCTGCCACCTGTTCTACACGGACTTTCAGAGCCTTCTGTCCCATCTGGATCTCGATGACATCGCCCGCCTTGACATCATACGATGCACGGGCGACCTTGTCGTTTACGAGAATCTTTCCGGCATCACATGCTTCATTGGCAACGGTACGCCGTTTGATGAGTCGGGAGATCTTCAGATATTTATCCAGCCGCATGGGTTGCTTCCTCCTCTAAATTTTGTTTGGTTTTCTTCCAGAGGCGTTCCACTCGCCGTGGGAGAGGGTTTCCATTTCCCGCTTTTCCGCGGTGCAGGTTTCCTCCATGGCACGGAAACAGTCAATGAACTGGTTGGTGGTGTCGGTGAGTACCTGTTCCGCCGAAAGCCCCAGTGTCTGAGCCATGCCGGCACAGCAGAACAGCAGTTCGCCCATTGCCCGCGTGATCTGCTCCGCATCTTCCATGTGCATGGCTTCTTCCAGCGTGTGCTTGCATTCAGTCACGCTGGCGAGGACGGATTCATTGCACAGAAAGCGGTTGTTGCCCTTGAGGGCACGCTTGCAGACTTTCTGGGCACGCATCAGAGCCGGCAGGGTTTTTGCCACAGCTTCCAGTGTCTGGGTGCGGGTGGTCTGGTGCTTGGTTTCTTCCTTGATGGTGTCCCAGTTTTTCAGGACTTCTTCGGTGGTGTCCGCCTGCGCCGTGCTGAACACATGAGGGTGCCGGATAATCAGCTTGTTGCAGATGTCTGTGCAGACATCGTCCAGTGTAAAGTGTCCCTGTTCCGTTTCAATACGGCTGTGGAACACCACCTGCAGCAGCAGATCGCCCAGTTCTTCCCGCAGCATTTCGGGGTCGTTCTGGTCAATGGCTTCGATGACTTCATAGGTTTCTTCGATCAGGTCCGGACGAATGGATTCATGCGTCTGCACCTTGTCCCACGGACAGCCGTCCTTGCTCCGGAGCAGCGTCACGATCTCCGCCAGATCGTCAATGGTATAGTGTTCTTTCTTTTCGTATGGAATCACAGGAAACACCTCCGTTCCGGTTTACTTCTGGGACATTGCCTGATCTTTCAGCTGTGCGGAACGAAGTTCCCGCATGACCTGCTGATAGAGGAAATAGATCGCCTGCATGTCTTCGCTTTCTTCCTTGATGGCAGAGGGCAGGACTTTCTTTTCGAAAATGCCCTTCTTGGTCAGCAGATACAGGTGGTGGGGCTGGGAAGTGGGCAGCGGGAAAGAGGTAGTCTGACTGCATTCGCCGAGGATTCTCGGAGCGTTTGCCACCAGCAGCCGTCCGGCCTGTACTACGGTCTGATACCGCTGGGAAGCACCGGTGTAGGAGCCGCCGTTGTTGAAGTAAACGTTTGCCGCACCGTTGATGTATACCACCAGTGTGGACAGGGTAACGGGGTTGATCGGCATATCGATGACCATGCCGTAAACGCTGTTCTGGTCGTTGATCATGTCCGCAAACTGTTTTGCCGGAAAGTGCAGAGCAGCGGCTCTGGTTGCCAGATAGCTTTCGGTGGGAAGATAATGTGTCTGTACATGTTCTTTTTTCTGTGCCATTTTATGTGAATTCCTTTCAATTTTTCATTTTTGTCATGTGCAGGGAAGCTGGGGCAATACCGCACAAAGAGCGTCTGGCGACTTTGCACGCCATCTGCTTGCAAATTTCCCTTCAGAGCCTGTTTCGTATCTTCCCGTACGCATCTTGCGTGCATATTTTTCGAGATATTTCGGGAAAATACTTGAAAATCCACAAAGGATTTTCTCCGTTTTTCCCTTCATCTCTCAAAAATCTGACGACGCAATCTGCATGCGTCAGATACGAAACAGACTCTCATATTTCACAAAAATGCTCGTGAATACATCCAGTATTCACTCCGCTTTTTGTTTCATCTGACGAAAAATTTGACGACGCATCTGCCGTACAATCTTTGTGCGGTATTGCCCCAGGGAAAACAAAAAAGAGGACAAGCCGTCTTGCCCTCTTTCAGAATCGGATCATTTCCGGTATCGGTTACAGTACAACACCGTTCTGCTCCAGCAGTGCCCGGGCGGTTTCCACAGAGTCCACGCCCACAGCATTTTTCACCGGAGCGAATTCCTTGCTGCGGTCTACCTCAAACGCCAGACAGCTGTCCTGCATGTGCACCATATCCAGCACCAGCGTTTCGAACTTGTAGCCATTGGGTTCCTCCGGCTTCACCAGCTCTCCTGCTTCGTTGAGATGAGAGATCTTTTTGTGTGCGATGTGCAGCGGGAAATCCGAACCCAGCGTATGCATCAGAGCATCTACGCGGAACAGGTAGTTCAAAATCACGCCGAACCGATACGCCAGCGAGCCGTCCTCGTTCCGCAGTGTCCGCATTTCTTCGGTCATTTCGTAGTATTCCACAATGGAAGGCTTGTTGTCCTCCAGACAGAGCACACCCACCCGTTCGTCCGGATCTGCCTTGCTGACGACCTTTCCGCCGGAGGCACAGCCGGAAGCGATGGTTGCCCCGATGAATACCGGATCGGCGATCTGCTGGAGCACATTGTCCACAGCAAAAACGTTCAGCCATTCCAGTCCGATCTCCTCGACTGTTTGCAGCAGACCGGCTCTCTGCATCGAGGAGAACCAGCCGCCGTTTCCGTTGGGGGAAAGTACGATCTGATCGGGAGCGTTCAGGAAAATTTTGCCGTTTTCGTCCACTGCCGGTTCCGTTTCCTGCTTGAAAAAGTGTACATTGTCCGCACTGTAGCCGAAGTAGTCGTGTTCTTTCAGAAATGCACGGGTTTCCGCATCATTCTGTTCGCTGGTCATGATCATCAGCGGCACATACGCCTCCGCCTCGTCAGTGACCTTTTTCAGGTTGTGGATCAGGCATTCAAAGATGTACAGATCCCGTGTCTTGCCCATGTTGTACATGCCCTTGGGGTGATCGAATCCCAGACGGGAGCCCTGTCCACCAGCCAGCAGAACGGCGCCCACTTTGGCATCACGAATTGCCTGTAAGCCGATTCTGCGGTATTCGTCCGCCTTTTCTGCGATCTGTTCCAGTGTCACAGCCCCCAGCGGTGCAAAGTGTCCCCGCTGCTGTGCCGCCGCTTCGCGGTTCTGGAACTGGGGGCGTTCCAGATGCAGGTCGGAGATCTGTTCCAGCAAGTGTTCTTGCTGTGCCAGTGTCAGAGTGGGATAATACCGGAGCAGGTGCTGCTGACCGTGGGCAGTCAGATAAGTCAATGCTTCTTCATACGTCATGTGTATAACCCTTTCTTGAAAAAACCGGTGCCGTACCGGAAGTATTGTCTTCGGAAATCTCGGAAATCCCGCCAAAATTCCCGTTTCGATAGGAATAAACACATTATATCATAATATGCAGAAAAATACAAGCCTTTTTGAAAAAAAACATGCTTTTTCGAAATAATATGTGCTCCGTGCGAAATCGTTTTCATATGCACACGAAAACTTTCTTTCATGCGGTATGCTCCGGAATAAAATTGCAGAATCGCCCTTGACAAACACGGGGCGTTATAGTATAATGAAGATAAAGAGAGCTTATCAGTAGACGGTTTGCTCCCGCTGTTTTGGTTAACAGAAATAACCGCCACAAGTTTGGAGACAGGGGCGGTTATTTTTGTTTCTAGCACATATTATGGGCAATACCGCACCCTTTTCCGGAAAACTCCGGCAAAGGGGTGCGGTTTTCTACTATTATATTTCCAACTATTATAAAAGTATCCTCATCGGGAATACGGCACCATGCCAGAATCTCAAACGCCTGTGAACGCTGCCACAGGTCGGCGGTGACGTAGATGTCGAAGCCTCTCCCGGCTGGCACTGTAACTCCTGCGGGGAAATTTTCGGCAGCCCGAACCCTGCCAGCATGTTGGCGATCATGCCGCCGTGGGTGATGACGGCACAGTGGAGCAGATCCTCCTGCATCATGTCCCGAATGATCTCCCGCAGCGAACGGAAGATTCGCAGCTGCACTTCCTTGACGCTCTCGCCCTGCGGCGGACGGCAGTCCATACCGCCTTTCAGCCACTCCTTGAACTCCGGCTTGTGTACCAGTTCGTCAGCGGATTTTCCCTCAAATGTGCCGAAATCCATTTCAATGAGATTGTCCACCGTCTGGATCTGTACGTCCGGAAAGAGAATTTCTGCGGTTTCGGTGCAGCGACGCAGCGGGCTGCTGTACACCCTCGCCACGTTGGGATACCGGAACTCGTCCATTTTACCGGCAAGCTCTGCCGCCCCTTTGTCGGAAAGCGGAAAATCGGTTCTGCCGATGTAAATGCCTTTGTCATTTGCGGCAGTTCTGCCGTGGCGGATCACGCTGATGCGGTAACCTTTCATAAAAAATAAACCTCCATTGTGGAATTCGTTGGATAGTCGATACGTCTTCGGAAATTTTGCGAAAAAGGTAATAATTTCGCTGTAAAATAAACAATTATTTACCGTTTACAAAATAAACGGCTTGTATTATAATAAAGGGTAGGCATTTTTGAAGAAATCGGACAAGTTCCGTCCGGAAATGCCGGCTTTTAGGCAACACCGCACAAAGCTTGTGCGTAATCTGCAAGCAGATTACGTGCAAAGCCGTCAGGCGGGCTTTGTGCGGTGTTGCCTTTAATTATATCACATTTCCCTCGGAAAAGAAAGATGTTTTTATGATGCACGGGAAAAAACTTTTTGCGGTGCTGCTGCCGCTGGTGCTGACGGCATGCACTTCTGCAAAGCCGGCTCAGACCGAAACCGTCTGGGCAATGGATACCGCCTGTACCATTTCTCTCCACGGCGGCGGCGTTTCCGAAACGGTTTCGCTGCTGAAAACGCTGGACAAGACGCTGGACAATTATCAGGAGGACAGTGCAATCTCCCGGCTGAACCAGAGCGGCACGATTTCTGGAAACGATACCATATACCAGCTGGTGTCCGAAACGGCTGCCCTGCAAAACGATTCGGAGACAGCGTAGACCTGACCGTGGGACAGCTGACGACACTGTGGGGCATTACCACAGATACGCCCCACGTGCCCACGGCGGCGGAACTGGAACCGGTACTGAAAACCATTTCTCCCGACCACGTGACGGCGGCAGACGGCACCGTGACCCTCACCGACGGAGCACAGCTGGACTGCGGAGCCGTGGGAAAGGGCTACAGTCTGGACTGCGTGAAAGAGGCTCTCGACCAGTCCGGCACCGCCGGCTATGGCACAGTTTCCATGACATCTTCCATTTTGTGCTACGGGGAGAAGCCTGACGGGAAACCGTTTCAGATCGAGATCCGTGACCCGTCCGGCGACGGTACGCTGGGCACCGTGTCAACTGACAGTTGTTTCCTGTCCACCTCCGGCGGATACGAACGGTACTTTATTGCTGATGACGGAAAGCAATACTGCCACATTCTCGACCCTAAGACCGGCATGCCAGCGGAATCCGACCTGACCACAGTGACGGTGTTCTGTGACAGCGGGCTGCAATCCGACTTTCTCTCCACGCTGATCTGGCTGGAGGGCACAGAGCATCTGGAGGAACATCTTCACGCAGAGGATTATCAGATCGTAGCACAAGACCAGTCCGGCAAGCTGTACGTCAGCGACGGGCTGCACTTCACTCCAAATGCGTAAAACTCCTGTACATTGTAATACGATGAACAGCTAAAACTATAGAAATAAGCCTCCCTTGAAAAGGGTGACTCCCCACGGGGTGGGGAGATGCCCGCAGGGCAGAGGGGACCGCTCAGTACGAGGGGGACCAGCGAAGCTGGTGGAGGGATTCTTCTGTGGAATTTCACACATGAAGAAAAAAATTCCCACTCTATAAATCATTCCCAACGCCTATCGCAGAAACCACTCCGTTTCTGTAGATATATAAAGGAAACACTTCACGCAGATTGCGTGCAGTGTTTCCTAAATGTAAAGCAATCCGAAAAAGTGAAAGGAGCTGTATTCTATGAAGAAACTGCTATGGCGTGCATCTGGCACCACCATAAGAACACAGAAAACAGTGCTTCTGTACCGCTGCCGCTGCCGAAACTGGTGCGGATTCCCATGAGCATGCATATCGGTGCACCCTGTACACCTCTTGTAAAGCCGCGGGATACCGTGCTGGTGGGGCAGAAGATCGGCGATACCGACGCATTCATGGCAGTGCCGATCCACTCCGGTGTTTCCGGCAAAGTCAAGGCAGTTTCCACCTACCGCATGTCCAACGGCAGGACATGTCCCATGGTGGAGATTGAAACCGACGGCGAACAGACTGTTTCTCCGGATGTCTGTCCGCCCGCTGTCACCGATAAAGAGAGTTTCCTCAAGGCAGTGCGGGAAAGCGGACTGGTGGGCATGGGCGGTGCAAGCTTCCCCACCCACGTGAAGCTGAACCCCAAACAGACCGTGGACACGCTGGTCATCAACGCGGCAGAGTGTGAGCCCTATATCACCTCGGACTACCGCCAGATGATCGAAGCACCGGACGAAGTGCTGGACGGCGTGCGGCAGGTGCTGCACTGGCTGCAAATCCCCAAGCAGTCATTGGCATTGAAACCAATAAGCCGGAGGCGATCCGCGTCCTGACGGAAAAGACCAAGTCCGAACCGGAGATTCAGATCTTCTCCCTTCCTACCACGTACCCGCAGGGTGCAGAAAAGGTGCTGATCTATCACACACTGGGACGCACCGTCATGGAGGGACAGCTGCCGGCAGATCAGGGCGTGATCGTGATGAACGTGTCCTCCGTGGCATTCCTCAGCCGCTACCTGAAAACCGGCATGCCGATGGTGCAGCGTATGGTGACGGTGGACGGCGATGCTGTAGGCAAGCCTGCAATGTCATGGTGCCTATGGGCACACCGGTGCAGGACGTGTTGGATTTTGCACAGTGCGATATGGAACGGGCAAAGAAGTGCTCTACGGCGGTCCCATGATGGGCATCGCTGTGCCGGACACTGCCGACCCGATTCTGAAAGCCAATAACGCTGTGCTGGCTCTGGAGAAATTCGTTTCTCCGAAGTCTACCGCCTGCATTCACTGCGGCAGATGCGTTCACGCCTGTCCCCTGCGGCTGATGCCCACGGAGATCGCCAAGGCGTTCCGGCAGGAGGACAGCGAAGCACTGGGCAAACTGAAAGTCACCCTGTGCATGAACTGCGGCTGCTGTACTTACGCCTGTCCGGCAAAGCGTCCGGTGGCAGAAACCAACCAGCTGGCAAAGGCATTCTATATGTCCAGCATCAAAAAATAAGCATGGCATCCGGAGAGTCCGGAATTTTTGAAATGCTGTTGTAGAGGACGATGCCACATCGCACAGGCTGCCGCAGGAATGATTCCAATTTTCCAGACTCTCCGACCGATCCATGAAAATAGGAGGAAAAACCATGACATCATTATTGACTGTTTCTCCGTCACCTCACGTGAGAAGCGGCATGACCACACAAAAGATCATGCTGCTGGTGGTGCTGGCTCTGGTGCCGGCGATCGTGGCGGCGACGGTTGTCTTTGGACCGCGAGCATTGTTTCTGGTTGTGTTCTGTGCTGTCATCAGCATGTTCACCGAAATGGTCTGTCAGAAGCTGATGCAGAAAGAAACCACCTATACCGACGGCAGTGCCATGCTCACCGGCGTGCTGCTGGCTCTGAACCTGCCGGCAACGCTGCCCCTGTGGGAAGCGGCAATCGGCTGCGTCTTTGCCATTGCAGTCGTCAAGCAGCTGTTCGGCGGACTGGGCTGCAACTTTGCCAACCCCGCCATTACCGGACGAGTGTTCCTGCTGCTGTCTTTCGGCGGCGATATGACCACTTGGGTGAAGCCCTTTTTCTATCGCGGCAGAAGCTTCTTTGAAATGTTTGCCGCCACCGGAAACCTCCCCGACGGCGTGACCGGTGCCACTCCGCTGGCTTCCGGTGATGCCGGCCTGCTGGACTTGTTCCTCGGCAACGTGGGCGGTTCGCTGGGTGAAACCTCGGCACTGGCTCTGCTCATCGGCGGCGTGTTCCTGCTGGTGCTGGGCTGATCTCGTGGCACACCCCTGTGCATATCTGGGCGGTCTGGCAGTGCTGGAACTGTTCTATACCCTCGCCACCGGCGGTGAAATGACCGACGTGCTCTACGCCCTGCTCAGCGGCGGTGTGATTCTTGGAGCATTCTTTATGGCGACCGACTATGTGACCACCCCCATGACCGGTGCGGGAAAACTGATTTTCGGTCTGGGCTGTGCGGTGCTGACCTTTGTCATTCGGGAGTTTGCCAACATGCCGGAGGGCTGCTCGTTCTCGATCCTGCTGATGAACCTGCTGACTCCGTACATCGACAAGCTGACCATGACCCACCCCTTTGGGGCAAAGCCCGCAGTGAAAAAGGAGGCGAAGTAACATGGCAGAGGCAAAGACATCTTCTGTAAAATCCATGGTGCTGCCGCCGCTGGTGCTGGCAATAATCTGTGCAGTCTGCTGTGCATTTCTGGCACTTGCCAATATGGTGACCAGGGACAAGATCGCTGCCGCAGAGGCAGATGCCATTCAGACCAGTCTGAAACAGCTGCCCGATGCCGGCACATTTGAGGAAGTCACAGACTTCCAGCCGGAGAATAATGAAAAGGCATCTGCCACCGGTCTGTATCTGGACGAAAACGGACAGTATGCCGTGCTGGTGACCGCAGACGGCTATAACAAAGGCGGCTTGCAGGTCGTCATCGGCGTGGACAAGGGTGGAGCCGTTACCGGCGTTTCCTTTGTCACCGTTTCGGAAACCCCCGGACTGGGCACAAAGGTGCAGTCCAATCCGGAACTGCTGGTAGATCATCTGGTGGGACTGTCGGACAGTGACGCAGTAGACGGCGTGGACAATATCACCGGAGCGACCTATTCTTCCAAGGGCATGAAAGCCGCTGTGAACTGTGCCCTTGCAACTGTACATGCCAATCAGGAGGTGACCGGTGCATGAACTACGGAAAAGAATTTACCAAGGGTATCCTGAAAGAAAACCCGACGCTGGTAGGACTGCTGGGCATGTGCCCGACGCTGGCAGTTACCACCGCAGCATTTAACGGCATCGGCATGGGCTTGTCTACCATGTTCGTGCTGATCTGTTCCAATGTCGTGATCTCTCTGCTGCGGAAAGTGATTCCGGAGCAGGTAAAACTCCCCTGCTATATCGTAATCATTGCTTCGTTCGTAACGGTCATTCAGTTTCTGGTGCACGGCTTTGTGCCGGCGTTGTATACCAGTCTGGGAGCATTTCTGGAACTGATCACAGTCAACTGTATCATTCTGGGACGGGCGGAAATGTTCGCCTCCAAGAATAACGTGCTGGCTTCGGCTCTGGACGGTGCCGGCATGGGACTGGGCTTCACACTGGCTCTGTTCCTCATGGGCAGCGTGCGGGAGATCCTCGGCAGCGGCACATGGTTCGGACTGACGATTCCCGGCATGGTAGGACATACCATGAGCCTGTTTGTCATGCCGGCAGGCGGCTTTCTGGTGCTGGGCTTCGTGATCGCTGTGGTCTGTGCCCTGTCCAGGAAGAATCCCCCGAAAAAGATCGGCTGTGCAAGCTGCCCCAATGCGGCGGCATGTCACGCAAAGTGTGAGGAGGCTGACGCATGAGTACCTATATTGCAATCATCATTGCGGCTGTGCTGACGAACAACTTCGTTCTGTCGAAATTTTACGGCTGCTGTCCGTTTCTGGGTGTTTCGAAAAAGCTGGATTCCAGCGTGGGCATGGGTGCTGCGGTGGTTTTCGTCATGCTGTGTGCGTCCCTGTGCACCTATCCCATTTACTACTTTATCCTGAAGCCGCTGGAACTGACTTATCTGCGGACAGTGGCATTCATTCTGGTCATTGCTGTATTTGTACAGCTGCTGGAAATGGTCATCAAAAAGCTGATGCCGCCGCTGTATAAAACGCTGGGCGTGTATCTGCCTTTGATCACCACCAACTGTGCCGTGCTGGGTGTTACCATTATGAACATCGACGAAAGCTACAGCTTCGGACAGTCGCTGGTGAATGCCGTGTTTTCCGGCGTAGGCTTTGCACTGGCAATGGTGATCTTCTCCGGTGTCCGTTCCCGCGTGGACGATGCCGAGAGCGAAACCCCGAAGATGTTCCGCGGCGTTCCGGCAACGCTTATCGCAGCCGCCATTGTGTCCATGAGTTTTCTGGGCTTCGGCGGACTGGGACAGTAAGGAGGGTGTGTCATGGAATTTGTCTATCCCATTCTGATATTTGTGGTCATGGGCATTGTGTTCGGTGTCCTGCTGGTCGTGATCTCAAAGGTGTTCGCGGTGAAGACCGATGAGCGTGCGGTGCAGATCACCGAAGCACTGCCGGGTGCAAACTGCGGGGCCTGCGGTTATGCCGGCTGTGCAGACTATGCCGATGCCATTGTGAATAAAGGTGCTCCCATGAATGCCTGTCTGCCCGGCGGTGCCAATGCTGCGGCAGCGATCGGCGACATCATGGGCGTGTCTGTAACTGCATCGGAACGCATGGTGCCGGTGCTGCACTGTAACGGTACCTGCGAAGCCACCAACCGGAAGTTCACGTTTGACGGCGTGCAGTCCTGTACCGCTGCGAAACGGTTTTACGGCGGCACCGGTGTCTGTGCCTATGGCTGTCTGGGACTGGGGGACTGCGTTTCCGTCTGTGAAAACGACGTCATCTCGATCAAAGACGGCATTGCCACATTCTGTACGGAAAAGTGTGTTGCCTGCAACAAGTGTGCGAAAGTCTGTCCCAACGGGCTGATCGAACTGCGGTCAGAAAAGAAAAAGGTGGACGTTCGCTGCTCCTCCCGCAATATGGGCAAGGTGGCAATGCAGTCCTGTCAGAACTCCTGTATCGGCTGTAAGAAGTGCGAGAAGGTCTGCAAGTTTGAGGCGATCATCGTCGAGAACGCCTATCCGGTCATCGATTATGATAAGTGTAAGTCCTGCGGCTTGTGTGCAAAGGAATGCCCCAGAGGGTGTATTGAAAACCTGCGGAAGCCCAAGGTAGTTGCCCCGAAGCCGGAGCCGGTAAAGGAAAAGCCGGCGGCAGAAGAATAAAAAAACGCCGGTCTGCCTCTTGACAAACCGGAGAAAAATGCGTATAATAAAAATAGAAAGAGCACATCGGAAACGGTCTGCTCCCAATGATTGGTTATGAAATAACCGCCCAAGTTTGGTAGCTAGGGGCGGTTATTTCCGTTTATTGCTGTTTTGCAAGATCAAAATGATGTCGCAAACGACATTGCACAAAGTGAGAAACTCCATCCAAGTCATCGCAATCACTCCCTTCCGGGAGCAGGATTCGACCGCCGAATACAGAATATGTACCCGTTCCAATGCACTCTGCTTATGATTATAGCACACCCTGCCGAATATTGCCTCAAGACAGCAAAACCGAAAAAAACGCCGGTCTGCCCCTTGACAAACCGGAGAAAAATGCGTATAATAAAAACAGAAAGAGCATACCGGTAGACGGTTGCTCCCATGTTGGTGATTAAAAAGTAACCGCCTTATGTGAGAGTCAGGCGGTTACTTCTTTTTATGATCGTCATGAAAAATACTGTACATGATTCCTGTGTATGCGACAAGGAACGTCAGAAACGCAGAGAGTTCTGACCATGTTACGTAAGGCACACCCAATAAACACAAAAAGCGGAGATCCGATGAAAACCGGATCTCCGCTTTTTTACTGCGGCAGCAGTGAATGCTGCCCTGAGGGGGAATGGGCATTCCTGCTTCTACAGGCACTATTTCAAGAGAGGAAATACAGAGCGTTTATGCGAACACGCTCCGGAAACTGTTTTGCGTGCCTTAGAACGGGCGGTTGTTTCCGCCGCCGCCCCAGCCGCCGTTGCCGCCGGAACTTGCAGAAACGGTCGTACCACCGCTAATGGTTCCGCCGTAGCCGCAGCGGTCTGTGTCGTCCTGACTTGCGAAATATGTCGTGCCGGAGAGCGTGCCGCCGGTATAGCAGGTCACACTGGATTCCTTGCTGCACATTACCATTTCCGCAGAGCCATGGGGCAGGGTAAATGTGGCAAGCACGTTGCCGCTGGCATCTGTAAAGGTAATGGTCTGTCCGGCAGAAACAGAAGTCTGGGACAGGAAAGAATAGCTGCTGGGTGTTTCGAACATATCACTGCTGCCGGCTGCATTAACATAGGTATAGCCGCCGTTAAAGGTCATAGTCTGACTGCCGTTGCTGGAGTTCCCGCCGCCGGGGCCGCCCCAGCCGCCTTGTCCCCAGCCGCCGTTGTTATTGTTGCCGCTGCTGTCGGAACCGCCTGCGGCATTGTAGCCGTCGTCGCTGGAAGTCACCATAACAGTACCGCTGTTCTGGGTAATATCCACACCCTCAATGCCCTCATAGGACTTGGTGATGTTCACATAGGGAGTGTCATCATCGCCGCCGGTGCTGCCGATAATCAGAGCGTGGTCACTGTGTGCACCGTCGTCTGCGGTAGCAAGGGTCATGCTGCCGCCCAGCAGCTGCATATCGCCGCCGCAGTGCAGGCTGTCGTCGGAGGAGTCAATGGTGATCGTACCGCCGTTGACGATCAGGTTGCCGCCGCTTTGCCATGTGGTGCCGGCCTCATCATACAGACCAACAGCCTTGATGCCCTTGGCACTGATGTCAGTCTTGCCGGAATTGCCGTCACCGCCCATGCCGCCGCCCCAGCCGCCGGAAGCATTGCCGGAAAAGTCAGAGCCTGATATGTGGTAATATTCAGTCGCCGCCGTCCATGGTGAAGGTCTGCTCTGCCTGAATGCCGTCTGCATAAGAATTGATGTTGACCGTGCCGCCGTTGATGGTGATATAGCCTTATCCGTTTCGGTGGAGTTGCTCTTGATGCCGTCGCCGCCGGTGCTGCCGTTGTTGGTGTTCACCGTCACAGACAGAGTGCTGTAATCGGTGGCATCAGGGTCGCCGATGCGGACGGAGTCGTTGCCGCGAATGCCGTCATCTGCGGCGTTGACGGTAATGCTGCCGTTCCAGATCTTCAGGTCGTTCTTGCAGACGATGCCGTCCTCGGTGTTGCCGTTGACGATGAGCGTGCCCTTGCCCTTCAGCTTCAGGTCATCGCGGGAGAAGATCGCCCCGTTGACAGGATTGGTGTTGCCGTCGCTGTCCACATAGGTGTCCGTGTGGGACGTGCCGTCAGAAATGGTATTGGTCGTGCCGTTCTTGGCAGAGATCTGCACTTCGTCACCGATCGACTCTACATAGATCGGGGCAACGCTGTCGTTGGACAAGGTCAGTCCCTCCAGATTCAGCACCACTTTGCCTTCCGGTTCCGCGGTCTTATCCACGTTGACGGCAAGCTGTCCGCTGGTGCTTTCGCCGCTGACAGAGAGTTCGCCGGAGGCGGTAACTGTTACATTGGCTCCGGAGATCGTCAGGTTCGAGGGGTTGGAAACCACACTGCCGGAAGCGTTGGTCGCTGTGACGCTGCTGCCGCTGTAAACCAGAGCCGTTGCCACAGTGTCGTCCGTCGGTGTCACGCTGCCGCCGGCGAGTTCCTGTACGCCGGTGAACTTGGTGAGAGTGCCGGTCATGGCAAAGGTGCCGTTATCGGAACCATCGTGTGTCATCTGGGTGCCGCCGGTGTACAGAGTGTAGCTGTCCGAACCGGAAAGGCTGCCGCTGCTTGCCAGCACATAGGTGTACTTCTTGTTCGGTGTCATTTCAAAGACAGTGCTGCTGCCCTTTTTCAGAGTCACAGCATTGCTCTTTTTCCACTCTGCCGCATAGTCCAGCTGTACCACGCCCTGCGTGCAGCCGGAAGTGTCCACAGTCACAGCTGTACCGGCAGAATCCATGCCGAATGCGTAGTCTGTCGCCGTTGCCAGCACATCGCCGCCGGTAATGGCAAGCACGCCGTTTTCGTCCAGCGTAAAGCCGCGGTCACCGCTGGCGGTCACCGTACCGCCGGAGATGTTCAGGGCTGTGGCAGCCTGCACGGCATCATTGCCTGCTTGATGCTGACTTTGCCGGAGAGAATGGAAACGTCCTCCTTGGAGGATTTCAGACCGTCTGCGGAAGAAGTCACGGTCACCGAAGCACCGTCTATTTCCAGTGTATTATTTGCCCGAATGGCATCGGCATCAGAAGTGGCATCGACATCTGTGTTGATGCTGATGTCGCCGCCGTTCAGCTTGATGTCGTCCTTGGAACGGATCGCCGTGTTCATGCTGCTGGTGATGTTCAGGGTGCCGGTGCTGTTCTTGGTGACGGTAATGTCACAGTCGCCGTAGATGACACCGCTGGTGTCGGCGTTGACAGCTGCCGCCGTGTCAGTCAGGGTGTTGATGCCCGAGCAGGTCAGCTTCAGCTTCCCTGCACTCTGTCCCAGAATGCAGGGAGCACCGGTGGAGGATGTCATAGTCACGCCCTGCAAGTACAGGGAAACCGCATCAGGATCCGCAGTGGGATCTGCCACATTGACCAGAATCTGTCCGTCTGTAATGGTGCCGTCTACGGTGTAGTTGCCGGAGGCGGAAATGGTCACGGTTTTTCCGGAAACAGCAGTGACACCCTTGGTGTCGCCCTCTACGGTAATGCCGCTGTCGCTCAGGTGAATGGCAATGGCATCGCTGACCGGTACAGTGGCGATCATCTGCCGCAGGCGGACAAGTCCAGACCATTGACAGCACCGTCACCGGTGACATCGGCGTTGGCATACTGCTGGGCAGTCAGCTTGGAACTGCCCAGCAGAGCAGTCTGCAAAATGGCAGCGTCTGCGGCAGTGACAGAGCCGTCCCCGTTCAGATCACCGGAGGCACTTGCGGCTCCTGCCGGCATAGCCAGCACGCAGGGGATCGCTGCGGCACAGAGCATGGACAAAGCAACCATGCCTGCTGCTGTTTTCCGCATATAGCGGTGGGGTTGTTTCTTCATATCATTCACTTCTCCTTTGATGCAGTCTGTTGCGGAGTTAGAGCTTGTGTTCATAGGAAATGTGTGCGGATTTTCGAGCAAATTTTGTTGCAGACAAGGCAAAAATTCGCAGGCATACTTGGTGTCTGGCAAGAATTTTTAACACAGTATGCAGCAAAATTTGCCGAAAAGACGCAGGCAGATGCCTATGCACACAAGCTCTTATTTTCCCCTGCCCTCGGAACAGCGGCGTCTGCCGCAAGGCGGGAATTGGAATGCGAGAAGCTGTTGACAGGTTTTCGCAGCCTGTCTTCCTGTTGTTATCCAGTATAAAGGCGTTTGCTTAAAGAATTCTTAAAGAAAAGCAGAATGTAGAAAAATTTTTGGTGATTTCGACGGGAAAGAGGGCGGGTTGTGGGTGATATATTCGGCTTCACAAAAGTTCCCTTAGTCAAGGCAATACCGCACAAAGAGCGTCTGGCGACTTTGTGCGGTATTGCCGTCTGTTTCCGCCCTGTCCGTCCGTCGGGAACACTGCTGCGTGCTGCTCTGACAGCTGCGGGAGAAAATAAGGCAGAATTTTAGCAAACATGTTAAATTCCCCGAAGATTCCCCCAAAGCCTTGACAAAGCGACAAAAAAAGAGTATCATAAATACAATAACCTATTGACGAACCTGTCTGTCTATCCTGCGGACAGGTTCTCTGGAATTCTGATGCCATGCGTCAGAACCACAAAACGAAAAGACAGCTTTGCGGAAGGCACGCACCACTCTGTATTTTTAGCGGCAGACCTTTGCAGAACTGATCTTCGGAAGATTGAGGAGGTCATTCAATGGAACTGTGTGAAAAGTTTGGAAAACAGGGACTGACATTCGACGACGTGCTGCTGATTCCGGCAGAATCGGACGTAACACCGAACATGATCGAACTGCGGACAAGACTTGCCGGCAATGTCTGGCTCAACAACCCGATCATGACTGCGGCAATGGATACCGTCACCGAAGCCAGAATGGCAATTGCCATTGCCCGTGAAGGCGGCATCGGTATCATTCACAAGAACATGAGCATCGAACAGCAGGCAGACGAGGTGGATAAGGTAAAGCGTTCGGAAAACGGCGTTATCGTCAACCCGTTCTCCCTGACGGAAAATCATCTGGTATCTGATGCCAATGCTCTGATGGGCAAGTACAAGATCTCCGGCGTGCCGATCGTAGACAATGTGGGCAAGCTGGTGGGCATCATCACCAACCGCGACATGCGGTTCCTGTCCGACTATAACGGCCCGATCTCGGAAGTAATGACCAAGGATCACCTGATCACGGCTCCGGTAGGCACGACTATGGAAGAAGCACAGGCGATTCTCCGCAAGCACAAGATCGAAAAGCTGCCGCTGGTGGATGAAGAAGCTACCTCAAGGGCCTGATCACCATTAAGGATATTGAAAAGGCAGTACAGTTCCCGAACTCTGCCCGCGACGAAAAGGGCCGCCTGCTCTGCGGTGCTGCGATCGGCATCACCGCAAATGTTCTGGAACGTGCTCACGCTCTGGTAGATGCACAGGTAGACGTGCTGGTTCTGGACTCTGCACACGGTCACAGCAAGAACATCATGACTACCCTGAAAAAGGTCAAGGAAGCATTTCCGCATGTACCGGTCATCGCCGGAAACATCGCTACCGCAGAAGCAGCAGAGGCTCTGATCGAAGCTGGTGCAGACGCTGTTAAGGTCGGCATCGGACCTGGCTCCATTTGTACCACCCGTATCGTTGCCGGCATCGGCGTGCCGCAGATCACCGCAGTCTATGACGTGGCTCAGGTGGCAAAGAAGCACAACATTCCGGTCATCGCAGACGGCGGTATCAAGTACTCCGGCGACATTGTAAAGGCTCTGGCTGCCGGTGCAAATGTCGTTATGCTGGGCTCACTGCTGGCTGGCTGTGAGGAATCTCCGGGAGAAACCGAGATCTATCAGGGACGTTCCTTCAAGGTATACCGCGGCATGGGCAGTCTGGCTGCTATGGCAAATGGTTCCAAGGACAGATACTTCCAGGAGGGTGCCAAGAAGCTGGTACCGGAGGGCGTAGAAGGCCGTGTGCCGTACAAGGGCAGCGTTGCCGATTCCGTGTTCCAGCTGGTAGGCGGTATTCGCTCCGGTATGGGTTATTGCGGCTGCAAGACCATTGAGCTGCTCCACGAAAAGGCAAAGTTCGTACAGATCACCAACGCTGGTCTGCTGGAGAGCCACCCGCATGATATTCAGATCACCAAGGAAGCTCCGAACTATTCGACACATTCCTAAAATATGCACAGGCATGTG